>Ga0098052_1001034_pt1 | contig 17591 bp, 19 predicted proteins | sample 15_taG_FD_81591 | JGI IMG/M metagenome (GOLD analysis project Ga0098052, IMG submission 81591) | Marine viral communities from the Subarctic Pacific Ocean - 15_ETSP_OMZ_AT15312 metaG | ecosystem: Environmental > Aquatic > Marine > Oceanic | place: Pacific Ocean | collected 2015-01-18
CTCTTTTTTTTTGTCTTTTCGCGCGCGCGTTTTGAGTTTTCAAAATGGAAAGTTCACCCGAGCGCCGCCGGCCGGTTCACTCGCGGCGGTGCTATAGTTCACCCATGTCAAAGCGAGACCAGATAGCGCGAAGGAATGCAGCCCTTCCTGTCATGGGTGAGTCGGCGCTCGCCAACGGTGGCGTTCCGAACTTCAAGGGACTAGCCCGAGAGCTCGGCACGTCACCGACGACCCTTCGGCGGTGGTGGTACAACTCGCACCCCGACGCTCCTCGCCGAGAGTCATGCCGACCGCCGAGGCCGAAGAGCTCGTCGCCGAAGCCGTCGCCGAAGAGCTCATCGCCGAAGCCGAAGCCGAAGCCGAAGCCATCGCCGAAGCCGATACATGCACCCGTCCCGAAGCTCGACCCGTTGCCAGAAAAGGCACCGAGCGCGTTCGAGCTGCCGCTTCCTCCGCTCGCGTCTCACCTTGAACGAGCGCAAGCGCTACTTGCGATGTCTCGCGCTGATCTCGCTCCGCAAATGGTCGCCGAGGTTCTACACGAGCGCGAGATGGCTCGGGCTCTTCAGGCCGCAGCGGTCGCCGGCCGCTTGACCTCCGATCTCCCGAAGGTGCTCGCGATGTTCCGCGACGACTCGCCCGACCTCGACGCCGAGAGTCTGCCGCGCGAAGAGTTCGAGACGCGGCTGTCGGCCGCTGCGTCTGGTATGCCTGACCGAGACCTCGAGCTCGTTATGGCCGCCTATGCCGAGCGGCACAACGGCCGGATATTGTTCGTCGGCGACGGTGGCCATCGAGCCGAGCTCGTTGACGGTGAGTGGGTGGTGAATGGCTAACCATCTGCGACTGCTCAACGCTTCCGAACGGCGCTACGAGACCCGAAGACTCGAGACGCTGCGGTACACTCCAGCGCAAGCGGCGTTCCGTGCGTCGACCGAGCCATGGGCGTGCTGGCGCGATGCGAACCAGGTCGGGAAGTCGACGTGTCTAGCATCCGAGGCCGTCGACTACTGCCGAGGCACTCACCCGGTGCAACGACACCGGCCTCCAGTGCAGGTGCTCGTCTGCTCCGAGTCCTGGGAGCAGTTCGACCCGTTGATGGAAAAGATCTGGTCTCTCTGCCCGCGCCACGAGATCGATCCTCGCAATGGCTACGACCCAGGACGAGGGATCACTGGCAAACCTCCGAGGCTCGTCTTCGTCGACGGGCCTGGGCGTGGTTCGCGGATCTCCTTTGCGACGTACAAGCAGTCGGCCGCTCGCATCGCCGGCGCGACCGTTCACCGGGTACTGCTCGACGAGCCTTGTCCCGAGTCCTTCCTCGGCGAAGTTCCATCTCGGCTCATGAAGAACAAGGGGCATATTCGGGCCTACTTCACGCCGACATCGACCTCGGCTCCTGTCGCGTGGCTCAAGACGAAGTGCAAGAAGGGCGACGTCGCCGAGTACAACTGGGGGTTGACCGAGGAGGCCGTCTGGCCGCAGGGCAACCCCGCTCCGTGGATGACCTCTCAAGAGATCGACGAGTTCGAGCGGCTGCTCCTTGCGCACGAAGTCGAGATGAGAATGGGCCGCTCCTGGTTCGCGACGCTGACCTCGGCTTGGCTCCGGGGGTTCTCCGACAAGAACATCAAGGCCGTCGACCTGGCCGACCTCGAGGGCTGGCGGCTCCTGGTCGGCATTGACCACGGGACCGCCGACGGCAAGCAGGCGGCCGTCCTGTCGGCCGTCACCGACGAGCACACAGATCGACCTCGAGCTGTCTTCATCGCCGAGGCCGTCGCCGAGGGCCTGACGCTGCCCGAGGCTGACGCTCGCAATATCCTCGACATGCTGGCGAGCGTCGGGCTCTCTTATTCCGATGTCGACGAGTGGACGGGCGACCGCAGCCTCGACGCGAAGAAATTGGCCATCCAGAAAAGCAACGCGATCCTGCGTAAAGAGCTCGCGCTCCTGCTCGGTGTGCCGTCGCGACAGCTCAAGAAAATAGCGGTACCGAAGAAGTATCCGGGCTCCATGACTGACGGGATGAGAACGCTCAACGCCTTATTCACGAGAACCGACGACGACGGCGCTCCTCACGGCATCGTCGATGAACGCTGCGTCGAGCTCATCAAGGGCGTTCGAGAGTTCAACGGCCATCCCAAGCACCCCGCGAAGGACATCGTCGACGCTGCACGATACCCAATCGAGCGAGCTCTCGGCCGTCAACGGCTGCGCGTACAGGTCGCGCGGTGGGGTTGACCGTCGGCCTCGTGCTATGGTAGGCGCACCCGAGGATCTCCATGTCGTTTATTCCTGCTGCTCTCGTCATCCCTCCGCCCCCAGCAATGCCCAACCAGATCGAAGACCGTCGCAGCCGACACCAGGCTGCTCGGCTGTCGATCTTGCGTGAAGACCACGAAGACGTGCTCGCGGCGTGGCTCGAGCAGTACGTTGCGCCCGAGATCCTCGAAAACTGGGGCGAGCCGGATTCGACCAATAATCCGCTGGCAGCCTACGCTCGCCAGCTCTCGACGCCTGGGCGATACGGCAAGCCTCCGAAGTGGCGCAACCTCGACGAGCTCGCCGACGAGCTCATCGGGCCGGGCGGCCACCTAGAGCGGGCCGGGTACTCCACCAAAATGCAGATGGTCGAACGCTACGCCATCGGCTGCGGCGACTATCTGGTGCGGCTCGACGTTCACCGGGGCCGGCTCGTCCTGGGCCTCGTCGACCCTTCCGAAGTGTATGTCGAGGCGAGTCCAGACGAGCCCGATCGGCCGATCGGTATCTGGTGGCGTCGCTGCCGAGAGTCGATCTCGGGGATTGAGGGGTCAGCGCCCGAGATCGTGTGGACTTGGGACGTCTACCAGCTCGGCACGCGAACGCGACCGGCCTCCTATCGCGTTCTTGGCTACGACCGGGGCGAGCTCGCCGACCACAGTGAGCGATACCTCGAGCGCGCGGATGGCTCCTTCGGGCCGCTCGTCGGCAAGGACGCCGAGCACCCGTACCCGTTCACCTATGCGAGCGGCGCTCCCTTCTTACCCTGGGAGATGTACCGCAGCGTTGACTCGGGCCGCATGTGGAACTGGAGCGAATGTCGGGGCCTTCACCGTGGGACGCTCAACGTCGGCACCTACAGCACTTACACGTCGCGGGCCGCGCTCGACGCGACAGGCTCGACGACGTTCGCCTGGGGTCTCGCGTGTCCGACCGACGCGCGTATCGGCTCCACGGGCGCACCGGTTCAGACCGTACCGATTACACCGGGGTCGATCATGTTCTGCGATGTGATCGACGGCACGCAACCCAACGTCAAGTCCATCGGGCCGGGGGTTAACCTGGACGCGCTGTCGGCCTTTACGCGCGGCTACACCGCCGACCTACAACGACAGCGGGGCCTCGGTGGCGCGGATGCGCAGAAACAAGCCGCGAACCCGACCTCGGGCTCGGCGCTCTACATCTCCGACCGACAGCGCCAAGAGTACTCCGAGCAGGTCGAGCCCTTGTTCCGGCTCGTCGATCTTCGGCTCGTCGGCAAGGCGGCCGCGCTGCTCAACGCGCAGAACGGCACGGCCTATCCCGAACGAGGCTACACGATCACGTATTACAGGATCCCGAAGTCGCCGCAGCAAGAAAAGGAGGAGCGCGAGACCCAAGATTGGGAGATCGGGCGGGGGTTCATTTCGCGCGTCGAGGTCTACCAGTCGCGCAACCCTGGCACGAGCCGAGCCGACGCAGTCGCGGCGCTGAAACAGATCGCCGCAGAGAATGAAGAGATCACTAACAAGGAGCGAACCAATGCCGAGTAACTGCCCACACTGTGACGGCGACGTGCAAGCCGTCATCGACCCAATCATCAAGCAACGACTCAAGACAAAGAGCAAGCAGCTCGAGGCTGCACACACGACCAGGCTCGAAGGTCAGCGTCGCGAGATCGAGCTCCTCGAGCGTCGCGTCGGCGAGCTCACCGAAGCAGGCTCGGGCCTCGCCGCGATGGAAGAGGAGCTCCGCACCCTCCGCGCAACCGTTCAGACCTCGTCGCGAACCGAAGCGCTCCGAGCCAACGGCCTCCCGGCCGAGCTCCTCGGCGACATTCAGACCCTCTTCGACTCTCGACAGGCGAGCAAGGCAGAGGCCGATCGTAGCACTTTCGAGGACTTCCTCGGGGTCGACGGCGAGGCGCGCTCGATGGTGCTCCTCGCTCATCATTTCGCAGCCGAGCAGACCGGGGCGGTGGCGGGCTCGTCGACGGTCGCTCCTGCTCGACAGTCCAGCGGGCTCCCGAATGCAAACGGGGGCGCGCTAAACCAGGCGGCCCGAGCTGCTCGGCTGTCTCCAGCGCAGGCGCGCGACTACTTCCGCTCGCCGGCCTTCCGCTCGATGTCGACCGCCGACCAGCGAGCCAAGCTCGCCGAGGTGAAGGCCCAGGTCGCAGCCGAGCGCTCGGGGGCGGGCATACCTTGACACTAGGCCGCTCGGCGTGGTAGGGCTATCCTGACAGGTGCTCGGACGTCTCGCCAACGGTAACTGGTAGGAGCACAGCAAGCCTAAGAGCTGCTCCTATGCCTTCAACGACCCAGACCGCGCCTTTCCAACACGCAAACCTCGAGGGTGACCTCGGCTTTTCGTATGTCTTTTCGCCTGTCGCGATGGAGATCGAGCTTCAAGACAAGCTCAACCTTCTCGGCCTCGGCGTCGTTCCCCTCATGGGCGACCTCGCGAGGTCGGGTTCGGATGTCCTCCGCGTAACCGATTACGGTGGAATGGGCTGGTCTCTGCCGATGGCTGCACTCGCGACCGAGACGACTGCGGTAACTCCATCCACGGCGATCAGTGGATACGAGAGCATCACTTGTGGCACCTATGGCGTATCGCACTCGGCGACCTATGCCGCGCAGGGCTTCGCTCGACCCGAGGCCGCTGGCCTGTCTATCGACGAGCTCATCAAGCAGGTTCCGAACAGCTTCCTAGCGACGTTCAGAAACAACGTCTGTACCGCTGGCGCGGCGATCGTTCCGAACGTCGGCGCGGCGACGACGACCTTGTCGGTCGACGACTGGCTCGACCTGGGCACGACCTTCTCGACCGCGCTCGGCTCTCGTCGACCCGTGGCGATGCTGCACTCGACGCCAATGGATGAGCTCCGACGCTCCTTCCGTAACGAGCCTGCACTCCAGAACAGCGCGCAAGAGTTCGCCTCGTTGCTCGGCGTTCGCACCGGCGACGACGGCACGGTCGCGCAGAGCTTCCCGAACTTCCTCGGACTCGGGATCGACGTGCATGTCACCGACGACGTGGACGACACGGGTGGCGCGTATCAGAACTTCGCCTTCAGTCCTGGCGGCATCGGTTGGGCTCGATGCTCGACACAGCCGATCGTCACCGCGAACCCGGCCTCGACGATGTACGTCCCCGAGTTCGGTTTGCTCATCGAGGAGCTCTCCGAAGGCGGGTCGACCAACACCCGCCAGTATAAGGCGCTCGCCTTCTTCGGTGTTGCTCTTGGTAGCGCGCGTGTCTACACACACACTCGGATCCTCTCTACTACCTGATCCGGGGTGGATTGAGGGATACCCGGCACAATAGGAGCGTCCATGCCTGTCCCGAAGAAGAAACGAACCCGCAAGCCGAAGAACTCGTCGAAGAGCTCGCCGGCCTCGAGTCTGCTCGCGGCTGGCAAGTCGCGGCGCTCGATGTCGAGCGAAGCGGCCGGCGTCGTGCGTCACACTCACGAGCCGTCGCAGCCCTTCTTCCTATTGCATCACCCGCGCAACTGGCGCATCGTCGCCGAGGGCCTCGACGCTCCGGCGATCGTTCCCGACCTCCAGAAGTTACCGCTGCAACCGGGCGTGAACGGCGTTCGCACCCGACAGCCCCATGAGCCCGAGAGCGCGACATATCAGCGCGCGGTCGAGGAGCTCTCTCGCGATGGCTTTTCTGTGCTCATGCCCGACGAGGTCATCCCGGCCGACTGTCTCCCCGATGGCCTCGAGGGCGAGGGCTACCTGCGGGAGTACCTCTGCCGGGGTCCGATCTCCCAGCGCAACGGGTCGCACTACGTCGAGGTCTGGAGTGTTCCCCAGCCTGTCTACCCTGGCGAGGTCCAGCGATACAAGTTCGACCGCTCGGCTTATCACCGGTGGCTCGTTCACCTAGTCGAGTCGGGCCGGGTTGAGGCTCCGACCGCCGAGGTGCGCGACCAGCTCGCGAGCCGGCTCGGGCGTCGGGTCGATCGCGCGAAGTCTATGCCGATCCCGGCCGACCTTCGCGGCGAGCGGGTCGCCGAACAGTCGGCGCGGGTCGCCGAGGCCGAGGCCGCGACGCTGCCCGAAGAGGCCGCAGCATGAGCGGCGACGATCACGCGAGCGGCACGTCGACCCGAGACCGTATCGCCGAGACCGCTCAACGCTGGCGACAAGCTAACGTCAAGGCGGGCAACAACATCACACACACCGAAGCTCTTCAGCGTGTCACCGAGGCGCGACTGAAGGGCGAGCGCAAGCGCAACAAGTAAAGGATCCACCATGGCCTACGAATCGAGCACTCTTCGCAGCTTTACCGGCCGCGTCGCCGTCAAGCAAGCATATCGCGTCGCGACCTTGGCCGGCGCCGAGACCCTGACGCTGAAGTCGGGACAGTACCAACAGCTCGACCCCGGTGGAGCTCACCGCGACGTATCGCTTCCGGCCGTCACGCCGCAGGACGCGGGGTATTTTTTCGAGATCGCGAACAGTGCGAACGCTGCCGAAAACCTCGTCGTAAAAGATGCGGCGGCGGCGACGATCGGCACGATCAACCAGTCCGAGGCGGGCCGGTTCTTCGTCGACGACGCGGGGGCCTGGATCCTCTTCGGCGTCTACACCTACGCGGTGAGCTAGGGTGAGCCTCTCCGAGACCGACTATAGTGCGCGGATGATCGGGCCTGAAGTCCTCGAACGAGGGCGGGAGCAGATTATCACGCTCGAGATCTCGACGCTCGGGGCGCTCGCCGCTCCGACCGCGTTGGGCTCGTCGGTCTCGCTCCTGAAGCCTGGCGGGGCCTTCGTGTTCGAGTCGCAGCCGATTGTCGTGGTTGGGTCGGCTGCGACCTACACGATCCCCGCTGGGTCATTGCCCGACACCCTCGACCTCGGTGTCCTGTATCAGCTCCGCTGGTCGTTGGTGTTACCTGACGGGACGACACGCACCTTCCGTCGTTCGTGTTCGTTGGCGCGCTTTCAAATGGTGCTCCCTGTCGCCGATGAAGACATTATCGACGGAGAATACCCCGACCTACTCGACCAGCTCGCCGAGTATTCCGACAGCCTCGACAAGTGGCTGTATGCTGCGAAGCGCGACGTTCTGCGAGAGCTCGCGAAGAAGAACCAATGGCCCGAGACCATCATCGATCCGGGCGACCTGTACGAGTTGATCCGGCAGCGGTGCATGTGGCGGATCTTTAAGTTCCTGGCGACGAGGTCGCCGCAGGGCGGTGATACCAACTACGCCGAGGCCAAACGCGAGCACGGCGAGCTTTATCAGCTCGAGTGGGCGACCCTGTCGGCTCGCTTCGACCGAGACCTCGATGGCCTCGCCGACGATGAGACACGCGAGAGCGTGCGGCGAGTGATTCATCCTGGGGGAGCTCCGCAGCGTCGACGTTCCCGCGATCCAAGGTGGTGATCCGTGGCCGACCTCACCCTCGCCGAGCTCCGTCAGGCAGTACGCGATCGCGTTCTGGCGACCTCGGCGATCGACTACAACCAACGCAAAAGCGGCTCACCGCAGACCTGGACGGAGTCCGACATACCGCTCGGCGCAGCGGTCGCAAGCGGCGCCCAGGGGCATCTGTCCTTCGCGGTGTCGATCGTGTCGGCTCCCGTGCGTCAGACCTCCGAAGGTCAAGCCGGCCTCGAGGCCGAGACGGGTCCGCGCGTGGCGCTCGATGTCCTCTACAGTCTGCGGCCTGGTCGACGGGTCGCCGACGAAGATCGGGCGAGCGATGCAGCGCAAGCGCTCGCGGCCTCGATCTGCACGCTGACGGGGCTCTTTCCCGAACAGATATTCAGCGCGCAACTAGCCGGGGAAGGTCAATACCTAGCCTTCTCCCAGGAATACTCCAGCTCCATCACCGTTACTTTGTGAGGCGAACCCATGGCCCGATACACTAGCCGACACGTTACCGTGCGATTTGAAGACAGCGCAGCTCTCGGGATGACTATCGCCCCAGGGCCGGGAGACCTCTCGATCTCCGAGGTCAACGCTTCCAATATGGAAGTGATCCGGGTACTTGACCGGGGCTCACATGACGGCTTTGTCGACGGCGACGACATCGTGCAGGATTGCTCGATTACGATCTCGATGACAAACGCGGCGCTAACCTCGGGGGCTGTCGCCTCGGTGTCTGACTTCCTGCGCAAGCAAGGCACCTTCGCGGCTGCGGCCTCGAAAGACTCGACCGTATGGGCTTGGCAGTGCATCGTCACACTCAACGACGGCACGACCGTCTCGACGATCACCCTTCCAGTCTGCGAGGGCGGGGTCGCCATCAGCGAAGGAAAGGAAGGGAACACCCTCTCGATCTCCTTCCGGTGCTATAGCGCTCCGGTCATCGCATGAAAGGCGGCCGGTCCATCGAGGTCAAGGTCGGCGAGACCGTGTACGCGGGGGCGCTGCCATACCTGCCAACGAGGCTCGCGCTGTCTGGTGCTTTTCGCGAGGCGTGCGGGCTCGATGGCGAGGGCGAGCAGAGCTCACCGCGCGACGGGCAAGACCTCGTCCTGGTGTATGCGGCCTCGGTCGGCTTGTGCATCGGTCGCGAGCTCGGGCTCCCGTCGCTGCGCTCCTTTTCTCGTGACCTGTTCGGCTTCGGTGAAGCGTGTTGGGAAGCACTCGCAGATCGGGGTCATGACGCCGAGGCTATCGTCGAGGCCGGGCGGGTCACCTTCCTCGCGATCGCCCAGTCCATCCCGAGCGTGTCTGAGGTCGACGAAGAGCGCTCAAATTTTCCCGATCCGGGGGCGAGCTCCACAGGCTCTACCTCGAGATCGGCCTGAAGCACTACGGGCACACAATGGGCCTATATGAAGCACCGCAGGACGAGCAACACAGGGCGCTTGCTCTGTTGACCACCTTCGGCGAGGAGCTGCCGAGGTCCGCGCTTCCGGCGCTGCGGTGCGTATCGTCTGCCGATGACGCGCATGACAGGCTCGCCTCGTTTCAGGTGGCGTGATGGCTCGGGGGGCTCCTCGCGGGAAGAGCTACGGCACGCATAAGTCAGTCTTTGACAAGAAGGCCGTCTTCGACATGTGGGAGCCTGGAGCGCTGACGCTGCCGATCTCCCAGAAAGGGTCGATCCGGGTCGATCCTGACATCAATAAGACCGTCGCGGAGTTCATCCAGCGGTTAGCGCCAACGGTGGCGCGTGCGTTTAACGACCATTTTCTGCCATATGCTCGCGAAGAGTATAACAACTGGCCGCACTATTCCGGCAAGTCGAAGTCCATGCTCGACGTTGAGTACAACATCAAGGGTGGCGGCGCCGAACTGTCCTGTTCGTTCGTCTCGCGCGCTGAATATACGCGCTGGATCTGGCGCGGCCAGCTCGTTCGCGAGCTGTACGACTACGGGAAGAAGGCGGCCGACAAGATCGCGGATCAGTTAGCGGAGGGCCTGATATGAGCAAAGAGATCCGTCTATCGGTCATCGCCGAGACGAGAAAATATCAGGCCGAGATGGCCAAGATCCCAGGGGTCACCGAGAAGCAGGCGGCGCGCGCTGCGATCAAGTTTGAAAAGGAGATGTCAAAGGCTCAAGCCAAGGCGGCCGCGCAAGCGAAGAAGGCCGCGAAGAAGGCCGGGTCGGCTTGGTCGTCGGCGATGTCGACTGCGGCCGGCATCCTCTCGGCCGACATGCTGAAGAGCTTCGTCGGCGCTGCGGCGACTATCGGTCAAGAGGTCGCCGACCTACGCAACGAGCTCGGGGATCTATCGGCCGCGACCGGCGTGTCATCTGGGGCGCTGGCCGGCTTGCGGCTCGCTGCCGAGGCCTCGGGTAACAGCCTCGGGCCGCTAGAGGGAGCCGTTAAGGCTTTCCCGAAGGCTTTGGCCGACGTCGCGATGGGTACCGGAGAGGCAAAGATCGCGTTTGACCAACTTGGGCTGACAGCCGAAGACGCTGGGGCGATGCTTGGCGATACAGACGCAGCCTTTCGCGATGTTGTCGAACGGCTGCAAAGCATCGAAGGCACCGGCAAGCGTGCCGAACTTGCGACGAGGGCCTTCGGCGAAGCCGGGATCACTCTCATGCAGGTCCTTGGAGACAAGCGCCTCGAAGAGTTCACCTACGTCGCGCAACGGTTCGGCACCGACGTGGGGCCAGCGGCGATCAAGTCGGCGCATGACTGGGAGGCAAACGTAACGCTCCTCGGGTATGCCTTCGACGGTGCCAAGGCTGGCCTATTCGATGCGACTGTCGGCACGGCTGCGTTCAACGATGCGATCAAGTTTGCAATCAAGACCGGCGTATTCTGGGCCAAAGCTATCCAGAACATCGTCGGCTCGCTCGACCTGCTTGACTTGGTTATCCCTGGTCGCAACGCGGCAGACCTCGCGGAGTCTTTCGAGTCGGCGCGCGTTTCGACGCTGCTCTACATGCAAGAGCTAGAGCTTGCGACCTCGACGACGACGTCGGCTTCGGCCGCTTCGGCTGGATTGTCTGCCGAGCTCGACGAGGTCGCCGAGGGGGCCGGCAAGGCCTCGAGCGGGGTCGACAAGCTGGCGCAAGCAAGCGACGAGCTTGCGAAGATCGGCCGCGCTGCATTCCGCGAACAGCTCGACGCGCAAGAGAAGCTGCTCGTCGGCTACTCGGAACAGCTCGCGCGGGTCGCCGAGCTCGAGGAGCTCACCGGCGAGCGAGCACCCGACACCCGAGCGACTATCGAAGAGAACCAAGCCAAGGCACTCGCCGAGCTCGACGAAAAGCTCTGGAACGAGCGGATCGCTCGCATCAACGAGCTCGACGCCGAGCAGGACAAGATCGACCAGGACGCTCGCGACCGGCGAGAGCTCGACCACGAGCGCAAGATGGCACAGCTCGCCGAGTTCCGGGACGCTTCGATCGCGGCGGCCGAGCTCGTCGCCGACATCGCAACGGGGATCACCGAGGCGCGCGAGGAACGCGAGCTCGAGGAGCTCGAGCGACAGGTCGCTCATCTCGACAAGCTACGCGAGGAGCGCAAGGCGTCGGCCGACGAGCAGGACGAGCGGCTCGCCCAGTTCGCCGAGCGTCAGAAGTCGATCGACGCGATGGAGTCTGAGACCGCGCGGCGGCTCGCCCAAGAACAGCTCGACCTGGATGAGCAGGAATACACCGAAGCGGCCGCGCTCGACGTGGCGGCACACAAGCGCAAGATCGACGCGAGCAAGGAGCGACTCAAGGATCAACGGATCGCAACGCGTGACGCTGCGAAGGCCGCGAAGGCGGCCGCGCTGTTGAGCGTCGCTGTCAATACCTCGGCGGCGGTCCTTCAGGCGTTCGCGATGTTCGGGCCTCCTCCGTCACCGGTGGGGATATTCTCGGCGGCGGCGGCGGCCTCGGCCGGGGTCTTCCAGGCTGCGGCGATCCGTCGTCAGAAGCTACCGACCGCGCATAGTGGTGAGTTCATCCAGCCCGACGAGTCGATCAGAAAAGTGAGAAGCGGCGAGGCCATCCTGAACCAGCGCGCAGCGGCCGACCTCGGCGGGCGCGAGGGGATCGACGCGTTGAACCGGGGCGCGGGGGGCGGGTCCATCGTCGTCCAGTCCATCGTCGACGGCCGGGTCGTCTCCGAGGCTGTCGCGCGACAGCTCGCTCGGCGCTCGGGCTCGATGGATAGAATCATGCGACAGGGGCGGCGGCCGTTAGGTCAGCTGTCACCATACGGGGGCTGAGGTGGGCAACAGGAAGACGGGACAACTGCGAGGGTTCGGTGTGTGTGACGAGCGCTGGAGCTCCGACCGGCTCAAACCAAACGGGGCGGCCTACCTGGCCGGCACCGATAGCAACGTCACCCAGGCCGGGCCGAGACCTGGCAGCGCGATCGCTGCCGATCCTCGGAGTCATCTACGGCCGCAGGTCTCCGGGGGTCAGTCGGAAGACCTCGACGTTTACGTCTCGCGAGCTGGCCATCCCGGCCTCGGTGACAGCTCGGCGGCTGTCGCGTGGAAGAAAACCGCTGAAGCTGCGACGGACTGGCGCGCGTGGAACGCCCCGAACTGGCTTCGCGGTTTTCAGATCAGGAAGTACGACTCGACGAACACCTGGCAAGGGCACGCCATCGCGACGATCCCGAGCTCGGGCGAGGTGATCGCGGTCGCTTACAACGGGCTGGCTGTCGGCTTCGTCTGCGAGCTCTACGACCCATTGACCGACACGTGGGCGACCAAGGCAACCCCGACACCCTACATACAAGGCCCGTTCGCGCTCGCGGTCCTGCCGGGTACCGAGCGGATCTTGCTCCTCGCGTGCGACTCTAGCCTCGGCGCCGCTGCCGACAGGCTCGGGCCTCGGGTCTGGTACTCTGACGACAAGGCGGCGACCTGGGCGCTCTACTCGGCCTCGCCCTTCTCCGACGACATCCTAACGACGGCGATGTATGCGGCCTCGATGGCGGTCGTTGGCGACGAGCTGATCCTCGTGGTGCAGCCTGTCGTTGGCACCGCCATGAGACACTACGCGAGCCGAGACCTGGGCTCGACCTTCGACCGCGTTGGGACGACTCGAGCAGGGTACGACGTTCGGGTCTGTGCTACGCCGAGCGGTCAGGCGGTGGTGAGCTACCGCGACTCGGCCGACAGCAACAAGGGCAAGATCTTGCGGCTCGGGCACGCATACGATCCCATGGCGGCCGCCTCGCTGGTGCCCGTCGAGGTCTACGGTGTCGCGCTCGAGGCGTTCGTCGCGGTCGCTGACGACGACGGCACGCTCTACGCCATCGCGACGACGACGACGCCGACACACTCGGCGAGCCTCTCGACCGATGGGGGCGCGACCTGGACGGCCTACACGACGACTTTTGCGGACTGGCAGGACAACGCGATCCACTTCTGGGACTACGTCGGCGCGTGCAGCTCGGGCCGTGTCGTGCTCTGGCATCGGTGGGATAGCCTCGGCGGGCTGTATGCGGAGAAGTCGCTTGCGGCGTCGACGCTCGGCGGCTGGTCGAATGTGACGCAACCGACGAACGCGGGATCTATCGCCCAGTCGCAGCTCGCTCGGCTTCGGATGGGGTGGGACCACGGGTGGTTCCCGGCCGGCCTGCCCGATACTCCGGGAGTGTGGGCCGTCAACGGCACGGCCGCAGATCGTTCCATCGTCGCGGGCGAGCTCGAGATCGACAGCGCGATCGCGTCGAACTGCTATTTCGACCAGCTCGTCTCGGCGTCGACCGCCGAGCTCCTCGCGCTGTTCGAGGTGCGGGTCGACAGCGGCGGCAACACCGCCAACAACGAGATCGCCATCGGCCTCGAGGTCAAGCAGGCGTGGGTAAACATCCGGCTCTCGACGACAGGCTTCGCGGCCTATGACGTGGTCGGCGCCGCTGCGGTCGGCACCGCTGCGACTGTCGACCTCACAAGCGACATGCAGATTATGATCTGGGTCGACGGTCAAGTGGGAGCGGGCGAGCTCCTGACTTGGTATCGCCGGCCGGGCGTTGACGTGTGGACCGCTGGACCTTCGGGGGCGGTCGCGCTGGGCGCGGGCACGTCGACGACGGCGACCTGGGGGCACGTCACCGCCGCGATCGCGAACAACGTCTCATACTGGCGGCTCCTCATGTTCTCAAACAGTTCGTACCTTGACCCGAACCAGGCGAGCGGCCTGGCCTCGGTCATGGGTAAACCGCTGGGGAGCTCCTCCTATCCTCTGCCGGGGGCGGGCTCGTCTACCGAAGGCGCTCGGCTGTCGCTGGTCTCGGGGCCGGCTCGGGTCGCCGACACCTACGCGATACCCGCCGAGCATGACTTTGGTATTCGGGAGCTCTACGCGACCGGCTCACCTTCGTCGGCGAGGCCTTGGCGGTCGACCTCGACAGCGGCGCAACACATCACCCAAGATCTCACCGAGCGCACCCGTCTCGGTGATAGCTGGTCGATCGTCCTGTACGTCGGCGGGTGCAATTTCCGACAGGTCCAGCTCGGGGGCTACAACGGCACGACATGGTCGACGCTCGGCACGCTCGATCTCGCGACGGGCTTCACCGGCCTCGGATACGACCTCCTCGGCGATGTCGTCAGACCGTCGGCCGGCACGTCGGCGGCGGGTCGTTGGCTTCAGGGGATGGAGCTCGCTGGGTGGCGCGCGATATTGCCGAGCGGTAAGTCGCGGCGCATCGTGCGGAGCTCTGGCGGCTCCTGGTCGACAGCCTCGACGGCCAAGCCCGAGGTCATCATCGAGGGCGTTGACGGCACCGAAGCGGCCTCGGGGGTGCTCGATCTCGTTGCGCCCGAGGGCGTGATGGTGGTGCACCTACCGGCGGCGGCGGCCTCGATGTACTCACACTTGAGGCTCGTCATCGCCGGCGCGCAAGCGACTCCACCCGACGAGGCCTACTACCAGATCGGGACGTGTCTCGTGGCCGGTCTGCTCTGCACTGGCAAGGGCTGGGGCGATGGGTGGAGCTGGTCGCTCAACCCGAACACGCGCGAGACGGTAACGCCTTACGGCACGCGGACGATCACCGAAGAGGGGCCTCCCGTGCAGGCGCTCACCGTAGCTTGGCAAGACGGGCAACGCATGGCCGGGCTTCGGGGCGCTGCCGGTGATGCGGACTACGTCGGGCCGAGCTCGGGGGCTCCTATCGCGGCCGATCAGGACGTGTGGGGTCAGCTCTCGGGGCTCTTGAGGAGCTCGAAGTCAGGACAACGGCCGGTCGTTGCGATCGGCGCTGTTCCTGACGCGAGCGGGGTGACGATCACCGACCGAACCCTCTTCACGTTCGGCCATGTCACCGAGGGCCGTGTCTCGGTGCAGTCTGTCACCGGGACCGAAAACGTCGACGAGTTCGTCCGCGTCGAGTCGATCACGATCACGGGGTGTCCGTAGTGTTCGCGGCATCGGAGATCGCCGGCCGTCGCGGGCTCTGGCTCCTCGACATCGACCTCGGGGGCGAGCTCCTTCGGTTCTCGACGCAAGCGATCGACCTGTCGACCCAGGACGGCCGCTCGCTGCGATACGAGGCCGGGCTCTCCGATCCGGGGGTTGCGTTCGACGGCACGATCGACTCCATCGGCGTCGAGCTCCGAAGTCCTCGGCACGTCTGGACGCTGCTGCAAGCGCAAGGACAAAGCCTCGAGCGGTGTCCTGGTGTTCTTCGGCGCTGGTTCCCCGGTCAGGTGTTCGAGGCTTCGCGCGTAGTGCTTCGGGGGCTCACCGGCCGCGCGATATGCGGATACCTCGACGACCCTGGGCAGCTCTCGATCGAGCTACGCCGAACGGTCGCCGACCTGGGCGACACGCTGCCCGAGAGTACCCATGTCGTCGACGCTTCGACCTGGCCAGTCCGGCCGGCATATCCGCAGGATAGCAACGTCGCGGGGGCGTTCTATCCGGTCATCATCGGTCGGCCGGGCTTCGTCGACAGTGGTGGACAGTCGACTCCAGGGCTACTGGTCGAGGGGCTATCGCACCCGAGCTCGCGGCTGTTGGTCGCTGGCCACAAGGTCGCCGCGACGAGCGTCACCGTGTGGAACATGAGCTCGGCACCGCCACAGTTCGAGACCCGTACCGTCTACGAGGTCGCCGACAAGCTCGGCAAGGTCATTAGCTACACCGATTTCCAAGCCGTATCAAAGCCCGACTTTGCGGCGGCTGAAGGAAACAGGTGGTGGGTCGGCTGGCACTCGGCCGGGGGCCTCGAGTGGCGAGGGGTAGAGCTCCGGGGGCTCGGGACGGTCCTCGAGTGGGCCGCTTCCGAGCATAGCACCGCCGAGGTCGACCTCGGCCGGATACGTTCGGCTTCGGCCGGGCTCGATGCGCTCAAGGTCGACGCGGTGATTAATGCTCCGGTCAACGTCCTCGACTGGGTGCGGGGTGAGCTCGGGAAGGTCTACCCGATACGCGAGGTCACTGGCGACCGGGGGATCTACTGGGCTGAGGTCCGATACGACCACACTCGCCGCGACGCGGTCGCTCATCTCTCGACAGCTCGGGGCGAGCTCCGAAGCGCTGGACCGCTCGCGGCTCGCGAGGTCGACCTCTACAATGAGATCACCGTCGAGTATGCCCCAAGCATGATGTCGGGCCGGTACCGTCGGCGGGTCATCATCACCGGGAGCCATCGCGCGCAAGAAATCAGCACCGGGGTCGACGAGCGTGTCCTCGGCTCGCTGCGCTGTCAGGTGTCCCAGGCTCGCTACGGGGTGCGAGGTACGACGATCACATGCCCGACCGTCGACGAACCAGCGACAGCGACGAGGATAGCGCAGCACCTAGCGGCGCTGCACGCAACGCCGAGACGGTGGGGGATCTGGGTCGGTGGCGCCGAGCTCGAGGCGCTACCGCTCCTCGGATGCGTAGAGCTCACCGACGCCGACAAGCATCTCGACGGGGTGCTCGCCATCGTTGAGCGCATCGAGCCGCGCGACGGCGAGGTGGAGATCGAGCTGACCCTCCTCGACGACCCGATCCGGCAAGACGTGGCGGCCTCCTGACGTTGACTTTTGGCGCTGATTCTGGTAAGTCGTAAGAGAGGGCTCCTCTACGTCTCGCCAGCGGAAAACCGGCGACGAGCCACACGACAGGCTCGTAAATGGCGATCGTTACCCTCCAGGCGCGCAAAGGCGTCGCCGACCTCCTCGGCTCGGACGCTTCTCCGGCTACGCTCGGCACGTCTTACGCTGCCGGTGGAACCTCTTCGGCCGCCAATCCTGACGGCGCCGACTGGATGGCCTTCTACATCTACGTCGACGCGAAGTCGACGGCCGGCCGGCTCGACTTCCAGGTCGAAGTATCGCCGAGCGGCGACACTGCGGTCGCGACCGACTGGGCCCGCTCCAGGGCGAGACCTACGCGACAGGAACAGCGACTCTCGATCCGTGGGAAGGTCAGACGACAGCGATCGCGGCCGTCGTGACAGACCCGACGCTGGTGGCGGTTGTCCCGTTCCGCGTGAAGGGCCTTAGATACTGGCGTATCAAGCTGAAGGCCGACGCTGGTACGCCTACCGTTCACGTTAAGTTTGGGTGTTCGTGATGACCTACTATCTAACGCCAGCCCATCGCACGATCGACCCCGACACCGATGAGGTGGTCTCGACCGAATGGGGGATGCTCTCCGAGGGCGAGGTCGTCTCTGCTTTGGCCGCTTGCCCCCTTGGGCTTGCGACGCTCGGCAGCAACGACATCCAATTCGGTGTGTCGGTCCCTGACAACCCCCAAGGTCTGACCGACGGGGAGCTGGGGCCATGGACTGCCCCGACTGGTTGGACGCCTTCGACACTAGCTGAGATCCAAACCATTTTCGGGGGCGAGTGATATGGCAGATCGAATCATTCATATGTTTGGATTTGAAGAACAATGGGATCTGACGGAGTGGGCTGTGAATGGGATCTATTCCAGCACCGGCGCCAGTGACCCCAACTTTTC
>Ga0098052_1001035_pt1 | contig 17587 bp, 12 predicted proteins | sample 15_taG_FD_81591 | JGI IMG/M metagenome (GOLD analysis project Ga0098052, IMG submission 81591) | Marine viral communities from the Subarctic Pacific Ocean - 15_ETSP_OMZ_AT15312 metaG | ecosystem: Environmental > Aquatic > Marine > Oceanic | place: Pacific Ocean | collected 2015-01-18
AAGTGAAGCTGTAAGCAAAAATAATCGGCTTATTCTAAAATCAAACAAAAAAGATTCGCAAGTCTCTGACTCCGCTACAGAGCGTATGAAACGACTTGCTGGAATTATTTAAGGAGAATTAATACAATGAGTATTATTGAAAAACTAACTGAGGGTATCATGAAACGTGATGTCCAAAAAGAGGGCCAAGCACTTCTCAACAAGTGGGAAAAGACTGGTCTTTTAGAGGGGATCGAGAAAGATCAAAGTCGTCAAACGATGGCTTGTCTTCTTGAGAACCAAGCAAAAGAGCTTCTTCGAGAAGCTTCAACAATGGCAGGTGGTGATGTCGAAGGTTTTGCAGCTGTTGCATTTCCAATCGTCCGCCGCGTGTTCGGTGGTCTAATTGCAAACGAGCTAGTATCGGTTCAGCCTATGAGCTTGCCGTCTGGTCTTATTTTCTTTCTAGACTTTACATATGCAGACGCTCGCGTTGGTGCAAATAAAGTAGGTGACTCACTATATGGTGGTGGAGTTGTCGGTCGTCAAATTACTGGTGGTGTAAATCTTGCATCAATCAGTGGTTCGCAATCGAGTTTCTACAACCTTAACAATGGTTATGCAAGCCCAACTGGTTCTGCAACTGTTACCTTGCACCTGGTTGCTTCCGGTACTTATGGAAAGCCAGCAGCAGGCTATGTAAGTTTTGTTGGCGGCGGCGGCGCACTCAGTACATCTGACGACTTTGCACGCTTACTACGGTATGATCCTGATTTTACTTCGGGAACAACTACCGCTGCGGTCTATCGTATTCTTACAGCATCAACTGATCTCAAGCGAGGAACCGGTGGTTCTACACTTAATCTTAATGATTTGGTGGCAGTACGCACCGTCCCTGCTATTTCAGGCACCACAGGTGTTCAGACTCGATGGCTTACTACGCTTTCTGGGACTAATGGCGGATTTATCAGCAGCGATGATAATCGAAGCAATCCGGGACTCTATGTTGTATTTGCAGATATCGCTGGGACGAATAATTTGGCAAATGCAGGCAACGCTGTTAATACCACCGTTGAATTCGCTATGGATGATTCATTTATTAACGGCGGAGCAGACGTTGGGTCGGTTATCGGTTCACCATATTGGGGACTTGAAAACTCAGCAGCAATTCCAGAAATTGATATCAAAGTTGATAGTGTTGCTATCACCGCCGATACCAAAAAGCTCAAGGCTAAATGGACACCTGAATTACAACAAGACATTAATGCATACCATAACTTGGATGCAGAGGTTGAATTGACTGGTATTCTTTCTGAGCAAATTGCTCTTGAAATTGATCAAGAGATTCTCGAAGATCTTATTAAAGGCTCAACAGCTGGAACATATTACTGGTCACGCAAGCCTGGTAAGTTTGTTAACCGCACTGGTGCTGATGGTGGTGCTTCTAATAACCAAACATTATATCCAGACTTTACTGGAACAGTGTCTGAATGGTATGAGACGCTTCTTGAAACAGTTAATGATGTGTCCGCCCAGATTCACCGCAAGACTCTACGTGGAGGAGCAAACTTCTTGGTAACAAGCCCAGAAGTTGCAAATGTACTTGAGTTTACTTCGGGATTCCGAGCTGACACAACTGCTGATGAAAACCGTGGCACCGCAGGTGCTGTTAAGGTTGGTCAAATTAGCAAGAAATGGGACATTTATGTTGACCCATACTTCCCACGTAACTTGATCCTTGTTGGTCGTAAGGGTAATAGCTTCCTCGAAAGTGGATATGTCTATGCACCTTATGTGCCTCTACAAGTCACGCCGACTATCTTTAGTCCAGACGATTTTACACCACGAAAGGGTGTAATGACTCGATATGGCAAGAAGATGGTTCGTCCTGACATGTATGGATTGGTAATTGTTGAAGATCTTGTCTAATTTATTAGATTTATTTTCATAGTCATAGTTAACCCCGGCTTTCTTTTTGAGAGTCGGGGTTTTCTTTTTCCGTTTAAAGCACTTTTCAACTATTTAATCAATAGGAGAACAAAATAATGGCAACAGCACCACCAGTATTAACACCAGTTCAAAAAACAAGTCCCTATGTTTTAAAGTCCACAGGATCCTATAACTTAGTAACCGAAACCAGTGTTCCCTACGGAGTGTATTTAACCGGCCCATTAAGTTCTAGCCAATGGACTTCTGGGGCTGTTGCACAAGTTGCTTTAACCTATAAAATGTTGGGTGGTGACGTTTTAGATATTGAACTCACCGAGAATAATGTTTATACTTCTTATGAAATGGCCACCCTTGAATATTGTACGATTATTAATAATCATCAAGCCAAAAATGTGTTGTCAGATTTCTTGGGCGCAACGACGGGTACATTTGATCATGAAGGCGCACTTCAAGCAGGAGAACTTTCTTCCAGCCTAAGCGGAACGCACTTGTCCCTTAAATTTCCTAAATTTAACTTTGAATATTCACGACGAGTTGCAGAAGGGTTAGCAGGCGAAGCCGGTTTTGGCGACGATGCCCGCATTTATTCAGCCTCCATTAATTTAGAAGCCAATGTGCAAGATTATGATTTACAAAAAATTGTGCAAGATGCGTCTGTTGATGGCTCTTCAACCTTTGGAACCGCTTTCACAGGGAGTATTAACAATAAGCGTATTGCAATCCGTCGTGTCTACTATCAATCCCCAGGAACAATGTGGAGATTTTATGGGTACTATGGCGGTTTAAACGTTGTAGGTAATTTGTATACTTACGGGCAATATTCTGACGAATCCACGTTTGAAGTCATCCCAGCTTGGCAAAACAAACTTCAAGCGATGGCGTTTGAGACAAATTTGTATACCAGAGCATCTCATTACGCTTATGAAATCTTTGATAATCGTATAAGAATTTATCCCCCACCATCTTCACCGGGCGGCATGACACCAACTAAAATGTGGTTTGACTTTACTGTTCCCACAGATCCTTGGGCTGAAGATATTACTAGAAAAGATGGAACCGATGGAATTAACAACTATAATACCCTTCCATTTGCGAACATTCCTTACGAAAATATTAATAGCATGGGAAAACAATGGATTAGAAAATATGCGCTGGCATTAACCAAAGGAATGCTCGCCCAAATTAGAGGCAAATTCGGCGCAATACCCATTCCAGGAGAGTCCGTGACCTTGAACTCAGCAGAACTTACGACTCAGGCAGAGGCTGAACAAACTGCTTTAAAAACTGAATTGGTGGAGTTATTAGACACACTAACCTATGAAGCTCTTGTGGAAAAAGATGCCAATATAACAGAAAACTCTAATCGAATTCAGGTGCATGTGCCCATGGGAATTTATAGAGGGTAAGTAAATGGGTGATAACAAGTGGAACAGACCAGATAGTCCTCCTCCTCCATTATTTTTGGGGAAAAAAGAGAGGGATCTTGTCAAACAGGTTAATGATGAATTGATCGAGCGAGTGATTGGTCAAGATATTCTCTATTATCCCATCAGCACTGTTCACACCAACTTTCACCCTCTCTATGGAGAAGCAATTGAAAAGAACTTTCTTCCCCCCATTCGTGTTTATGTCTTAATCGATTGGGAAGGCAACCCTACCACTGTCACCAAGTACGGTCTAGACAGGACTTACAGTTTGACGTGCCATTTTCATAAGCGGAGATTAACAGAAGACCAAGATTTATATGTAAGAGAGGGGGATTTCATCTTATATGGTGACGAATATTATGAGATTGCCATCTTATCAGAACCAAAACAATTATTTGGCCAAGATGAGCATATGTTAGAAATAACGGCGAAATGCTTCAAAGCCCGCCAGGGTCTTTTTGATGGGAAATAACAATGGCAAATAGTATTTTAACAGGCTCCGTGGATCGCAAAGGTATACCTGATGACGATATGTCTCAAATCTTACCTTTCAAGCCATCTACATTAGAAACCATTGACTTTGCCATACATAATTGGCTGAAAGATATTTTAAAAATTTCTTGCACCACCAACAAGGGATGGAAGCCAGTCCCTATCACATGGGTGTCTGGAGAACGTTCTTGGCAGATAAAAAATCATAAAAATTTAAGAGATTCTGATGGTACTTTGATATTCCCCATCATTGCCCTTCATCGCGAAAGCTTTGCTAAAACTCCTAACAATAAGGGAACTTTTTATGGTAACATTCCCCCTATTGACGATGCTAAAGGTGGATCAATTACAATAGCTCGCAGAATTAATCAAAATAAGACAGCAAATTATGCAAATGCAGGAGCATATAAAAAGAAATCCCGCATTGTGGGAAACGCAGGAGCAAATGGAGCACAACAAATTAACTTTCCCATGCCGAAAAATAAAAAAGTGGTGTACGAAACTATCACCATTCCTATGCCCGTTTATATCGATGTCAATTACTCAATAAATGTGCGTACTGAATACCAGCAACAAATGAACGAGGCATTACAATCGCTCGCAACCTTCACAGGGGGCATTAATTATTTAAAACTTAAACATGACGGTCATTCCTATGAAGCGTTTATGCAACCAGATTTCAGTTCTGAAGGGAATAGTGCTGATTTGGGAGAAGATGCAAGGTTTTATGAAACCAAGGTTAGTGTAAAAGTCTTGGGATATTTGGTTAGTGCAAATGAAAACAGCGAGCAACCCCATATTGTGGTAAGAGAAAACGCGGTTGAAGTAAGAACACCTCGCGAAAGAGTTGTAATGGGTGATGAGCCAGATTGGGGACCGCTTGGGACTCCAAAGGGAAAATATCGTTCCTAAGCATTCCTTTGTCTTTTCGAGCAATAAGCTACTATTTATTAGAGACTTTTAAAGCATCACAAGGAGAAATACACGCATGGCAGAAAGCAAATTTAGATTTGTATCACCGGGAATTCAACTTCGCGAACTTGATAAATCGCAAATACCCAACGAACCAGAGGCTGTTGGTCCGATTATTATTGGTCGAGCACAACGAGGCCCAGCGTTAAGACCTGTCAAGGTTCAAAACTTTACAGAATTTGTTGAAATTTTCGGGAATCCATTACCAGGCGGTGCTGGTAACGACATCTGGAGAAACGGAAGTGAGGGAATGACCCCCACTTATGGAGCATATGCGGCTCAAGCGTGGTTGGCAAATGGTACGCCATTAACATATGTTCGTCTTCTTGGAAAACAACATTCTGACTCCACCGCTACTGGCGCTGGACAAGCTGGTTGGCAAATTGGCGGCATTCCTGATGGTACTCGTGGACGAGCTGGAAATGCCGGTCCTGGTGCGTTGGGACTTTTTGTGGTCAATAGCTCAAGCCTGGGAACCGCAAATCTCACAGGCACATTGGCGGCGGTTTGGTACTGTATGTCTTCTTCCGTGGAGTTAAGTGGCGCATTATATGCGACATCGAGTACGGTTACGGGTTCCAACATTTTAATTAAGAGTGTGGCAGCTGGTCCGACTTTCACAGCTCTTGTAAAGAACCAAGATGGAACAATCACAGATACCGTCAATTTTAACATTAAAGATACTACCGCAGGCAATTTTGTTAGAAAGGTTTTCAATACTAACCCAACACAATTGACGGATCGAACTACTCCGACCACTCAACGTCAAGAGTATTTCTTGGGCGAATCTTTTGAAAAAGATGTAACAAAGAAAATCACAACAACACAAGCTTATGGTTTTATTGCTGCACTTTATAATGATAGTAACGAATATTTGTGGGGCAAAAACTACCAAAGCATGGTCCCTGCGCAAACTAACTGGATTATCGGACAAACATCCGAAGCCTCTGGTAGTTTTACGCCGGAATCAAGCGAAGAATTATTTCAAGCAATAGCTTTGGACTCTGGTGAATGGACTCAAGAAAATATTAAAGTTTCTATCACCGATATCCGCTACTCCAATGAACCTTCGGAACCGTATGGAACCTTTGGTTTAATGTTAAGAAAAGCACAAGATAGTGATGAGGCTCCTCAAGTTATTGAAAGCTTTTCAAATCTCAATTTAAATCCCAATTCTGCAAACTACATTGCTCGAAGAATCGGTGATGCTTATGCGGAGTGGGATGATAACGACCGACGATATAGATATTTTGGTAAATATGGAAATAGCTCCAGATATGTCTACATTAAGATGAAAAACGAAGACGGTCCAAGTAAAGCGGATCTCTTACCTATGGGCTTTCAAGGTCCAGTGAGGTGGGGCGCATTCCAGATTGCATCAGGAAGTAACCTTGTTCAACAACCAGGTTCTGCTGCGGGCACAGAATTCGTCGGAGCAATGATTACAGGATCTGGTGGCGCACCGGGATCCGACGTTGGATCTGATGGTATGAAGCCAGTCGTGAATGTTGGGTTGGAGGTGACAAACACCTTTACTGCTTCTTTTGAATTTCCTCGCACATATTTGCGAAACAATTCTACACAAGGCAACTTAAATGACCCAACAGACGCATATTGGGGAGTGGACACCACAATGGCTGATAGCAGCCGATTCGACGCTTCTTATGAAGATGTGGTCCGAGGCTTATCTGGCTTAAGACCAAGCACTGGTCCACAAACCGAAGTTTCTTATTCGGCTACAGGTAATAGAATTACCTACCAATATGTCTTCACACTGGAAAATCTGTCATATCACACCACGTCTTCCACATCGAAGATTGCGGATAAGCCATCACAAACGCAAGAAGCATATTATCAGTCGGGCTCATATAAACTGGGTAATGCGATTGCTTCTTCGGGTTCGAATAGTTATAAAACTCTATTAGATGCCGACTGGAATCAATTTACGGTTCCAATGTTTGGTGGATTTAACGGAACAGATATTACGCAGACCAATGCATTTAATAACTTTTATGCAGGCACTACTGCACCAACAATATACGACAACTCTAAGTTCAACTCTATTCGTATGGCAATTGATTCCTGTGCGGACCCTGAACTGGTTGAAGGAAACATTATTGCCGCACCCGGAGTAGGTACGACAACGAATGCCCGTGGATTAACTAATCATATGCTGGATATGAGTAGGCGCAGAGCAGATATGCTAGCGGTGATTGATATTGAGGGTGGGTATTTACCACCTTCTGATCGAGAGTCTTATGGAGAAGATTCGGATACCGGTAATCGTGGGAAAGCCTCTACAGCGGCTACTACTCTAAGGGGTAGACAAATTAACAATAGTTATGGCGCTTGTTACTATCCATGGATTCAAATTCGAGACGCTGATTCTGGTGTGAGCTTTTTTGCTCCACCATCCGTCGCAGCTGTAGGAACATATGCTTATTCCGAAAGAAAAGCGGAACTATGGTTCGCTCCCGCAGGCTTTACCCGAGGTGGTTTAACTGAGGGTGCTGGTGGTTTACCAATTGTGGGAGTCACCGAGAGACTAACATCAAAGGATCGGGATAAATTATATGAAAATAATATTAATCCTATCGCATCTTTCCCAGCAGAAGGTCTGGTAGTGTTTGGGCAAAAAACACTGCAAGTAACACCGAGTGCTTTGGACAGAGTGAACGTTCGACGATTAATGATTCATGTCAAGAAAGAAATTTCACGTATATCTTCAAGACTATTGTTTGACCCAAATACTCAAGTTACTTGGGATCGATTTACAGGTCAGGTTCGACCATTCCTTGAGAGTGTTAAGAGCCGATTGGGTCTGGAAGATTATAAAGTTATCTTAGATACCTCAACCACAACACCAGATATGGTCGATAGGAATATGATGTACGCGAAGATTTTCTTAAAACCAACGCGAGCCATTGAATTTATTGCGATTGATTTCGTAATTACAAATACAGGAGCGTCCTTTGAGGATTAATCCGCAAGCGTGACTAATTATAATAGGAGAAGAAACTGATGACTTTTTGGCAAGACCCCAACTTAGAACCGAAACGTTCTTTTAAATTTATTTTAAGCATCCCTGGAGGATCAAAAACCCAAGGAATACAAGAATTTTTGGTAAAGAAGGTTAAAAAACCTGAATGGGAGATTGGCTCAATTGAACATAAATTTTTAAATCATTCATTTTGGTATCCTGGAAAGGTAAAATGGAATCCAATCGATGTAACAATTGTGGATACTATTGACCCCACCGCAAATGCAAGTCAGCAAATTATGCATATTCTTGAGGAATCAGGATATGAACTACCAACAACTCCTAAAATCACCGAAGGGTGGGGAACCGTTTCAAAATCTAAAGCTGTTAACGATGCTTTGGGACAAATCAAAATCAAAACAATTGATAGTGATGGTGCAACAGTTGAGGAATGGGTTCTTAATAATGCATGGATTACCAAAGTTGCAATGGGTGAGTTAACTTATGATGACGAAGCTCTTGTTGAAGTTACCCTTTCCATTCAATATGATAATGCTTTTATTGATGTAAAAGGTGGCGGCGATGGAAAAATTCCTTCAACTTCCGGCTAAACATTCATTCATTTCTTTGATATAATATAACTTAAGAGGTACAGATGCCAAGAAATAACCAGGGTCGCCTGGATAACAAACCCGAATCAGGAGCAGAGGCTCCTACACAAAACACAAACGCACTTTTAAATTTCGTAACACCCACAGAATTTGTTGAATTACCAACGAAGGGAAAGTTTTATTCCAAAAACCACCCACTCTGTGGTGCTGAGACTGTTGAAATTAAATATATGACAGCAAAAGAAACCGATCTTTTGACTTCCAAAACTTTGTTAAAAAAAGGCGTTGCTATTGACAGGATGCTTCAAAGCATTCTTGTAGACAATTCCATTAAAGTTGCCGACCTCTTGGTTGGTGATAAGAACGCTATTTTGGTGGCAGCAAGGATTAGTGGTTTTGGTGCATCATATGATGCGAACATTACTTGCAAGAATTGCGGAACAACGTGTGAACAACATTTTGATCTATCAGAAGTAGAACAGAAAGATCTAGAAGATGACATTGAGTTTACCGATGATGGAACATTCTTTATAGATCTTCCACAGTCAAAGATTCGTGCTGAATGTAAACTGTTAACAGGTGTTGATGAAGATAAATTAATGAAGAAGGTCGAGAAAAAGCGCAAACTTAAGCTCGCAGAATCTTTATTGACAGACCAATTAAAATTAATCATTGTATCGCTTGAGGGCATTACAGAAAGGGGGCCGGTTGAGAATTTTGTGGACGTTATGCCTGCAAGGGATTCCAATTATCTACGGAAACAATATGAGCGCGTTAAGCCTGATGTTGATCTTTCGTATTTATTTGAATGCGAATCCTGTGGTGCAAGTAATAACGTAAGCATCCCATTCTCAACCAACTTTTTTTGGCCTGAATGATAAATATACTGAAAACGTATATGAACAACTGTTCTACCTAAAACATTACGGTGGTTGGAGTTTCATAGAATCTTATAATTTACCCATTCAACTAAGAGAATGGTGGCTTAAAAGAATTCAGAAGCAATTTGAGACTGAAGCCGAACAAAATAAAAAAGCAAACAAACGCTGATTTAAAACCTCCTTTATGGGGGTTTTTTATTTTGTCTCCGCTACTATTTATATTTATAAGTTATGGCTGAAGGTGACGGAATAGACCCAAAAAAACTCGCAGAAAAAGCATCTGCGATGGACAAGCTCGCAGCAGCCACCAAAGGCGTTGCAGGGTCTTTGTCGAATGTCAGCAACGCAGCCACAGGTTTCTTTAGTGCTTTTGGAGGGCTTAATCTTTCCATCAGCAGCATTATTTCCTTCGGTCTTGAGATCGACAAAGCTCGCGCAGAAATGGCAAAAGCCACTGGTGCTGCCGAAGGTCTTGGGTCAGCGATGGCAGCATCGCGAGAACATACTCAAGGACTTGCCATCCGATTTGAGGAGTTATCTCGACACACAACCACAGCCTATCAAAATATAGCAATTTTCTCAGAAGCTTCGGTAAAGTCGCAAGGCGCAATGCTTGGCGCGACTGCCGCACTTACAAAATTGGGCGTAGCAGGGGAAGTTACCGCAAAAAATATTAATACCATGACAAAAGGTTTGGGGATGAGTGGAGAAGAAGCCGCCAAACTAAACATGGATATTGCTAAAGTTTCTAAATCACTCGGGAGCTTTATGACTCCGGGTAAAATGGCACAAGAATTTTCCAATGCTGCGCCAAAATTGGCCGCTTATGGAAAAGATATGAAGCAAGAGTTTTTTAAACTTGCAAGCCAAGCGAAAGCAACAGGTATGGAAATGCAGGGACTTTTGGGTGTGGCTGGCAAGTTCGATACATTTGAAGATGCTGCCAGCACAACTGCACAATTAAACGCTCTAATGGGAACACAACTCAACAGTGTTGATATGTTGACAGCCTCCGAGGGCGAACGTATTGAGATGTTAAAAGAGTCTGTTGCGGCGTCAGGAAAGTCTTGGGAAACGATGGATCGTTTTGAAAGAAAAGCACTTGCTGGTGCAGTTGGTATGTCCGATTTAGCAGAAGCAGGCAAACTTTTTGGCACGTCAATGGAAGACATGGATGAAGCCCAAGAAGCCGCAGATCCTGCGTTGGTCAAACAAGAAGAATTAAACGAGTCTATGAAAAAAGGTGTCTCTATCCAAGAAGGTTGGCTTGCGATGCTCGAAGGCATTAAAATGAAGCTTGTTAAGAAAATCATGCCGCTTGTTATGAGATTTTTTACCTGGATGACAAGCGCACCCGAAGGGCAAACATCTCCAATTGATCACATGGTTAATGCGATGCTCGATTTTGTTGGTCTTGTTGAAGAATACCTTATTAAACCATTTAATACATTTTGGGAGAGTCTGGATGAAGGTGAAAAAGGGATGGCAGCCAAAATCATGGGATTAGTTTTGGCCTTTGGACCTGTGTTGGCTATGGCTATATCAATTGGGGGAACTTTTATGACCATTATTGGCCCAGTTATGTCCGTTATAGGTGTTATAGGAACTTTAGTCGGTATTGTAGCCGGTTTGGTAAGTTGGCCCGTCTTAATTGTGGCCGCATTTGCGTTGATGTTTTTGGCTCTTGGTAACAATTTTGAGGATTTCAAAGTTTTTGTTGCAAAAATATGGGTTGATTTTAAAGATGGTTTTATGGTCATGTGGCGAGTCGTGGATCGATGGATGACGAAGCTCATCGGCATTGATCGTTGGGTTAATTTTAAGAATTTTGTAATGGGACTTTGGCAAGATTTAAAAGATGGATTGTTTGGGGCTTTTACGGGCTTCGGAGAGTTCATCAAGGAAAATATAATAAATAATATAATTACAGCAATCAATCTTTTAATGATCAATGTATGGGAGTCGTTGCCCGAGGTGGCCTTAAAGGGTTTGAAGGTGATGGGGTTAGAAGAACCACCACAAATCGAAAGATTGCACGAAGGTGGGCCATTAGTGGGTCCAGCAATTGTTAAAAACGACGAATATATAATCATGCCACCAGCAAACGCGCCAGCCGGTCAAGTGCTCACGCCACAACAGATGGCAAAAACCGATGATAAACCTGTTACTGTTGTAATTAATATTGACGGTAGAGAGTTTGTGAGACAAACTGTGGTGCCTGCATTAAATAAAGAATTTAATTTACAAGGAATAGGATAAGATGGCATTTAAATTTCCAGAAAATATAGACCCAAATTATAATCCTAACAATAGTCGCACATTTAAAGATGGCGACCAAGGATCTGATAACTTAGCGAACAATCACTTCCAGTTCCTTGAGTTCTTTCATCTTCCATCTTCATATTTTGTTGCATTTAAGGCATATTTAGAAAACTTCACAGATGACTATGCATCCTCCTGGAAAACAGAAAACGTTTATGGAAGAATGGACCCTATTGCAACTTTTGAGCGTACAACACGGAAGATAAACTGTGGCTTTAAAGTGGTTGCATCGTCTGTTCAAGAAGCGGAGCAAAATATGCGACGAATATCTTTGTTGTTGCAAATGCTCTATCCTTCATATGAGTCAAGTGCTCCGAATAGTGCCGCAACAGAGGGAAAGAATAACAAATCCGAAACAGTTTCAACGATTAAAGGCTCCCCCTTGTTTAAAGTTAAGTTTCTTAATTGGATTACAAACACCAACCTCTCAGTAGGAGAAGTCACGGATATGGGAAGCGCCGAAGATTCAGGATTAATGGGATATATTAGTGGATTCTCTTTTAAGCCACAATTAGATGGCGGAACATTTCAGTTAGGCACCGACTTATATCCAAAATATGTAGATTTAAGTTTTACATTAAATGTTATTCACGAGCATCCTTTAGGTTGGGACATTTCTAAAGCCGACCAGTCCACGAGCCCAGGAGGTTTTAGATCTGGACCCCAACAAGCCACGTTTCCATATGGCAAAAATGTGGCACAAAAGAATAAACAAAAAATAACTAAAATGTCATCAGAACAAGAAACAAGGTTTATGGAACTTAATAATGCAGCTGCCAAACTTATAGGAGGTGAATAAACATGGTTAGTCGATACGATAGTAGAGAAATGTTTATTAATGCTGAAGAAAAATATGATGATCTATTGGCAAAAAGAAACACCAAATCAATCCTTCAATATAACACTGCTAACTTGAAACACCCTACTTCAACAGAGATTGCCAATCTAACCACGGTTAATCATGTGTGGCGCGAAGGTGATCGCTTTTGGAAGTTGGCTGCCAAATATTATAATCAGCCAAAATTATGGTGGATTCTTGCTTGGTTTAATCGTATGCCCACCGAAGGGCAAGTAAGTCTCGGAGATGTGGTGGTGGTGCCGTTGCCTCTTGAGAAAATTTTAGATTATTTGGATTTATAAATAATGGCAGCTGATAATCCGTATTCTAAAGCTTTTGAAAACCCCAATCAGTCCCGCGAAGGACAATCGGATGCTAAAACTTACGAGGATTTAGGAACAGCAGCAGAGGACCGACAAGCAAAAGAAGCTCGAAAAAAAAGACGCGACAGCATCGCGGCGGCGCGTGCTGCCAAAGAAGCAAAAAAGAAAAAAAAGGACGAACAATTAAATATTGAATTTGATGATCAATCGTTTTTATGGGACAACATGGATCTGTTTCAAAACGAAGATCAAAAATCACGTCTTAAACTTGGAAAAGATTTAGAAAAACAGAGTGCTTTATATGGTGCAGGGAATCCTGATCGAGAAACAAGAGCATCAGACTTCGCAGCATTAGTGAATCAGACAACTCCTCATCTTTACAAAAACTTTCTTCAAATTAAAGATGATGAGCCGATCACCACAAAAAATAAATTATTTGCGATGGGGATTAATTCTCTTAATGCTGCCTCAACTGCACAACTATCTTCAATAGTTCCTTATTTTAAATTGTTTAAGGTTTTGCCTCAAAAGCCAAATGCTGGTGGTCAAAAGAACAGAGAAAGAATTCAGTTTCCTTTTAACAAGTTTACCACAATGGAATCTATTCTACAAAGTAGAGAAAATAGAGGAACTGATGTTGGATTAAAAAGTGTAAGGTGGGAAGATACCGGCGCGAATCCTGGTAATGTGGGTCTTGCTTTTAAAGGTAATTTTACACTTCATTTTCAAAGTTTTGAGGGGATTTTTAAAACTCGAATGGTTGATGGACACGAAATAAGGTTTGCTGATATTATGGTATTGGAAAGCTTAACTGGTCGAAGTGCCGCAAAAAATCCTAAAAGCGAAGCGTCCGATAAAGCTGACACAACTAACGTTAATTGCAATACTGTTACCGAAATTCATATGGAGTGTGGATGGACACTGCCGCCCGATGGAGTCAAGGGAGATCCTAAACTTACCGAGGAATTACAGAAGCTGCGAAGAACATATATTATCACCCCCATTGATCAAGACATCAAAGTGACAAATAATGGGGCTGTAGATATGGACGTGACGTTTTGTGCTGCGATTGAAGGCCGAACATTTGGCTCAACATCTGATTTATTAAATATTGATGTTACTAATTTGAAACTATCTGTAGGAAATAGCATTACTTCGCTGCAAGATCGGATTAAAAAATATCGAGAAGAAATCCGTTCAGAGCGCAGCGGAAATCTTAAAAAGAAAAAGGGTGAAAACAAAACTAAAACCAAAAATGTTAATAAAGCTTATAAAGAAAAAATAAAAACCTTGAAAGAAAACATTTCTAATGCTAAATCTCAAATGCGCTCAATACGATATCAACGAATGTTAAGTGTATTGCGATCTGGCACCGAAAATAGAATATTCTATGTTGATCTCAATAAAGAAGAGATGGAAATTTATAAAAATATCTTAGTGAATGCTGCCGAATCTTATAGTGAAAGCAAAGAGAGTACAGCGGAAGAAAAAGAGGAAAACATTAAAAATCTTCAAGCTGCGAGGTTAGATTTTCAACGAAAGTTTGCGGGCTCTCCTGGGAGATCTTCTCTTTCTCAAATACCCACCCTGGGAACCAGTTCAGAGAAGGAAGAAGAAACGCAAAAAAAACAACAACTCGTCGATGGAATGTATAGGATGCATTATGTTTATTTGGGTGATATTATAGAATCCGCTATGACAATATTGTACGACAATCCAGATGTTATAGATGGTAAGACCACCGCCAAAGGAAACGTTTGTCCCCAAATAAAAACTGATGTGCGCGTCTTAATGGGGGCTTTCTCTTATCTTGACACGGCAACTGGAAATGTAGAAACGATGCAACTCGCAGACATTCCTGTTTCTTTGACTTATTTTAATTCGTGGTGGTATGACACTGTGATAAAGCGGAAGCTCAACAATTATCCGTTGCGTTCATTTTTGAGAGATCTGTGTGGCAAATTATTAAACAATGTAATGTCCCCCAAGAGATATGGAGGGATGCCAGGAAAAAGGCTGCGTTGTTCAGTCCAAGCAGTCTTTACCAAGAAGAGCCATCCGTTGGAAGTAGAGTGGGAAAATAAAAAAGCAGGCCCAAAATCACGAATTGATATTCAAAAAGTTTTTAAAAACATCGGCAAAGGTAAAGCCAATCAATATTCTCAATGGCTATATGTATATGTGGCTGGTGGACAGACTGAGAACGCCAAACTCAATGGCAAGATTGATGAAGATTTAACACGCAATATTCCTCACTATTTTATTGGTGCGGACACCGGAGTTGTTAAAGACATATCCTTTACCAAAACTAAAATCCCTGGGAAAAGAGAATCGTTAATCTATCGCAGCAAAATGGATGGAAACAATCAGGACAATTTATTATTTTCAGATCGATATGATGCTAAAGTTAGATTAATAGGAAATCCCATCTTTAAGCCTGGTATGTTACTTTATGTGGATCCTCGGGCGATGGGTCTTGGAGTGACGGATGTGGCTCCCCAACAATATATGGCAGATTTGGGCATCGGGGGATATTATCGAGTGGTGAGAGTCAATAGCAGTTTAGACTCCAGCAAATTTGAAACAGAATTAAGCACCATTTCAGAATACTCATCGCGAGAAATTGCGAAAAACAAAAAGGCGAAAAAGGAGTAGTGATTTATAATGAGTGATGACAACAAATTCCCTGAACCGTTAGGAAACAATCAATTATCCGCATATGCTATGTTTGAACAACGTAAATATTATAAAGATATTATTTATCCATCCGATTTTGAAGTTCCAAGTCCGATTGATTTGTGGTATTCTCGTCCACTCTTTGGTAAAGTTAATACAAATGGAGATGCCATCTATACACCTAAGACCTATCTTAAAGAAATAGGTAATAATGTATGGGCTTTAGATTTCGTTGTTGATGCCTTTAATGATTTTAAAACAGAATTCTTGTTCTTAAATAAAAAAGCGGTAGAAGGAACTCCATATGCCCTGCTCAAACCTTCTCGTGGTTGGGATTCTGCACTCAACTTATATGATTCATACATGGATGAGGTTTATGAGGCGTTTATTAATTTTATTGACACGAACCAAGCCCACAACAATCTTGCAACATTTGGCGAATTTATGGATGTCTTTTATCGTTTCATCGACAATGCTTCCCCCAATGTTCCCATAACTTTATCTCAATTTATTTTATCTCGTAATTGTCCCGCGACCATTAGTGGAATGATGATCGATATATCTACTGACACCCATGGAAACGATGTAGATAAATTTAATCATTTTTTAAATAACGATAATTTTGTATGTTTTGTGGAGACAGCCGAAAGGTTTGGATTCAAAGTTGATAAAAACTTTCCTGGTAGATTAATCGTAGATATTAGATCGCCAGTTATGTGTCGCGCTGGAGATCCATCTATACCACCATCATTAGGTGGCATGGGTTATATACTGAGATATCCTAAGCAACCGACAATGTTTACAACCCCACCACCAGCACCACCAATTCCTTTTACGCATCCTCCACCGCCCCAACAAGATGATAATCCATTTAGTGTGGGTGATCGTATAGCAGTGGCCGCAACACGTTTCGAGAATAGGGACGACGGCTATAATTATCAAATCTTAAAGAACCACACATTGCTGGAAAATCGCATTCAAGAACCTGGGTATAGGACAAAAAAATATAACAACTCAAATGTTTTAGATCTTCTGAGAAACACATATGCATTCCAAGAAGAGAAAATTCCTATCTATGGAACCATCGTTTCTTTCAACCCAACAGTTGAAGAGGGGACACTATACTTCGGAGGAGGATATACTCAACCTAATGAACCGTCAGTCATTATAAACATGTCAGTGATGACGGGTGAGTTGGGAACCTCCCCTAGCGGAATATGGCATAAAACCAGGGAGGTAATTCGAGCAATTGAATTAAATGATTTGGGTACGCTCAAGATTGAGCCAGACTATGTGTATAAGCACAACTACAATCCGCCCAACATATCAGAACCAGGCATGTATGTCGAACTTCCCTTGTCGGCTATTCATCTTAAAAACGATAATCCTTCCTTTGTGGTTACACGATTTAAGAATAGGTTGAACTATCCATCGCAACTACAAAAATATCGTCGGCAAAAAGATGCAGCTGATAAACTCTATCAATCTAAGAGGGTAATATACGACACACAAACCCTTCCTGAGTGGGAGCGTTTAAAACAAAGATCCGAGAGTGCATGGGAGTTTTATGAAAATCCCAACAACCAACTTACTTTAACTAACCTATTTCGGCGCAGATATAAAGATGCCGCGATGGATGATATTATAATGTTAAAAGAGATATGTGTGCAATTTTATTACTCTTATGTTTCTATAAACCCTACCACCACCATCACTAAGGTTATACCCTGTGGAGGTCCAAACTCTTATATTTCTAAACGTAGTGTGGTCAAGAGAGAACAGATAAGCCAGTCTTTAATAAGAGAAAAATATGATGATCCTTATTGGTTAAAGCAATATATTCTTTTCCAAAATGCTCAATCATTAAATAAATATAGTTTTGATACGCTGAGAATTATTCGAAAACGTGCGGTGGAAATATATACTCAAATGGGTTTTACCACCGCCATCAACTATATTAAATCACAAATGATCAAGGAGCAAACGGTGTCTACGATGCCACTAGCAAAATTCAAAAAATAGATCTTGACCGCATTCAAAAAATGTGATACGATCTGAATATGTTATTTCAAATAATAGATAACAAACAAGTTTGTCCGAGTATATACTCAAATAAACAAATTATTAATGATCCTC
>Ga0098052_1001052_pt1 | contig 17425 bp, 26 predicted proteins | sample 15_taG_FD_81591 | JGI IMG/M metagenome (GOLD analysis project Ga0098052, IMG submission 81591) | Marine viral communities from the Subarctic Pacific Ocean - 15_ETSP_OMZ_AT15312 metaG | ecosystem: Environmental > Aquatic > Marine > Oceanic | place: Pacific Ocean | collected 2015-01-18
GAATGATTCACTTGCATTAAGAAAATTATTTTTAGGAAAAGTAACTGGTTCTGGTGAATCAACAAATGTTCTTGTACCAATAAAATTTGGTTTTACAACACTTGGTGTTACTGGAATAGTAACAGGACAATTATTTAGAATTAATGATATACCTCAACGATATGCTAAAAATGCTTTTCAAGTAACAAAAGTAGGACATGAATTAACTGATGGTCAATGGAAAACAACCGTAGAAGGTACAATGAGGAACTTTGGATAATGAGTAATATGATAGATAAATATGATAACCTAACTGGTTTTAAACAAAAATTTTCTAAGTTAGATATAAAGACTCATTTTCCTAAATTAAATGAAAGTGATTATAATAGAGGATTTATTACTAGATATTTTGTACAAAAATCAAATGATACAAATTCACCCATATATGAAATAAACTCATCATCATATTCAAGTTATAATAATAATCCATTTTTTATAGCAGCTGTAGTTAGATGGAGAATAGTTGGACCTAAAGAAATAGTATATGGTGAAGATAGAAGTATTATTGATAAATCTGTCTCTGAATCAAATAGAATAGCAATAAGTTTACAATCTAAAAAAATTCCCAACCTAAAATTATATTTACCAAATTTATTACAATTTTATAAAAGTTAATATATATAGATATACAACTAAATTAGGTTACATGAATTATCTTACAGAAGAAGAAAAACAACAATTACTTTTTGATTGGAGATACAAAGGATTTTCTACAATAGAATTACTTAGTGAAGAGGAATGTGATGAATTGAATGAAGAATTAGAAAAACTTCGTAAGCAAAGACAAGAAACAACAAAAGAAGATGGTAGTGAATGGGGAGAATATGACCCATTTATGTATCCACACAAATTATCAGAAAAATTTGAAAAAATATTTTCTCATCCTAAAATTATAGAAGCAACCCAATTCTTATTAGGGGGTAAAGTAAATGGAACACAAACTTGGTGTTACTTCAAACCACCAGGTCAATTAGGTAGAGATATGCATCAAAATGCATTTTATACAGGATGTAAACACAATGAATATTTAAACATTACTGTTGCACTAGATAATCATGATAAAGAAAATGGTGCAGTATGGAACTACGAGGGAACTCATAGATTGGGAGTACTTCCAATAGAAGTAGATGAGGAAAGGATTAAAACTAATCCAAAAAACTGGTCTAATGAAAGAGGTAAACCTTGTGTAATGCCTGAAGGTCACGATTTTAAAAAAATTGAAGGAAGTACTAAAAAGGGTGATATTGTTTTCTTACACTCACATACAATCCATGGCTCAGAAACAAATCATTCAAATAGATTCAGAAGAAGTTTCTTAGCAGGATATTCATTAAAAGGAGCCGAATTCAAAAAAGGCGGACATATGAAAAGAGAACCTATTGATATCTATTCATTACAAAACAAATATTGGTAAATTGCAAAAATAATTCACTTTTTGCTTGGATTTCTCGTTTATTTTTCGTATATTTACTATGTAAATAATTAATAACACTTAAAACTTAAACGAATGATTTACTTAGTACATCCCCAACACATCGTATCAAGAGCCCTTGGTATCGATTCTTTCACAAAAATGATTAATGATGAGCAAGTTCAATTCTCTGAATTGGTTGATACTTCAGTACAGATAGCTGAAGAATGGACTAACGATTGGGATGAAGACCAAGGATTTGGTTCTTCAGATGGAACTTATCTTCTAAAAGATTTTATGGATACTATCATATCATCTTATACTAAGGGATATAAAACAGTATTTAATCCTTCGTTAAACATAATTAAACTTTAAAACATGACAATTAAACAATTTTATTTAGAAACATACCCAACTGATGATATGGGTAACGATATTAAAGATGATACTACCTTTTTGGGTTTGATTACCGAATTAGTTGGTAAAAATGATATATATGACTTCCTTGGTGTTCACGATAGTTTAATAAGAGAACGATTATTCTCAGAACTAGCAAAACAACTAAAAACAAGTTATGAACTCATTTATGATTTATGGTTAAAATAAATCAAAAATAATTGAAAAAAAGCTTGCATAATCCAATAAATAGTCGTATATTAGTATTGTAATTGAGTGGGAGTTTAGTCCACAAATAATAAACCTTTAAAACATAAAACATGAGTAAAAAATTAAAATTTTCGTTAAACGGTCAAGAGTTCCAATTACCCCTTAATTCTTATACAGAACAAACTTGGGGTAGTTCAGTTGAGAAATACATCCACATGAGTGCTAAGAATTGTGCTTCAATAATCAAACAATTTGTTAAAAAGAATTATCCTGAACTTAAGGTATGGGCTGGTTCTGATGTATATAGTGGTGGTTCTTCTGTAAGAGTAAGTGTTTGTAATCCTGATGGTTCTGAAGTAGATTATGATGTTTTCAAATCTATCTCCCAATGGAAACACATCTTACAAGGTGGTAACTTCAATGGTATGGAAGATATCTACGAATATAGAGAAGATAAATTGTGTACTGATAATGGTATGGAGTTGAAATACTTCCCTTCTTATATCTTCATTGATAACAAACCAAAATGGGGTTCTGTTGAATATTGGGTAAATCAGTATAATGAGTATAAATCAAATATCAATAATCCTGATTACTCTAAACAAAGAGAAATTATGAATGAGAAATATAATGGTTCGTTCTTAGAAATGAATAAAACTTATATGACTAAAAAAGAATATGAAAGATGTTCTTTAGTATTATCTTAAACTTTAAAATATGAGAATCGGATATAAAAAATTTAAAGAAATTAAAAAGTGGTATGGGTCATCTGATTTTGAAATCGGATATGATTCTTACTTTACTAAAGGTAAAGGAATAAACCTAAGATTTGGTTATTGGCAAAAAGTAGATTTTGAAGGATTGCAAGAAATACTACCACATTATTGTACGGTTACTGAAAACATCGTTGATGAAGATGAGGATTGTGGGGTTTTATACCAATATAATATTACAGATTCGAGGATATATTAAAATAACTTTAAACCAATAAGATATGAAACTACCTAAAATAACAAAACCTTGGAGTAAAGAAATGTATGAGTATAACGATTATGTTGCTAACTTCATGAAGATGGAAATTGAAACTAAGATTAACGAAGCCGAACAAAATGATGATTTCAATACCCTAAACGAACTAATGGTTCTTTCTGGTGGTATTAAGTATGGAGATAGTTACACAATTGGTGAACTATACGATGATTGTTTGAACGAATTACAGAATGTTCAAAACTATTGGTTACATGAAGAATTCCCATATGCTGTATCAAAAGGATGGGTTGATGATGTTGAATTAAAATTCGTTGGATATGACAAATAGTTGGTATTATACAGAGATGGGTTCTCGAAACAAGAAAACAGGTAAGTTATCTTACTACCAAGTAAGAGTAACCGATTATAGAATTGATGATTGTAATTGTAAGGCAAGAGAATTTCGTTCTTACTCACCTTGTAAACATATGAAAAGATTACACGAAAAATTAACACACTTAAGTATTTAAAACATGAAATTATACAACGTACCAAGAAATAGTAGAATTAAAGTAATAGTAGAGGATAAAGTACCACCAGCTGCACCTCAAATCACAGAAGGTGAAGAGTTAAACTTCAGAAGTATCGATGGGATGTATAGTTACTGTACCAGAGATACTGGTGAGGTAGTACATTTAGCAGCTTGGACCGAAGTGGACGTAATAAATCAAAAATAATTAGGATAATTAAAAATAATTTCGTATATTTGTACCATTATGAATAAAACAGATTTAACACAACAAGATGGAATGTATTATGTAGGACACCTCATCGATATCGATGGAAGTGGTTATGTAGATGAAGAAACTGCAGAACTTATCCTATTAGAATATAATGCAGGAGTTACAGAATGAAAAAGATATTAAAAGAAATGTACCTTGGTATTAAGATATCAACAGAAATGTATCTTAGTGGTAAAGCAGGTATGTGGGGTAAATGGTAATAGTAGAAACTAATAAAGAGAAAGAACAATTTCTCGAATATTGGAATAACGAAGAATCTAAGATTATTCCGATTTGGGAAGATTTGGATAGACATCCTATGAATAATGGGTTGTCATTTTTGTATGTCCGATTCTCAAACTTAGATTTTATACTTCCTTTTAATCATAATGATTGTGAAAAGTTAGAAATAGATTTATCAACCTCGAATCAAACAAAGTGGATTTGGAACAAAAAAGGTTTCTTACAAACCGATATTAAGGTAAATAATCTAAAAGATGTGCAAACTTCCTTATTCTTTGAGAAATTCCAATTATATAATATACAATCGAAATTAGAGGGTTTAACGAACTTTTACTATCGTTTGGGTATAAGAGATGGTTTGGGTAAGAGTATCCCTATAATGAAGTGGGGTGAAGTATTACAAGGTATTGTTGGTGAATGGGATATAAAAGATACAAACATTTGGGTGGATGAAACGATGATTCCTATTCTTTCAGATATCGAGAGAAAAGGGATTCAAGTCGATAGGGAAAAATTTTTTGATAGATGGCCAACTCACCAAAAGTCATTACTTTTAGGGAATACGTTCACCGAATACAATCCATACACGATTACATCAAGACCTTCAAACAGGCATTTAGGTATTAATTATGGTGCATTAAACAAATCCGATGGTAGTAGGGATGTATTCGTTCCAAGAAAAGGAAAGTTATTCTTACAATTTGATTACGATGCTTATCATGTTAGAATTATTGGTAAGTTGATTAAATATAAATTACCCGATACTTCGGTTCACCAATGGTTGGCAGACCAATATGGTTGTGATTATGGGGAATCCAAAGGAAGAACGTTTAGAATCCTTTATGGGGGTGTATCGGATGAAGATAGAAAAATACCATTCTTTGATAAGGTAGATAAGTTTATTAGAAAGATGCAAGAAGAGAGTATTCGAAATGGGTATCTACAAACTCCAAAGGGAAGAAAAATTCCTTTAGGATGGATTGAAAAACCCAACTCTCAAAAGTTCTTCAACTATATTCTCCAAGCGACGGAAACTGAGTTCAATATTGAGGTACTGAATAAACTAAAAGAAAAAGGGTTACCTCTACCTATATTATACACATATGATTCATTTTTATTCGAGTTTGATGATTCTGAGGTAGAAACTATTAAAAAGATTAAATCCGTTCTCGAAAGTTATGGATTTCCTGTCAAAGCCGATTGGGGAAGTGATTATGGAAAAGTTTAATATTTATATATAACTTTTAAAGAGAAAAGAAAATTATGAAAATATTTAAAATATTACTGCTATCATTCATCTTGTGGGGATGTGAAGCAGAAGGAATAGTAGCACAAGAATTAAGAGAAAATGTAATTGTTGAAAACGCAGTATTTAAAGTTTGGTACAACGAAGTATTAGAACAACCTGTTCAATTAATTTACACATCTACTAATAGACCAAAAAATGTAGATAGAGGTTCAATGAACTTTTATAATGAAGCAGATTATCATACATCTGATAATGCTGATTATTATGCAAATGTGTGGGATAAAGGTCATTTAGCACCTGCAGCAACTTTTTCCGATTCTAAAGAAAATCTACGACAAACATTTTCGTTTTTAAATTGTGCTCTACAAAACCAATATCTTAATAGAGGTGAGTGGAGATTATTAGAAGAACAAGAACGAAGATGGGATGATGATTCAAACTTAACTATTACAGTTAATTTAGAATTTATTGATGGACATGAAGTTCTACCAACAGGTGGTCATGTTCCAACTCATATGATAAAACACATCAGATTTGATAACGATGGTAGTTATAGATGTTTTAGATTTCCAAATGTTAAACCAATCGAAGGATGGGAAGAACATGAGGTAACTCATACTCATTAATATTTATAGTATAGATGGATTATAAAGAAGTAATAGATAAGTTAGTAAGAGAACTCTCATATAGGGTAGGAATTCCCAATATAAAAAATAAAGACCATCAATCAATCATGTCAGAAATTCTCTCAGAATGGGGTGAGTATGATGTAAAAGAAACTATCTTTGAATTTCTTACTGAAGAACCAAGAAAATTTAAAAATCCAATTCTTAATAGAGTTATTAAGTATAGAGATAAAAAAGGTAATGAAAAAGAAGGGATTGTTGGAAATCTATTAACTTCACCAAAAGATTCACCAGGTAGAATAGAGGCAGAAAAAACCTTACCAGCTGAAGGAACTCCTGAAAGAGATGCAGTAAATCAAGAAGTTGGTTCTCAGGGAACTAAGAAAAAAATTGATTCTCCAAAAGGAAATTCAAGTGATACTACTGATGATACTGAAACCACACAAGGTAGTGCAGTAAAACCTGGTTCTGATTATGCAAAGAAAAATAAAGAAAGAGAAGATAGAGTAAATGGTAAGGATGAAAAAGGAACACCTTCTAAAAAATTATCAAAAGCCGAGAAGAAAGCTAAGGTAACTGAGATACATAAACAAACTGAGAAATTTAGTAAAACAATATATGGGGATGATTTAAATGAACCTACTTTACAAAAATCAGTAACATCTGATGAAATACTAAACAAAGGATACGAAAAAGATAAATATTATACTGCACCTGGAAATGCAGGTTCAGCTTTTAATGAACTTCTTTCAAATGAGATAGCAATCGTATTATCAAAAAATCCTAACTTATCTGAAGATGAACTAACATCGGTATTATATCATAGATTTGGTAATACAAAATTAGCTAAACAACAAAGTACTTCAACCAAAGTAGAATCACCAATAAAAAAACAAACAGGTGTAGTTCCGGATGGTGTTGAACCACATATTTGGAAAAGTTGTATAATAGCAGCTCGTAGTGGTAAAGCTAAATCCGATAGAGCAACAAAAGGTACTAAAGTAGCTCAAGAACAAGTTGGATTTGGTTCTGATACAACTACATTAGCATTTGGTGGAACATCACGAAACGAAGGTAAAAAAAATAAACAAAATAGTAGAACACCCGATGATGTAATTACTGATTTAGAAGCATTAGAAAACGAAATAAAAAAATCTAAAAATGTTTATGTATATGATGATGAATTGGGTGAAATGATAGAAATACCTAAAGATGTAATAACAAAATGGGTAGCTAGTTCAGGAGGAGGAGAAAATGCAGCAGATACGGTTGTTGTTACCAAAGATGAAAATGGTAATGTTATATTTGATGGGTGGAGTGATAAAAAAGGATTAGGTGATTTACAAGGTAATTCTACATTAAACGATGATTACACAAAACAAACTACAAATGTAGATACGTTAGTAGAATCAGGACAAATCGATACATCAACTTCTGAAACTGCAAAACAAATAATCTCAGATTCAAAGAAAAAAAGTAAAGAAATTGAAGATTCGTATTCAGATGCACCTAAAAAAGAAGCAGAATATTTTAGAACACTTTCAGGTGCACAAAAAGAACAAGTGGTTCAACTTTTAAAAGACCAAGAAGCTAAGTATAGTGAGGATGGAACAACAAATCATGTTCAAAATGCTATGAATTACTTTAAGGTAGATACTCATGAAGAACTTTTAGATAAGTTAACTGATAGAAATGAAAAAACTTCAGCAGATAGATTAAAAATAGTAACAAGGGCAGCTGATACTTTTAGAGAAAATTTAAAATCCAAAGGTGAAGAAATTCCACCTGGATTAGATACAAAACAAATTTTATCTGATACAAGAAAGAAAGCATTGGATTTACAAAGAGAAACTGTTGATAAATTAAATGAACATTCTGGTAAAACCAAATCTGGTAAGACTAAAAGATTGGGAGATATGTTAGGATTCCAAGAAACAATAGATTTTCTTCATATTGATAAGATAGAAAAACCAAAATCTGAAACTGATTACAAATCGGCTCTAAAAAGAAATACTCAATTAGTCATGGGTGGTGTTCCATTGAAACCGAAAGATTTAAAAGATTGTTTGGGTGTAGAGAATTTAACTGATTATGAAGATAACTTTGAGGTAATAACAGAAGAAAATTTTATAATGAATAGAGATAAAGAATCAGGTAAATCTTACATAACAGGTAAGACGGTTCTTATCTATGCTATTAACAAAGGAGAAAATAAAAAAACTTTCGTTGGTGAAAAATCATATCGTTCTAAACAAGGTAAAACCGGTAAAACCGGTAATACAATTAAGTGGTCAAAAGAGATGCAGGGTTGCTTCGACTCCAAATAGAAACCTCTAAAGGGGGTACATTATATTTTATAGTAAAACCTTATACTTTCTGAATATATTTTAATATTTATACATTGAATAACCATATTCAGAGAGATAGGAAATATATGCAAACTCAGTTACTATGTACTTTTACTACAAAAGTCGAATTACAAGATACCTTACAAGAAATACGAGAAACATATCACATAGTTTACAACTATATTTATGTTCTTCAAAATAAAGGTAATTTGGAAGAGTTGTTTGTTACCTATAATATAGATACAACATATAAACCAGAAAAACCATTAAAGGATACTATCTTAGTACACAGAAAAAAACAATCAAATACTCTCTATACAATCAATGCACTTAACGAATTAGTTAAAGAAGAGAATGGTGGTGTATTGGATAAAAAGTTTGCAATCGATTGGGATAAATTCAAAAACTCAATTATCGTTACCAATGTAGAAGGAACAAAGAAAATTTCTACACGAATCTTCGAGGTAATAGAATTTAACAAAAAATAATTCATTTTTTATTAGGTTAATTCATTTATTTTTCGTATATTTACTTTGTAAATAAGAAAGATATGACCACACAAATATTAAAATACAAAGACATATTAAAGTTTGCAACTGATGCTCATGGTGACCAAAAAAGGAAATACACCAATCAACTTTATATAACTCATCCAATCGAAGTGGCTAAATTGGTAGAGGAGGAAATTAGTACTAGTTTTACAAAATCAATTCCTCACTTTGAAAGTATGATTTATGCATCATTACTTCATGATGTGTTGGAAGATACAGAAGTAACATATGAAGAACTGAGAGTTTTCTTATTTAGAACACTTACTCTTGATAAAGCTAAAAAAACATTAGATTTAGTAATTGAACTAACTGATATATTCACAACAGAATCTTTTCCTGAACTTAACAGAGCTAAGAGAAAAGATTTAGAAGCTACAAGATTGGGTGGTGTTAGTATTGAGGCTAAACTGATTAAGAGAATGGATATGATTCATAACACCAAATCTATATTACAGAATGACCCAAAGTTTGCTAAGGTGTACTTAAAAGAAAAGAATCATTTATTAAAATTTCTATAAAATAATTCACTTTTTGCTTGGAATTCTCATTTATTTTTCGTATATTTACTATGTAAATAATTAATAACACTAAAGTTAAAACCTATGAGTAAATTTGATATTTGGCTTGATGAAGTCAACACTAAGAGAAAAAAACATTGGGATGATAGATATACCTATAAAGAATATACTCCCCTTACTGTTAAGAAAGGACAGAAGTATATGAAACTTATAGATGAGGGTTCTGTTTGGGGATTCGTTTCTATGTGGGAAGGTGTGTTTAAAGGAACATTAGTTTGTAAAGGAGATTTACTAAAACCAGCTTCTTGGAGTTCTCCAGCTAAACACTCAAGAGGAAACATATTTGATGGAACTGATAAGTGGAGTTATTTCGGACCAGAATACCTATAAGATGACTGAGAAAAAAGTACAAAAAATAATTAACGAAGTTTATCCTAAGATAGAGAAACATTATGGTTACTCTAAATTCATACCAGAATGTACTCCTTATGTAGAAACTCATTATAACATATATGCTAGACATAGTGGTGAACCTGAAGCTAGAGGTGAACAAGATGACTGTCATGCTGAATTTGATAGAACTGATAATAGTATTGTTATCTACTATCCTAATATGAAGAGTAGAAAACATATCATTCAAACCTTAGTTCACGAATATCAACATTACCTACAATCTCCATCTTGGTTTAAAAGATACTATAATATGGGATATGATTATGGTAATCATCCATATGAAGTTCAAGCGTATGGTGAAGAAAAGAATTGGAAATTATTTAATTAAACTTTAAAATATAAAACAATGGCAAAAATTATAATCGATACTCAGTATTACGAAAATTATGGGTTTCATGAGGGAAAAACTCATTGGAAACCAAAGGGTGGACATAAGTTCACAATGGAAGTATCATCGGATGTAGCAATATGGACTGAAGATATGAAAGGTAAACTATCTAAGATAGTAGAAAAACAATCCAATGATTTGGAGAAGTTTGAATATATTGACCACGAGGTTATATTCCATAACCCAACTGAGTTATCATATGACTTGTTGAGGAAGGAAATTGATATGGAAGAAGTATCTCAAGCCTAAAAAATAAAAAAAATACGAATTTGTTTGGAATTGTAAAAATAATTTCGTATATTTGTATAATAAATTGAAGTTAAACATAAATAAAAGTTATATGCCACTAAAAAAAGTATCAAAGAAGCACAAATTCACCCCAATCAAAGTAGAACCCGAATATGATGAGGTTTTACAATATGATAATCCAAAAGTGGTGGAAGAGATGGAAAAACAATGGCCAGAAATGACCACAGAATTTAAAAGAATCATGTTCACACAATATGAACTGTTTTGTTTAAAACAATCCAACTATGGACCAGATAATATTTCTGTTGGTTCTAATCTAGAAACTGAACAAGAGAAGAAAGTAGCTCTTACAGGTCTTTGGTTTAGAATGAACGATAAAATTCAAAGGTTAAAACAATTAGTTGTATTGGGTAAACAAGATAATATAGGTGAATCATGTGAAGATACATTCCAAGATTTATCAGTTTATGGAATCATTGCTCAACTCGTTTCAAGTGGGAAATGGGCTAAGTAAATTGTTAATAAGTAATCATAAAAATTCGGTGGTTTTTGTGGTTTCTTTATATTTATATATACACCGAGTGTTACTAGTTTAGCACTCAAAACTTTAAACTTAAAAAATAAATTAATTAAAACTAAAAGGTAAAAATCATGGCTTTAGACATTAACGCAATCAGAAGTAGACTGAACAAACTACAAAACACACAAAGGAAATCAGACTCATTATGGAAACCAACACCTGGTAAGCACCAAGTGAGAATCGTTCCTTATCAATTCGACAAAGACAATCCATTTATCGAATTGTATTTTCACTACAACATTAACAACAAAACTTATTTATCACCACAATCATTTGGTAGACCAGACCCTATTGTAGAGTTTGCGGATAAACTAAAAAGAATGGGAGATAAAGAAGATTGGAAAGCAGCAAAGGCAATGGAGCCGAAGTTGAGAACTTTCGTACCTGTTGTTGTAAGAGGTGAAGAAGGTGAAGGAGTTCGTTTTTGGGGATTCGGTAAAACAGTATATCAAGAAATTCTTGGATACATTGCTGACCCTGATTATGGAGATATCACAGACCCAAGTGGTGGTAGAGATTTAACGATAGAGTATAAATCAGCAGAAGAAGCTGGAACTACTTATCCAACTACTACTATTAGAGTTAAACCAAAAGCTACACCAGTAAGCGAAGATGCTGAAAAGGTAACTAAATGGATTGAATCACAAACTGAAATTACAGATTTATATTCTGAATTATCTTATGATGAATTAAAATCAGTATTAGAAGGATGGTTGAACCCAAGTGGTGAGGGAAAAGAAGAAACTGTATCTCAGTCTACTTTATCTCAAAGTAAACCTACAACTCAACCAGCAAAAGTTGCACCAACTACAACAGAATCAGTAAAGAAAACTGATGATGTAGCAGCAGCATTTGATGACTTATTTAACAACTAAAAACCAATTTAATGGCGAAAAAGAAAGCAGTAAAAGAGCTTGACCTGGCTGATATTCTAGCGGGTGAACTTAACAAACAATCGAAAGATTCCAAAGTAGCATTTTTTCTTAACGATGATGAAGCTCCTACAAATGTAGATGGGTGGATATCGACTGGATGTGCAATGTTGGATGTAGCTGTTTCCAATCGTCCTTATGGTGGTTTACCTGTTGGTAGAATAACTGAAATCACAGGATTAGAACAATCAGGAAAATCATTAGTATCAGCACACCTCCTTGCGGAAACACAGAAACAAGGTGGTGTTGCTGTTCTTATTGATACAGAAACCGCAGTAAGTAGAGAATTTTTAGAAGCAATCGGTGTTGACGTTTCTAAACTTCTTTATGTAACCGCAGATTCGGTTGAACAAATCTTTGATTTCACAGAAACTATCATTGAGAAAGTTAGAGAAACTTCCAAAGATAAAATAGTAACAATAGTAGTAGATTCAGTTGCGGCTGCTTCTACTACTAATGAATTAGCATCCGATTATAAGAAAGATGGGTATGCTACTGATAAAGCTATTATTATCTCGAAGGCAATGAGAAAGATTACCAATATGATTGGTAGACAGAAAATCTCATTGATATTCACTAACCAACTTAGACAGAAGATGAATGCTATGTTCGGAGACCCTTGGACTACAAGTGGTGGTAAAGCTCTTGCTTTCCATGCATCTGTAAGATTGAGGTTGAAGAATATGGGACAAATCAAGATGAAGGTAAATGGTAAGGATAAGACAGTTGGTATGAAAGTACGTTGTCAAGTAGTAAAAAACAGAATGGGACCTCCTTTAAGAGCGGCTGATTTTGAAATCTACTTTGACAGAGGGATTGATAACTATGGTTCATGGTTATCTGTTATGAAAGAAAACAAACTAGTAAAACAAGCTGGTGCATGGTATGCATATGTTGATACTGAAACTGGTGAAGAATTCAAATTTCAATCAAAAGATTTTATTCCTTTGATGGGTGAGAATACTGAACTTAGAGAACAAATTTATAAAAAGATATGTGAAACAACTATCTTACAATATAAAGGTAATACTCTCGATATCGATGCTATGGAAATAGATACCAAAGGTGCTGGTGTAAATGAATAATTATGGATAGTAAATTATATGAAATGTTAATGAGTAGTGCTCTAGCTGATAAAGCTAAAGCTCTACTTTCATTAGAACTTCTAGGTAATCAGGCAGTTGGTATTGGTGACCATTCTACTGAAGATTTCTACAAAAATGCAGAGGAAGCTCTGAATAAATTAGTAGATGCAGATGATAGAATAGGAACATTACAAACTTACTTTGACGGAAAAACTGTATTATAATGAAGAAACTTTACAAGAACATTTTAGATTCGGTTGAAACTGATAGAACCCAAAATATCAATAAACACAAGAATTCTCGTGTATTAATTATTGATGGGTTAAATACATTTATCAGATGCTGGTCATCCATTCCTACAATGAATGATGATGGTGACCATGTTGGTGGTGTAACTGGTGCATTGAAATCAATTGGATATGCAATTAGACAAACTCAACCAACTCGTGTTGTTGTAGTTTTTGATGGTAAGGGTGGTTCTACCCAAAGAAAGAAGAAATTTAGTGGATATAAAGCACAACGAGATTCTAATAAACTCAGAGTAAACAGACAGTATGCTGATTTGATGAACGATGAGGATGAAAGAGAATCTATGAAAAGACAATTCGTTTGGTTAAACGAAATGTTAGATGGGTTGCCCTTAACAACTATGATATATGATGGTGTTGAAGCCGATGATATCATGGCTTATATATCCACCAAACTTCTCAAGGAAGATGAACAAGCGGTGATTATGTCAACTGATAAGGATTTCCTTCAATTAGTTGATGATACAACCATCGTTTGGTCACCTACCAAAAAGAAAATGTACAATAAATCTATGGTAAAGGAAGAATTTGGTATTGAATCAAAGAACCTTTTACTATACAGAGTATTAGATGGTGATAAATCAGATAATATACCTGGTGTATATGGATGTGGTATTAAGACCGTAGTGAAACGATTTCCTGAAATAACAGAAGATACTAAATTATCAGTAGATGATTTATTACAACTATGTGAAGATAAGGAAATAGAAACTAAGGGTAAGATAAAAATCTACAAAGATATACTTAAATCAAAAAGACAGATATTACTAAATAGGGAACTAATGCAACTAGATGATGTTGATATTAGTGGTAATATAAAGATGAAAACATTGGATAGATTTAACGAACCTATCGAATCCCTACACAAAATGAATTTTATGAAAATTCTATTAAAATACAAAGTAATCGGAAACTTTGGAGATATCAATGATTGGTTAAAAACCACTTTTGGGAATTTAATCACAGAATAATTTGGATATTAAAAATAAATTTCGTATATTTGTATAAGTTTTAAAATGAGTCAATGCAAGAAAAACAAACAGATACATTATCAAAATATGGACAATCTTTTCAATCAAAGGTTGTATCCTCTCTTTTGGTTGATGGTAAGTTCCTAGATACTATTTCAGAAATAACTACCGCTAAGTTCTTTGAGAACGATGCGAATAAGTGGATTATATCTGAAATTTTAGCATATCATAGTGAATATAGAAAACCACCTACCTTAGATGTATTTAAATCACAATTATCAAAAGTAGATAACGAAGTTTTAAAGAAAACTGTTGTTGAACAACTAAGACACGTTTTTACTAATATTGGTAATGTAGATTTAGATTATATAAAAGACGAGTTCAAAAGCTTTTGCATTAATCAAAATTTAAAAGGAGTAATTTTACAATCAGTAGATTTACTACAAGCTGGTTCTTATGATAGAATCAAAGATTTAGTAGATTCGGCTATGAAAGTTGGTACTGAAACCAACTTAGGATTAGATTATATCAAAGATTTTGATTTAAGAGCCGAAGAACTAAACAGAACAACTGTTCCAACTAAATGGGAGCCTATTAATTCACTAATGGATGGTGGATTAGGAGCTGGTGAACTTGGAGTAGTTGTAGCACCTTCGGGTGTAGGAAAAACATGGATTCTCACCGCTATCGGTGCAGAAGCTGTTCGGAAAGGTTTGAGTGTAGTACATTACACAATGGAATTATCAGAACACTACGTTGGTGCGAGATACGATACTGTGTTTACACAAATACCTTCCACAGAATTGAAGGAAAAGAAAGAAGAGGTTAAAGCAAAAATTACAAATCTTAATGGGAAATTATTGATAAAATATTTTCCTCCAAAGGGTGTTTCAGTAAAAAAGTTACAGCAACATATTGAGAAAATGGTTACGTTAGATAACAAACCCGATGTTATCATTGTAGATTATGCAGACCTTCTACTCTCCCATTCGAATAAGTCAGACTCTACTTATGCGGAACAAGGAGGGGTTTATATTGACCTTCGTGGAATGAGTGGTGAATTGGAAATACCAATTTGGACTGCATCTCAAACTAACCGTTCAGCAATTGATTCCGAAGTTATTGAAGCAGATAAGATTGCAGATTCTTATGCTAAAGTAATGAATGCAGATTTCATTATGAGTTGGAGTAGAAAATCAAAAGATAAATTGAATGATACTGCAAGAGCTCACATTATGAAAAACAGATTCGGACCAGATGGAATCACATTCCCTTGTAAGATGAATACCAATACAGGTTATATTGAAGTTTACGATAGTACTTCTCCTGATGGTGTAATTGCAACAAAACAATCTGCAAGTGGACAATTAGAAACGAAAAAACTTCTACATAAAAAATATGTAGAGAATATGGGGTAAATAAAATATTATGAAATTAGTTATAGCAGATTTAAACAACAGAGGAATTTATAGAACCATGGATGAAATCTATGGAGATGATGGACAAAATGATACCGGTTTATGTAATCGTTTATTGTGTTGGGAATTATTAAAAATTATAAATCATATTCATGATAATCAATATGAAGTTGTAATAGATAAACTGCAAAATCCTGAAACTAATAATTGTTTTGATTTAGAAGATACAACTTTAACCGAAGTAACTAAATTTAATTTTAATGATTATGAACCACTTACAGATAATATGGTTCAAGATATTATAGATGGTAATTTAAAATTAGAAGATAAGAATTACTATACAGATTTTTCAAAAAGAACAATTCATGATTTTAAGATAAACTATCCTACTAGATTTGTTCAAAATTTAAAATTTAGACATCAAGATATAAATGAAGTAATTCAAAGAGAAGTAAAAGGATGTATAGGTATTCATATTAGAAGAGGTAGGGGAGTAAAAATTCATAACGATAAATCTAGTATTCAAATGAATGTTAATCTAGAGTTAGATGCAGGATTATTAACCTCACTACCACGATATATTTTTGATGATAACATTAAAAATGCAAAAATAAGTGCGGCAAACTCAATTGATTTAGATTTATTCTCTGGTTGGAATCATCATATACTTTCTGATTACATAGCATTGAAAATTAAAGATATGCCAGCTTGGAAATTTTATCAATTTGATTTTATTAAAGATGAAGTTTATTTTGAAAAGATAGATTTGATTTTACAGAAGAACCCAAAACAAAAATTTTATATTTCTCATGACTTAAAAGATTCTGATTTTAAACGATGGAAAAATAGATATCGTAATAATTTACTATTTAAAAGCGATTTTTATGATGTATTAAATGGGTGGGAAATACCAATAGAATTACATACACAAAACTTTTTAGACTTATATTGTTTATCAAATACACGAGAAATTTTTAAAGTTCCATCTTCTACATGGAGTGAACTAGCGTGTGATTATAATAAGAAAATTGGAATGGATGTAAATTTGACTTCCAATGAAGAAATATTAGAGAAAGTATATCAAAAAAATTTAATATAGTATAATATAAATTATTGTTAACATAGAAAATTAGAATGTTAAAAAAAAATTACAAAAAACAATATCGTTTTTTAATATATACTATAATTATAACCACGACCATCACTTTGGTCACTTAACACAAATTAAATAAAAAAAAACAAAAATTTATGGCAAATTCACAAGAATTATTTGAACAGATGAAAGATTTATTCGTTCAATTCGAAACAGAACACAATGGTGGTTCAAAAGCAGCTAAATCAAGAGCAAGAAAAGCAATTGGTGAGATTAAGAAACTTGTAACAGATTATAGAAAATCTTCAGTAGAAGAAAATAAATAAAAGTTACGAACTATGAGCAAATTATTCACAGAGAGAGTTCCCTACAAACCATTTGAATTTCCAATCTATTATACTGAAGGTTGGTTACCGATTATGCAAGCATTTTGGTTGCACACAGAAATACCAATGCAGGGTGATATTAAAGATTGGAATGAAAGATTAACTGAATCGGAAAAAAACTTAGTAGGAAATATCTTATTAGGTTTTGCTCAAACTGAATGTGCAGTTTCTGATTATTGGACTAACATGGTTACTGAATGGTTTCCCAAACATGAAATTA
>Ga0098052_1001053_pt1 | contig 17421 bp, 20 predicted proteins | sample 15_taG_FD_81591 | JGI IMG/M metagenome (GOLD analysis project Ga0098052, IMG submission 81591) | Marine viral communities from the Subarctic Pacific Ocean - 15_ETSP_OMZ_AT15312 metaG | ecosystem: Environmental > Aquatic > Marine > Oceanic | place: Pacific Ocean | collected 2015-01-18
ATTTGACCAAAGCGACCTCGTATACAACACAATAAAGGCTCACCCCAGGATAACATTTGATATTCACAACGGAAGTGTATATTATCAAAATGAACGAAAGTTGTCCGGAGAATTCACCGACAGTATTAATTGTGTTCCAACTGGACACATAAGCCTGTATGAGATGAATGTCGATAGAGATGATGATGAATCCACCGCGCCCGATCTTATTCACCCCTTTGTTATCAAAGACTCTTCGCGCACTTCCTTTAAAAAAGTAGACTATCCCACCAGCACCCTCATCGGAACCCACATAACTAGTTCTTATCCTATGTCGGCAACCATCACCAGAGAATTTGTGCCAAAAACTTCAACTTTTACAGACAGCGCCCCAAAGAGAAAACTACGCGCCCTTAAAAACACTATGAATTATAATCGCTATCTCTCCCCCCACTACGCATATAGTTGTAGCTTATCCCACTACAACAGTGTCGGCGAAAAAGTCATCGATTACGAGCGCGACCTTGATGATATGCACGTAAACGCAATATACATTCCATCTATTTTCTACGGCTCATCGATTAAGAAAGGATCAATTGATTTAAAATATTATAATAGCGGATCTCTAATCGGCAGACTAACCGATTCTAGACAAAATGGAGAATTAATTCAAGTTAACGGGTCAACAGAAGAAGTCATGGGCGTCTGCCTATATGACCAAGGTGTAATACTTCTCACCGGAAGTGCAGAGTTAACATCACCACCTACTAAGCGTTGGCTAGACTTTGCTGAAACTGCCGTCGAGGGCGCCGAAGAATCTATAATCGCACAAATTAACTTCCAAGGAACATCTTACACTGAAACCATAACTATGCTAGCCCATGCAGAAAAGGCAGAGATGAACCATTCCAATAACCAAACATACATTGATTATGAAGACGCAACAACATACACAGAAGGGTCAGTCGCAACAGCACCGCTTTATACAGAATTGGACAAAACGATTAAAAACACAGTTTATTCTCCCTATCCAGACCCAACCGGTTCGTTTGAGAAGATTACATACATTTCAAAAATTGGAGTTTATGACGAAAGCAAGAACCTCATAGGTATTGCAACGCTCGCAACACCGGTAAAGAAGACAGAAGAAAGAGACTTTACGTTCAAACTAAAGCTAGACATATAAACAACAGGAGGTCTAAGAATGACAGCAGCAAAAATAGGCGTGACTATCGGAGATGTCGGTCATATCTGGTCTAACGGACTTCACCAAAATGCGTTTTATTTAGCAAGATTGTTAAGAAAATTAGGACACAGAGTCGACCTTCTTGGCAAGGTGGACAAACTAACAAGTTACTCTGATCTTGAGGGCTTAACCGTTTATCCCTGGAAAAGAGCATATGAAAAGAAGTACGACTTAATTTTGAGTGTTTCCTTATCTTTGTCTCCTCGCGCAAGAGATCTGATTCGTGCCAAGAACCCAAAAACAAAGTTCGTAGCAGTTCAATATGGAAACTTATATGAAATGACCATTGAAGACTTTTTAGGATTCAAGGTTTGTCACTCAGCTTATCCTACAGAATATGACGATCTATCCGCTCTTTGGGCATCTCCACACTTCATGTACACTAAGCCCTGGCTAAAGACAATCTTCAAACATGTTCCAATTTATGAGTGTCCCTATGTGTGGGAGTCATCCTTCTTTGATCTAAGATGCGGAGAGTTCGATGGCTCTCCGAATTGGTCACCGGATGCTGACATGACTAAAATCGCAATCCACGAACCAAACATCAATGTTATGAAAAACAGCGTAATTCCTCTTGCAATCGTCGGAGAGTTAAACGAAAAACATCCAGAAATGGTAAGCGAGGTCTTCGTTCTAAATTCAGAAAAGGCTCGCGAAAGAATAAGGTTCATTAATTATGTTAAGCGCCTTGGGTTACTAGAAAAAGGCTCCTTCGACAGCAGAAGAACAACGCCCTTCATGGTTACGCAAAATGTAATGGGAGTTTCCGTATTCAACCAGAGGTGGTGCGATCTAAACTATATTTATCTTGAACTACTCAAACTAGGATATCCAATCGTCCATAACAGCGAAGGTATGGCATCAGCCGGCTATTACTATCCAGGAATGGATGTTCAAGCAGGAGCAGCCCAATTGAAGAATGCAATGTTAAATCATGCGGAGAACTTAGAAGATTATAAGAAGAAAGCAGATGATCTTCTTTGGAAATTTTCAACAGATAATCCAGACAACATCAAGGGTTATGGAGATTTAGTTAAAAAAGTACTTGACTCATAGCGAAGAATAGGTTATAATATATAGAATGATACTTGGACTAGACGTAAGTACGAGCGTAACAGGGCTCGCCGTACTAAATAAAAGCGGAGAGCTTGTTCATATTGAACACATAGATCTCAAAAAGATAAAAGACATTTACCAAAAGGCAACGAAGATAGAAGACACTCTTGTCTCTCTGTATTCAAAATACCAGATAACTCACATCTTTATCGAGCAGCCCTTCACCTTCTTTAACTCTGGAGGCTCCTCCGCTAAAACAATGGCAACATTACAAAAGTTTAATGGAATTGTTTCTTGGATTTGCCATCACGAGTTTACATTAACTCCTCAACATATTATGGCAGGAGAAGCAAGAAAGTCTGTAGGATTGAAAGTTCCCAGAGGAACCAAAGCAAAGATGGTTGTAATGCAACATTGTATTGACAACGAAAAAATGTTTGAAGTTGAATACACACGATTTGGTAATATCAAACAACACTATTATGATATTGCAGATGCTATCGTTATCGCAAAAGCTGGTTTTAACTTGACAAGCAAACAAGATTAAGTTATAATATCTGTATGATAGAACAATCAAAGATACTTAGAAGCATTCTCGGAGATTCTTACAAGTCAGGAAAGGAAATATTATTTCACTGTCCTTATTGCAATCATCACAAAAAGAAGCTATCAGTCAACATAGATAAAAATGCCTATCAGTGTTGGATATGCGGCCAAGGCGGCAGCGACATCTATCGCATCATTCGCCGCTTCGGAAGTTACGAGCAAAAAGCGCGCTGGCGAGAGCTTATGGACATTGCACCAGAGCTTACACGATTTGGTGTTAACATGTTTAATGCCATCAAAGGCGAGGATATAGAGGAAACTCAGATAGTCACCCTCCCAGAAGGCTTTAAAACCCTCTCTGAGCCATCCAACAGTCGCCCCTATAAGCAGGCTATTTCTTACCTTACAAAGCGAGGAATCACCCAATATGACGTTCTGTGGTGGCGTATGGGATATTGTACCAAGGGAGAGTACAAAAACCGTGTTATAATCCCGTCTTTCGACGTTTGTGGGAATATTAATTATTATGTTGCTCGCTCCTTTGACGGACACCCAAGGCGCTATCTCAATCCCCCTGCTAGCAGGAATATTATTTTTAACGAATTGATGATTAACTTCGACAAAGAAATAATAATTGTTGAAGGAGTGTTCGACGCCCTTAAGGCAGGCAAAAACGCAATCCCAATTCTTGGATCAATGCTAACTGAGAAGGGAAAGTTGTTTAAGAAAATTGTAGAAAATGACACTCCAGTCATTTTGGCATTGGACGCAGACGCTAAGAAGAAATCTCAGAGAATAAAGAAATTATTCCTCAAATATGGAATAGAAGTTAGAGAAGTCGAGGTCCAAGGATACGAAGATGTTGGCGAGATGACAAAAGAACAGTTCACAAAAGTATTAAATAAAGCAACGTTTATAAACGAAGCAAACTATTTACATCAAGCAATAGAAAACATAAGCCCATAAGGAGACCCAAAATGTCAAATAATTTAAGTCGGTTAGGAGAAATGCTAACAATCACGATTGAGCCGGATTTAGAAGAGATTATGACAGAAGATCTTACTGATAAGCTTGACAATATTATTAACAAGCTTGACACACTCGTAACTTTATTAGAGAATCAGGCTTCCACTTTGGATACTAAAAATGAAAATAACTAAGAATAAGCTAAAGACAATTATCGAACAAGAAATCAAAGCTTTGCTGGAAGGCGAAGTTGTTCCTGTTGATTTTAAGAATAAAACAAAAAGAGGCAGGTCAAACATGGACTTTGACTTAGGCAAGCCTGATGAAATGCCACCGGGCGAGCCACCGATAGAAAAGATAATTGATCTCATGCTTGATGAAATGAGAGATCAGGCTATGAAGATATCAGAATTATCAAGAGCAATCGCCACCGGTCCACGAATCGAAGCTGACATGCAAGAGGTTATGGCCGTTATTGATGATTTAGCGTTGGAATTGTAAATAATACTTGACAATCCCAACTATTAGTGTTATATTATTATATAAGCAGGAGAAGTACGCTTGAAAATTGCACATTTAAGTGACACACATATCAAAAATCTTAAATATCATTACGAATACAGGGTCGCATTCGATGATTTATACCAAAAACTAAGGGAAGAAAAGCCCGATTATATCGTCCATTGCGGTGATATTGCCCATACAAAGACCCAAATCAGCCCAGAATTCGTGGAAATGTGTTCAAATTTCCTCTCAAACTTGGCAGATATCGCACCAACGGTGGTGATTTTAGGAAATCATGACGGAAATCTACGCAATTCTAGTCGCCAAGATGCCATCACACCCATTGTTGCGGCATTAGATCATAAAAATCTACACCTTCTTAAGAATTCTGGCGAGTTTTCATTAGATAATATTGTAACATTCAACGTATTATCCGTTTTTGATGAGGATAACTGGGTTGATCCGTCCGATTCGAACAAGATCAACGTTGCTTTGTATCACGGAAACGTATCTGGAGCCGGTGTAAAGACGGATACGGGCTGGCTTATGCAATATGGTGACCATCATGTCTCCGTCTTCGAAGAGCACGACTATGCATTTCTGGGAGACATCCACAAGACAAACCAAATATTAAATGAAGAAGGTACAATTCGCTATTGTGGAAGCACAATCCAGCAGAACTTTGGAGAATCTAGTGATAAGGGCTTCTTACTTTGGGATATTGATAGCAAAAAAGACTTTACTTGTCGTCATATTGAGCTTTATAATCCGCGCCCCTTCATTGATCTTGAGCTAACTTCTGATGGAAAGTTTTTAAATAATTCCGAAAACATTCCAGAAAAGGCAAGAATCAGACTGATTGCTCCCAATAACCTGCCAATTAACGTAGTGCGCAAAGCTATTGATGTTGCTCGCCATCGTTTCAGCGCTGAAAGCGTATCTTATGTCAGTAGGGAGAATGGAGAAACCAAGGTTGGCAAGACTAATTTAAAAAATTCAGCAATCAACCTGCGAGATCCAAAAGTACAAGAAGGGCTCATAAAAGATTATCTTGAAGATTTCAGCATTGAAGATGACCTAATGGATCGGGTCATCAGTCTCAATCACAAATATACAAAGATGGCAGAAGAATCAGAAAGTGTTCTTCGCAACATTAATTGGAGAATACGTTCCCTTGAGTGGCACAATCTCTTTAATTATGGCGAGAACAACTATATTGATTTCGACAAGCTAAGTGGTATTGTGGGGATCTTTGGAAAGAACTACTCCGGAAAATCAAGTGTAATCGATTCTCTTCTTTACACATTGTATAATACTACTTCCAAGAATGAGAGGAAGTCAGTTAACATTATTAATCAGAATCAAGAAGCCTGCGCAGCATCGCTTCATATCACTTCTGGAAACAAAGATTACGTCGTTAATCGCACTTCAGAAAAATACTCTAAGAAAGTGAAGGGCGAAGTTGTAATCGAGGCAAAAACAGTATTGGACTTTGATGTGACTGATGCTATAACTGGGGAAACCAAGTCTCTCAACGGCAACACAAGAAATCAAACTGATGCAATAATTCGTAGAAACTTCGGCACTGTTGACGACTTTGCTTTAACCTCGATGTCATCTCAGTTTGGTGCGCTAAACTTCATTGATGAGGGTTCGACACGCAGGAAAGAAATTCTTGCTAAGTTTCTTGATTTGGAGCTTTTTGAAAAGAAATTTAAGTTAGCAAAAGAAGATTCAGCAGACACCAAAGGGGCCCTCAAGAAGTTAGAAAAAGAATCTTACGAAGATGAACTACAGGAAGCTGAGTCTGATTTGGCACATTGTCGCGTTGAGATGCAAGAACACAAAGACTTGTGTAAATCCTATAAAGAAAAGATAGAGTCAAGCGATAAGCTAATCGAAGATATTCAAGAAAAGATAGACTCCATACCTTCAGACATCGCTGACGTTGGGAAGCTCAAGTTGCAGTTAAAGGACAAAGAAAGGCAGCTTTTCGGCATCGGCGCTAGCATATCCGAGAATCAAACTATCTTTAAGGAAAATAAAACAAAAAAAGAAAAGCTAGATAAACTCCTCAAGGGCATCGACATTGAGTATTACCGAGAGAAATACGAAGAGATAGAGAGTTTAAATCAAAACATAACAGATTCTAGTATTGAAGTTGAATCAAAGAAAAGACAGCTTCGAAGATGTGAGGAGAAGGTAGGACTCTTAAATGACATTCCTTGTGGAACAAAGTACGCCACATGCAAGTTCATATCTGATGCATATGCAGCTAAGGCTAGAATCCCAAATGAAGAAGCTATCGTAACAAATTTAGAAAAGGAAATTTGCAAAGCAAACACAAGGATAGAAGATCTAAATCCCAAAGAAGTTCAGGAAACAATCAAAAAATACGATCAAGCATTTGAACTCTTAGACACGGTTGAGAGATTATCTGAATCTGCAAAGCTAACGTTATCTCGCGATAAAGAAATAAAGATTCGCATTGAGGGCGAAATAGGAGAATTAAGTGAAAGCATTTCTCTACAAGAAGAAAACAAGGAAATAATAGAAAACTTTGAAGAACTCAGTGAGTCAAAGCGGCTCGCACAAGCTCAAAAAGATGTTTATATTTCAGAGGAAGATTCTTGCAACGAAACCCTAATGGGCTTAAACAGAAGTATCGGATCTTTGGAACAAAAAGTAGAAAGCGCCCAACAGAACATTAAAGACCTCAGAGATCTTAGAGAAGAATACTCAGCATATGATCTATACATGAGAGCAATGCACCCCAACGGAATAGCATACAGTATTATTAAAAACAAGTTACCAGTCATTAACGATGAAATCTCGAAGGTGCTTGCCAACATTGTTAGCTTTCAGGTATTTTTCGAAAATGATGAAAAGAGACTCAACATCTACATTAAGCATCCAGACCACGAACCTAGGCCACTAGAGATGGGCTCTGGTGCAGAAAAGTCTATCGCAGCCATGGCAATTAGGTTATCTTTACTTTCTGTTTCTTCATTACCAAAGAGTGATGTCTTTATCTTAGATGAGCCAGGAACGGCGTTTGATGAGAGTAATATGGAAGGCTTTGTTAGAATACTAAATCTTATTAAAGTCTACTTCAAAACAGTAGTTCTTGTAACTCACTTAGAGGGCTTGAAGGATTGCGTAGATACTCAAATTACCATCGAAAAGATCGATGGCTATGCTAATGTAAGGGTAGAATAAATACAATTACTACTTAATGTACCCAAAATGGTAACTTTGAGAGATAAATGTAAAAGGAATTTATAAATGAAAATTAAAATAAAGCACGCATTTGATAAGGCAATAGACAAAGCAATATCAAGAAAGCTTCTAGTGTGGGCAACAGCAACAACATTGACTATGACAGGAAATCTAGAAAGTTCAGACTGGGTAATTATATCAGCAATCTATCTTGGATCTCAGGGCGTTATCGATGCTATCGTAAAAATGAAAGGGCTTGAGTAGTGTTTACTTCGGCATTATCTTTTCTAAATTCTAAAGTATCAAAGCACTGGCAAGCGATAACCATTGTCATTCTTTTGGTATTCTCTTTATTTTCTATGCGTAACATTAGCGCCTACAAAGCAGCTATCTCTGCGCAAGCGGAAAATCACAAAGAAGATGTCAGAATCCTCAGAATGTTTCATCAGCGAGAAATTGATGAGCAAAATAGGATTATTGAAGAGTTCGAAGAAAAGATGGCTGCACTAATCAAAGAAAATGAAGAAGCAGTTAAAGATCTGGAGAGAAGAAAGAAGACTAATATCTCCAAAAATATTAAAGACTTCAAGGAAAACCCGACAGAAGTTATAAATAATATTGAAGAATTGTGGGGCTTTACCCATGTTCAATAAAGTGTTAATATTGTTAATGTGCCTCATTGCTTTGCCCGCCTTTGCATTAGAAGCCGACGTTCCGGAAGGAAATTTTACCATTTTAGAACAAGGAAAAATAGCACCATTTTCGGGAGTGCTATTTGATCCAATCGCTGTAGCATATATTCTTTCTGATAAGAGGTTTATGGAAGAAGAGGTTCAGCTACAAGTTGGTTTTGCCCTTCACAAACAGAGACTTAAATACGAGAAGGACATTGAAAGCTTAGAGCTTAAGTTCGACATGCTAGATGGTCAGTCTACGATGCTTTTAGAACAAAAGGATAAACACATCGAAGCCTTACAGCGACAATTAATTAAAAAACCTAACGGACAAAAGTTGACAAACATCGTCGGAGGTGTTATGTTAATAGGGTTAGTTGCTTATATATTGGTTGATAAGGCTGATCAATAGGATGAGCAACCTGAAGGATGATATTGAAATCGCTCGCTATGAGCAGGCCATTTCTAAAAAGTATGGAAAAGAATCTATTCAAACGCCACTATCTACATGGGATGACTCGAAAGAAAAGAAATACCTAGAACAATCCGAAGAATTGTACTTAAAACAACAAAAAATACAAGAGCAAAAGGATAAAGTAGAAATAGATGGTTTTTTGCTATCTAAGAAACTAATTAGTAAAGACACAAATAGGATTTGTCCTGTATGTTCCGAATACTCTTTTAACTCAAGAGACGACGTATATATGAGTAAATTCGATTGTTGTTTTAACTGCTACATTCAATTTGTTGAAGACAGAGAAGAAAGATGGCACAAAGGCTGGAGACCAAACAATGAGATTAACTAAGACAAGATTGAGAGAGATCATACTTGAGGAATATAACGCAATGATTGAGAGCGCAGGATTTGATCTTGACACCATTGGTTCATATCCTCCACCAGCCGGCGGACCCTCCAGCGCAGCCGCAGACGCAATGAATACTCACCGCGCAGAAAGAGATGCTCCTCCTGGCGAAGAAGACACCAGCGGATTATTAAGAAAAGCACTAGGCGCAATGAAGACAGCATATGACGCCATCATGGATCCCACAAAAAACATGTCAGAAGAAGAAGCGAAAGATTTTTTAGCAATAATGAACAACATCCGACAAGCGGAGGCAGATCACAGTGATATGACTGGCATCCGGGAGTCTAAGGCACCCAAGAAAAAGACCGCGCCTCTTAAGACTAAGAAGAGACGCTCAAAAAATAAAAGGAAGCAATAAGATGGCAACAGTATTAGAAATTATTCAAGGCTTACATCAGGCAGCAGCAAACGCCTATGATGGAGCCCACGATGAAAGATTCGTCCAAGAAGGCGATGTAAAGTCACTCGGATTAGCAAGAGAAGAAGGTTGTCCGATTGTCGACAGTAGAGTTATGGACGGATTTGGAATCAAGATTATGGGAGACACCCTCCAGGTTAACTATCAATCCGAAGTTCAACTCAAAGAAGTTTATGCAAATGGGTTCGAAGAAGAGTGTGAAAGAAGAATTGACGAGATCGTAAAGTTCCTCAAAAAAGAATTCAAGTCTATCACTGGCAGTGCCGTCAGCTTGACAGCCGAAGGTGAAGCTCACTGTTTCGTCCAAAATATGTCAAGAGTGAGAACCTCACTAAATGCAACGCGCCTATATAAGATTGGTGGAATGGAAGATGTCATGCCAGTCAGTGAAAGATCCGAGAGCAAACTAGACTCTTCATTTAAGAAGTTTCTTGATCAGGGCGGATTTGCAAAGAATAAATAGAGTTTCTGATGGGTTATAGATTAACCAAAAAGCAAAAAATGGCAGAGATCGTCAAATGTGGCAAGGATCCTGTTTATTTTATCAATAATTACTGTCGTATATCGCACCCTATTCATGGCAATATACCGTTTAAAACATATGATTATCAAGAAGAGCTATTATCAGACTTCAACGAACATCGATTCACAGTAATTCTAAAAGCTCGACAACTTGGTATTTCAACCATCGTAGCTGGGTATGCTATTTGGATGATGCTATTTCACAAGGATAAAAACATCCTGGTCATGGCAACCAAGTTTGCAACAGCAACAAACTTAGTAAAGAAGGTAAAGTCAATGTTAAAATCTTTACCAGACTGGATTACGATATCTGAGATAAAGATAGATAATCGAGCGTCCTTCGAGCTAGCTAACGGATCACAAATTAAGGCGTCCTCATCCTCGGCCGATGCAGGACGATCAGAAGCGCTATCCCTCCTGATCGTTGATGAGGCAGCACACATAGATAATATGGGTGAAATCTGGGCTGCTATCTACCCCACCATTTCGACTGGTGGTCGCTGTATCGCGCTGTCCACCCCGTATGGTGTAGGGAACTGGTTTCATCAAACATATATCGATTCAGAAGCACAGCAAAACAACTTTTATCCCATCACTTTGCCCTGGCATGCCCATCCAGATAGAGATGACACTTGGTTTGAAAGAGAAACTGCGAACATGTCAAAAAGAGATGTCGCACAAGAGTTGCTGTGCTCGTTCAACGCCTCTGGTGAAACTGTTATTCACGTTGACGACATGAACTGGCTAGAAGCAACAGTAACAGAACCTAAATACAAAACAGGGCACGATAGAAACTATTGGATATGGGAAGAATACCAACCAGATTTTACCTATCTATTGGTGGCTGATGTCGCCCGTGGAGACGGGGCAGACTGTTCTGTATTCCAGGCTATAAAACTAGAGACAATGGAATCCGTAGCGGAATACCAGGGAAAACCAAGCCTTGATTTATTTTCTCAAATTCTATCGCAAGCCGGCAAAGAATATGGAAATGCTCTTTTGGTTGTTGAAAATGTGGGAATTGGTATTTCCGTACTTGAAAAACTAATAGAGATGAGCTACCCGAATTTATATTATTCAATTAAGGGCACTCATGAGTTTGTAGACTCTACGAGAGGCGAGGCAGACAATACTGCGGTTCCTGGTTTTACAACATCGTCAAAAACAAGACCCCTTATCGTAGCAAAGTTTGAAGAGTTTATCAGAAACAAACTAATTAATATATACTCGGTACGCACATACAACGAAACTAAGACATTTATTTGGAAAAATGGCAGACCCCAAGCAATGAGGGGATATCACGATGACCTGATAATGTCCCTAGCGATTGCATGTTGGGTACGAGATACCGCATTAATAGTAAATAAAAGGGAAATCGAATTTAAAAAAGCATGCTTAAACTCAATGGTGAAAGTCAACACAAAAATAAACACCACAGTACCAGGAATGGAAGGGTACAATAAGAAAGAAGCATTAGATGAAAAGATGTTTAGAGAAGTAGATATTAATAGAAAATACTCATGGTTATACAAAGGATAGCAAATGGCAGATCAAAGCAAGAACCCAAATAATCCAAATTCAGATTTATTTAGTAGATTAACTAAATTATTTTCTGGACCGATTGTTAATTGGAGAACCCAGGCAAATAGGAAAATCAAGAGAACAACTTTAGATAATTACTCTACTAAGTTTAAGTCTCTTTCCGGACAACCTTTCAGAAGAAACAATTATTCACCATTTGAGGTCATGAACACCAAGCTCATGGCCCAGCAAAACAGAGCAGAGCGCTATGTTGACTATGAGCAGATGGAATATATGCCAGAGATAGCTTCAGCAGTAGATATCTATGCTGATGAAATGACGACACACTCCTCGATTCAGCCAATGCTTAGTATTGCATGCTCCAACGAAGAAATTAAGTCGACACTATCCACTCTATATCACAGCATCATGAACGTTGATCACAATCTATTCGGTTGGTGCCGCTCCCTAGTTAAGTTTGGCGACTTCATGCTATATTTAGACATAGACGAAAGCATTGGCATTAAGTCAACTATTGCGCTCCCTATCCGCGAAGTTGAAAGACTTGAGGGCGAAGATCCAACAAATCCGAATTATGTCCAGTTTCAGTGGAATTCGGCAGGAATAACATTCGAAAACTGGCAAATATCTCACTTTCGTGTCCTTGGCAATGACAAATACACTCCATACGGCACCAGTGTTCTAGAGCCAGCCCGACGTATCTGGAGACAGCTAGTGCTCCTAGAAGACGCCATGATGGCATATCGTATCACTCGTTCAGCCGAACGACGTGTTTTCTACATTGACGTTGGCAACATCGCACCCCAAGACGTTGAAACATTCATCCAGAAGACAATAACCTCTTTCAAGAGAAACCAAGTAGTAAATGCCGAAACTGGTAGAGTTGATTTAAGATACAATCCTCTATCTGTCGAAGAAGATTACTTCATTCCAGTCCGTGGCGGCGAGAATTCTCGTATTGAATCTCTCCCAGGCGGACAATATACTGGACAAATCGATGATGTCAAATACCTAAGAGATAAACTCTTTGCAGCAATCAAGGTTCCTGCATCATATCTCACCCAAGGCGAAGAGGGGAGTGAAGATAAGACTACCTTGGCACAAAAGGACATTCGATTCGCAAGAACAATCCAAAGATTACAAAGATCAGTTATCTCGGAACTAGAGAAAGTTGGTATCATCCACCTTTATACTCTTGGTTTTCGTGGCGACGATCTAATCAATTTCAAACTATCACTTAATAATCCAAGCAAGCTCGCAGAACTTCAAGAACTAGAGCATTGGAAATCAAAATTCGATATCGCAGCATCAGCAACAGAGAACTTCTTTTCGAGACGCTGGGTATCAGAGAAAATCTTCTCGATGTCTGATGAAGACTTCCTTCGCAATCAGAGAGAAATCTTCACCGATAGGCAATATGATGCAGCCCTCGAAGCAACTACTGAAGCAGCCGGCGAATCTGAAGCAGCAGCTTTTGGCAGCGGAGGCGACTTAGATGCAGGAGGAGAAGGTCTAGGTGGCGATGAGGGCGGTCTTGAATTGGACGACCTCGGAGGAGGAGATGATACAGGCGGACTAGACCTTGGAGGAGACGATACCGGTGGAGATGAAGGCGGAGATACCGGAGGAGAAGCTGAAGAGCCAATCCTACCAGAACTACCAGCCGCCGGCAAGAGGGATGATACAGGCAAAAAGTATACCGAAGCAAGCCTAGAGCCACAAGCTAAGGGCAAGAAATATGTATCGTCCAAAAGCACCGGCGGAGACAGAAGAGTAGGGCAAGCAGCTAGAAAGAGATCTACGCGCTATAGTCAAGCAGGAGTGCCTCTGCCAAAGAGTCCCTTCCCTGGATGGAAGGGCCCCGGTGGCATGAGTTCCTTGGCAAGAGGTGTAATTCAAGAACAACAGACTACTTATTCAAACAGTGCAGAAATAGAGTTGTTTGAATCTACCATGGAATCAAAAAGACTTATCGAGCAATTAGAACAAATTGGCAAGTTGGAGAAAATAACAAATGAAAATGAAGCATAACAAGAAGAGGAACACTCTCTTTATTTATGAAAGCTTAGTAAGAGAAGTTACTAGGTGCGTTGTCAAAAAAGATGATAAAAAGAAAGCAAAGATAATCTCTATTTTAAAGGAATTCTTTTCACCAGACACACTTCTTGCAAAGGATTTGTCACTTTATAAAAACCTCTCAGAAACTAAGGAGATGAAAAGGGATCTTGCAGAAAAATTAATATTCGAAACGCGCATGGAAAAGGCAGCAATGAACGATGAAGCCCTTTTTACGGAACAAACGAGCATGATCAACCGCGTTAATAAAGAAATTTCACCAGAAGTTTTCGGCAACTTTGTCCCAAATTATAAAAACATTGCATCTATTTTCCAAATATTTAATTCTCAAACCCCAATTAAACAAAGGGTGTTGCTGGAATCAAGCGTTTTAAAATCAATGGTCGAAAACAAAGAAGAGGCAGGAACAAAGAGCTTAAAGCCAATTTCCTCGCTAGCATACAAGACTTTTGTTAAGAAATTTAATGACAAATATGGAGACGGACTTCTCAGAGAACAAAAGCAACTTCTTAGTTTGTATATTGCTTCGTTCGAGGATATAACAGAATTAAAAGTATATCTTAATGAAGAGGTTGGAAGGCTAAAAGAAAACTTAATTAAATCACTGGACAGCGAAAGCTTGATTAATGATGCTCATATGAGACAAACAGCGGAGTTGGTAGTTGAAAAACTTAATTCCTTTGCAACCCAGGATATTAACTCCTCAATGGTCGAAACAATCCTCAAAACACAAGGGCTAGTAAGGGAACTAAATAACTAATGGCAATCACTGGTACAATAACAATAGATAGAAAGAAACAGAAGGTTTCTCTTGAGCTAAAGGCGAGGAAAACTGTTGATGGAAACATTATGATATTCGATCATCGCGATATGGATATTGTTGTTATGGCAGGTGAAAACAGAAAGATAATAACTTTTCCAAAGAACGCGCTAACAGAGGAAGTTTATCGATCTCAGTCACGACTATTTGAGTATCTCTACGGATATGGGTTAGTGGATATATCTTTTGTAAGAGGCGGCAACGTACACGGAGCACTAGAAGCTCCCCTTCTTGAATCAACAGAGGTTGATACAACAAACGTAGACTTAGCAGTATATAATATCCACGGATTCCTAAAACAAGAAAAACCATACGAAGATTTCATGACGGATTATGAAGATCTCGTAAATGATGAATACGTTGATCCAGATGATCTAGATTCAACAGAACTAGGCGAAGTACCACAAGCCGCAGAAAAAGGCAGCATCCGTCCAGGTTATAACTACTCCCCATATTGGATGAGTTATATGCTGGAGAATAAGAAAAACAAAAAGAAGGAATAGTGGAACTTCTTTATTTCATCCTCGCCTCATACGGATTAACTCAACTTTTGTGTTACGCAAAAATATTTGATAGGATCCGACCAGAGCATTATTTCTTCAGTTGTCCGATGTGTATGGGATTTTGGATTGGCGTATTTTTATGTGTCATTAACCCTTTTACAACACTATTTACATATGAACTAACCTTTTTTAACGCTTTTTTGTTGGGAAATGTCAGTTCAGGAACATCATATGTGCTCAACATGCTATTCGGAGACGAAGGCATAAATCTAAAATCAAAAGGAGGTGAGTAATGAAAAAGAGGTTCCTACGTCCAGTGCGTCGATGTAAAGGCGGATGCTGAATCGAGCGGGTGACGCCCGCTCTCATATTTAATAAGGATACACAATGTCTAAATTTCTTCTAAGAGAATTCCACGCTTTATGTGAAGGTGGCGTATGCCAAGATTTCCTCACAGAAGCAGAAAAAATACAAGTAACAAACGGAGCTATGATTCTGACTGGCATAATGCAAGTTGCAAATGTGAAGAATGGCAATGGAAGAATCTATCCTTTAGAAGTTCTCAAGAGAGAGATGCAGAATTATATGAAACTTGTGAGAGAAAAGAGAGCACTAGGAGAACTTGATCATCCAGAAGACTCGGTTATCAATCTTAAGAACTCCTCTCACATGGTGACAGATATATGGTTTGACGACAACAAAGTAATGGGCAAAATCAAGATATTAGATACACCATCTGGAGAGATCGCAAAGTCTCTCGTTAATTCGGGAGTTCAACTAGGCATCTCATCCCGTGGCTTAGGAAGCGTAAAAGAAACCACAGAAGGCACAGTAGTGGAGCATGACTTTCAACTTATCTGTTTTGATCTTGTCTCTGAACCTTCCTCACCAGGAGCATACATGAATCTCCGAGAAAGCAAACAAAGAGAGTCAAACATCTTTACTAAAGCAGATAAGATCAATAGAATTTTGAACAGCATTATAAAGGAATAAAGAAAAATGAGTAAAAACAAACTGTGGTCTGACCACTCAGCTATGAAAAGAATAACAGAGAACTTTCGTAGGTTTACAGAAGAAGGGGGAGAAGAAACCGGAGAGAGTTGTCCCGTCCCTCCGAAAACAGTGGAAGTCAACGGAGAACCTGTTGACACACAAGAGGCAGCTAAGGTTGCAGAGAAGGTCATGGGATCTGATCTTTTAAATAAACTATTGAAAAACCCTGAGATTAAAGCGGCTCTCGACAACATCGCACAAGAAGTAGAGCAGACACTTGAGGAGCACACAGCGCAGGAACTTCAAGAGATCTATGGGGAATCAATCGGACTGAAGGAGAAGGAAAACCTTGGTGATATGGCTGCACCCATGCTTGGCGCTGGAATGATCGGCGGCGGTTGCCTCGTCGCCATCGTCCTGGGCACTCCAGGTCTTACAGCACTGACCGCAGCGATGGGCACAGCACTAGCAGCGAATATGGCTTATATGGGCGCAGCTTACATAACCGGGATTGCCGTAGGAGCCGCAGCAGATTACATAGTCCACAAAAAAGGTCTGATGAAGACAGATAGAGATTTTCACACTCCCTAAACGGAACTGGAATTAAAAGCTAAGAGGAAAGAATGAAAAAAGCAGAATTAAAAAAATACTTCAAACCCATCATAAAGGAATGCGTAAAAGAAATGCTTCTAGAGGAGGGTTTGTTATCTAATGTAATCACGGAGGTTCTAAAAGGAACTTCCAGAGAAACACTAACAGAAACAACTGTTGCCACAGAACAGCCTGTTGTGCAACGTGCGCAACAAGACAATACAAGACAGCAGTCAGAAGCAGTCAGGCAAGCAAGGCAGGAACTACAAGATTCAATGCAGGGCGCATATGGTGGAGCAAACTTGTTCGAAGGGACATCTCCCGCACCCGCACCTACGGATTCAAATGGTTCAGCCCCAATGTCCGGAATCGCACCTCATGATCCTGGTGTCGATATAAGCGGATTAATATCGTTAACCGGTGGAAATTGGGCAAAAAGCGCACAAGTAAAGTAAAAAGTATACTATTTACTATGTACCACAATAAGCGAGGCAAAAGTGGCAAGAACAAATAAGAAGGCCCCGGCTCTCATCTTGATTAGACCAAGACGACCCAGGCGAGGACAAAGAAACTTTAAACCAGATACAAATCAATCTTTACTTAAAAGATTTATTAAGAAATCAAAAAAAGAAAAGATTCAACAACAAGTAAGAAATTTAAGATATTATGAGAAACCTTCTGCTAAAAGAAGGTTAGCAAAAAAAGCAAGAGAAAGAGTCTTGGATAAATTACGACAAGAAGAAAAAAGAAAGAATAACTCTTTCTGAGAAACTATATAGATATAGAGGAAATATAAAATGTCACACGAACCAAACCAAACCATGCCCTTTTACAGAAGTGGACTAGGAAACTCAGCAGCCTATCAGGTATCCGGCGCCCCATATATCGCTTCGGGCACTA
>Ga0098052_1001059_pt1 | contig 17363 bp, 17 predicted proteins | sample 15_taG_FD_81591 | JGI IMG/M metagenome (GOLD analysis project Ga0098052, IMG submission 81591) | Marine viral communities from the Subarctic Pacific Ocean - 15_ETSP_OMZ_AT15312 metaG | ecosystem: Environmental > Aquatic > Marine > Oceanic | place: Pacific Ocean | collected 2015-01-18
AAGAGTCTCCTACTCTTGAAGTATTTAAGGTCATGTCAAATGAAGTTGAGGATAAAGTTCTTCAGACTCAGATAGTAGATAATTTAAAGGATGTAATAGCTAATCTTGACGCTACTGATCTTGAATTTGTAAAGTCACAGACTTTAGATTTTTGTAGAAATCAAAATCTTAAAAAAGCCATCATGACTTCAGTAGATCTACTACAGTCGGGTGATTATGACGGCATTAAGAGTACTATTGACACGGCCCTGAAAGCCGGCACAGAACGTAACATAGGCCTTGAGTATGCTGATAACGTTATAGACCGCTATACCGTTAATGTCAGAAACTGCGTACCTACTGAATGGGACGTTATAAACAACATAGCCGATGGTGGATTAGCTGGAGGTGAATTAGGCGTATTTGTAGCTCCTGCAGGTATAGGTAAATCATGGGCCTTAGCTAATGTAGGCGCTCATGCAGTAAAACAAGGTAAAACTGTTGTACATTATACATTAGAGCTCAATCAGAACTATGTAGGTCTTAGATATGATAGTATATTTACTGGAATTCCTGCACAGGAACTCAAGTACAATATAGAAGATGTTGAAAAGACAGTTAACAATCTTAAGGGTGAACTTGTAGTAAAATACTTTCCAACTAAAGGAGGCACTGTTAATACTTTATCGGCTCATATTGAGAAATGTAGAATTCAAGGTAAGAAGCCTGATCTGATCATAGTTGATTATGCAGATCTATTACGGGGTCAAGGTCTAAATAATCGTGAAGTTCGTCATGAACTAGGTAATATCTATGAAGATCTCAGGGGACTTGCTGGTGAATTAGATGTACCAATCTGGACAGCAAGTCAAGCTAACAGATCTTCAATAAACGAGGAAATAATTCAAGCTGACAAGATCGCTGAATCATATAGTAAAATTATGATAGCTGACTTTGTAATTTCATTAAGTAGAAAGCTTGAAGATAAAACTGCTAATACTGGACGTTGGCATTTAATAAAGAACAGGTTCGGACCAGACGGCATTACATTCCCTAGTAAAATGAACGCGAGCAATGGACATATAGACATATACGAACCAAACTCCGCACAGGGCCAAGAAACACAACAAGAAATAAACCAGGGTAGTGAATATATTAGAAAAATGTTGAAAGATAAATTTGCAAATATGCCTAAACAGTAAGTATATATTATATTTATCTTAACAAGTTACTTAAAAATAAAGGATTTAAAATGGATGTCTCCAGCACAATACTTAGTGATATAACGGTTTATATGAAATATGCTAAACATAATGACGACTTGCAACGCAGAGAAACGTGGTCTGAAATTGTAGATAGAAATAAGGCTATGCATATTAAGAAACATCCAGACTTGAAAGTTAATATTGAGGCCGCATATACATATGTGTATGACAAGAAGGTATTGCCATCAATGCGAAGTTTACAGTTCGGTGGTAAATCTATTGAAATATCACCTAATAGAGTTTATAATTGTGCATATCTACCTATTGATCATCCTGATTCATTTAGTGAGGTTATGTTTTTACTGTTAGGTGGTACTGGTGTTGGATATTCAGTTCAACGTCATCATGTCGCAGCTTTACCTGAAATACGTCAACCTTATACTAAACGTACAAAGCGGTTTTTAATAAGTGATAATATTGAAGGCTGGGCAGATGCAATAAAGGTTTTACTTCAAAGCTATTTTAAAGGCGGTTCTAGTATTAAATTTGATTTTTCTGATATTAGACCTAAAGGTGCTAGATTGATTACATCAGGTGGTAAGGCTCCAGGTCCACAGCCGTTAAAGGAATGTATTTTAAAATTAAAAGGAATACTAAATGAGAAACAATCTGGCGAGAAGCTCTCGACTCTTGATGTCCATGATATGGTTTGCCATATTGCTGATGCCGTTTTGGCTGGTGGTATTAGGCGTGCTGCACTTATATCGCTGTTTAATGCAGATGATGAAGAAATGATATCGTGTAAGTCTGGAGACTGGTGGGAATTGAACCCACAACGAGGTAGAGCAAACAATTCAGCAGTACTTATGCGTCATAAAGTTACTAAAGAGTTTTTCATGGACATCTGGAAAAGAGTTGAACTTTCTGGTGCAGGTGAACCTGGAATCTACTTAAATAATGATAAAGACTGGGGAACTAATCCTTGTTGTGAGATTGCACTAAGACCTTATCAGTTTTGTAATCTGTGTGAAGTAAACGCAAGTGATATTGACTCACAAGAGGACTTTGAAGCCAGGGTTAAAGCTGCCGCATTGATTGGCACTTTACAAGCCGGCTATACTGACTTTCATTACTTACGTGAAATTTGGCGAGAAACAACTGAGAAAGATGCGCTGATAGGTATATCTATGACTGGCATAGGATCCGGTACTGTTCTTGGTTATGATATGTCGGCTGCAGCAAAAGTAGTTGTTAAAGAAAATAAGCGTATTGCTAAACTTATAGGTATAAATTCAACAGCAAGAGCTACTACTGTAAAACCCGCTGGAACAACTAGTTTAGTTTTAGGTACCAGTTCAGGTATTCACGCATGGCACAATGATTATTATATTAGACGCATAAGAGTTGGTAAGAATGAGGCTATATATTCATACTTATCTATATACCATCCTGAACTAATAGAGGATGAGTATTTTAGACCACATGATACTGCGGTTATTAGTATACCACAAATGGCACCAAAAGGAGCTATATTGAGAACAGAATCGCCATTTGCACTTCTTGAAAGAATTAAGCACGTATCATCGGACTGGGTAAAACCTGGTCATCAAAAAGGTTCTAACTCACATAATGTTTCAGCAACTGTATCGTTAAAGGACGACGATTGGTCAGAAGCTGGTGAATGGATGTGGGAAAATAGGAACTATTACAATGGTCTTTCTGTATTACCTTACAACGGTGGAACTTATACTCAAGCCCCGTTTGAAGATATTTCAGAAGACAGATACAATGAGCTATTATCCAGTTTAAAGAACGTCGATTTGACTAAGGTTATTGAAGTTGAAGACATGACGGACCTTTCAGGTGAATTAGCATGTGCGGGTGGACAATGCGAGGTACAGTAAACATAACTAACGACTGGATTCAGCGATTGTACTATAATCTAAATGGAGATTATTATGAACAACGCAAAAGATTTAGAGCAAAAAATAACTGCAATTGAAAAAGAACTTCAAGAGATACAAGACAACTGTGTACATGAAGAATACGTAAAACAACAAGCCGATGGTAGACCTATAAAAGCATGTAAAGTATGTAATAAAGAATTAGGTATGCTATCATCTCAAGAGCTTGACGAATGGATGACTTAAAGGGAAAATATGGATTTTACAAGAACTCAAATTGAAACGGCTGTTAAAGCCAAGGGTTATAAATGGTTTGAGAATGGCAATTACAATCTCAATATAGTAGGTATTAGAAACTCAGATACTTTTGATGAAGTTACTAACAAGTTTGATGACTTACTTACCGTATCGTACAAGGTCGGTAATGATTTACAATATCATCAATGGAATTGTACAACTGACCCAGGTAAATATTATACGGAGAATCTTTTAAACTCTGACGGTGTTGCAATTCTGGTTCCAGGTCAATACAGAAGTTCTCATACAATAGGCTTACACCGAGGTAAATATAAAGCTCTCAAGCAAATGAACCCTGTAAAAGTATACAGAGATTCGAACAGGGATAACTGTTATGACATGGATCCTTCTAAAATTCAAGAAGGCCTATTCGGTATTAATATACACAGGGCTTCAGCTTCAGGAACATCTACTCAGATAGACAAGTGGAGTGCAGGTTGTCAAGTTGTAGCTAATTACGAAGACTTTAATAAGTTGATGTGGCTAGCATTACAAGCTGTAGATGTTTGGGGTAATTCATTTACTTATACATTAATTGACAGTAAAGACATTACATAACTTTGTAGTTTAAATAAAAATTGTTATATTGTAGTATGGTTATATACAACTCTCTAGAAGACGCGCTAGTCCGCGAAATTAAGGACGTAAATCGAAATGGTTCTGAAACACACAGTAGAGGCCGGGTTCAACGTGAGAACCTGTTTAGGTCTTTCTGTATATTAGATCCTACAGATCTGGCTATAAAGAATCCAGCTCGAGCCTTTAATCCGGCATATGCATTTACTGAATGGTTTTGGTATCTGTCCAAGGATCCTAATGTCAGGAATATCGGTAAGTTTGCTAAGATTTGGCTAGACATAGCTGATAGTACTGGAAGGGTTGAATCTAATTATGGCACATATTTACTGGATGATCAATGGCAGTTTGTAAAAGACGAATTAAACAGAGATCCATATAGTAGACGATGTACTATTGTAATTCATCAACCTGTACATAAGTACATGAACAATCAAGATATGCCGTGTACTCAATATCTACAATTCTTTATTCGTGATAATATGTTACATATGGGTGTAAACATGCGTAGCAATGATCTTATTTATGGATTTTGTAATGATGTATTTACATTCTCACTTTTCCAGCAACTGATGCTAAATGAATTAAGAATTAAAATACCTAAACTTACATTAGGACATTACTACCATCATACAGGTAGTATGCATGTATACGAGCGACATTTTGAAATGATGAATCAGATACTCGGTATTCAAACGGCAAAAGAAGCCATTGGTGGTCCATCTACAATAACGCATTCTCCTGAACATAGGTTCGAAATGAAACCTGATGTAACTCTAGATCTTATCCAGACTAAGGGTTATATGATGCCTAGGATGGAAGCATCTAAAGAAGATATACAATACATAGTAAATGATTTAACTGATAAATTGTTCAAATGAAAAAAACGTATTTTAAAGCGGGTTATAAACGGGTCGCATCTCATGAGGCATTCCCCGGCACTTTCAGTAAGGTACTATTACTATACTCTGGTGGTTTAGATACATCTGTTATTACGAAGCAAATTCAAGAAGACTATAACGCAGATGTGTATTGTCTCTGTGTTGGTATAGGTCAATCTGATGATGTAGAGTATATCTCAAAGAAATCACGCGACTTAGGCGCAAAGAAGTTCAAGTATGTCGATGTTACTGACGACTTTGTAAATAACATTTGTTCTTTAGCTGTAAAAGCCAACGTAGACTATGAAGATGGTTATAGACTATTCTGTCCTCTTGGTAGAGTTCAAATTGCTAAAACGGCCGTTGAATATGCTGAACGCTGGGGATGTGAAGTTATTGCACACGGCTGTACAGGCAAAGGAAACGATCAGATCCGTTTTGAGAATTACATTACAACCTTAAATCCCGAGTTGAAAACACTTGCGCCTGTTAGAGAATATGAGATGGGCCGAGAACAAGAGCTAGAGTATGCAGCAGATCATAATATCCCGGTTGAACAAACTAAAGCTAAGATCTATAGTTATGATGAGAATATCTGGGGCTGTTCAGCAGAAGGTGGTGAAATAGAAGACTTGAATGTCGTACCACCTTTACAAAACATTCTAAAACATGTTAGAGTTCCAGAAAAAGCTCAAGAAATTCCGCAACACATTACCCTTTCATTTAAAGAAGGCCTTGTTGAATCTATGGCATATGGCAAAAATCTAGGACCAAACCTCGACCTGCGAGCTATTCTTGAGGATCTGAACCATGAGGGAGGTCTTCATAGTATTGGAATAACTCATCTTATTGAAGATAGAGTGGTCGGTTTAAAGGTAAGAGGCGTATATGAAGAACCTGGTGCTGAAATACTAATTCAAGCTCACATGGCTTTAGAAAAGCTAGTTTGTACTAGAGAAGAGTACATGCATAAGAAAAACATTGATCAACAATGGGCTAATCTTGTATATGAAGGTAGATGGTACCATCCGTTAATGAATCATCTTAATGCGTATATTGAATCTGTAAACAAGAAAGTTACAGGCACGGTCGTAATGAAACTATATAGGGGTACAGCCGAATGTGTAGCAATTGAATCACCATATCAACTATTCGAAGAGTCTGATGCTACATTCATGTCTGGCGGTACATTTAATCAGCAGGCGTCTGCAGGCTTTATCGAACACTTCGGATATTCACAAAGAATAGGTTATAACAAAACTAAAGATTTATATGAGCAATAAGATTTGGTCCAAAAGTGACAACTCAATTACAGACCCATTTATAACGTCTTTTACTGTAGGTGATGATTATATATTAGACCAAGACGTATTTATGGGTTATGATATTATAGCTACAAGCGCCCATGCTGAAGCTTTACGAAAGGCTGGTATTTACACTAGATCTGAGTTAAAGCAATTAAAACGGGGACTTGATGCTATTTACGATGAATGGACTAATAACCAAATTAAAATTACTGTTGAAGACGAAGATGGTCATACTGTATTAGAGCGTCTACTTACCGAAAGGCTAGGTGATATTGGTAAAAAAATACATACAGGTAGAAGTAGAAACGACCAGTCATTAGTAGCTATGCGACTCTTTATGGTCGATACTTTAGATAACCATATTAATTCTGTTCTTGATTTATTACTATCTAAACTACATGTTCTACAGTCTAGATATAGACATACTTTATTTATTGGCTACAGTCATACACAACAGGCTATGCCTATTACATTAGGTCACTATTTCAATAGCTTTTTTGAACAACTACAAGACGATAAAAGCCTAGCCCATTTGACTTGTAAACACATTAATACTAATCCATTAGGCAGTGGAGCCGGTTTCGGATCTATTGTACCTATAGATAGAAAATTAACAACTCGATTGTTAAATTTTGACTCAATTCAAAAAAATAGTTTATATTGTAAAAACTCTAAAGGTAAGATTGAGCTACAATATGTAAACGTACTGACACAGATTATGATGTCTTTACAGAAAATATCTACAGATATGATTCTATATACAAGTAAGGAGTTTAACTTCTTTACAGCGTCTGAAAGTGTTTCAACTGGTTCAAGTATTATGCCGCAAAAACGTAATTTAGATGTTGCCGAAATAGTACGAGGTAATTCTGCATTGTTATCGGGTATTGAAACCCAAATAAAAACTATATACCATGGATTGACATCTGGTTATCATAGAGATACACAACTTATTAAACGGTGTATTTATGATGCATTTGAATTAACGCACAAATCTATAAAAGCCGTTAACATTTTATTATCGAACATTACAGTAAACGAAGATCAGATATTACTAAAAATAGATAAGACTTCATTAGCTGCAGATATGGCTACTTCAAATGCACTATATGCTAAAATAGCCTTTAGAGATGCATATAAAGAAGTATTGGATGAAGTGCAAAATATGGATTCAGAAGAAGATTATGTTGCAATAGCTCAATCTAGAAAGACAATTGGTTCACCCGGTAATTATTAAAAAAGGTAAAATATAATGAGAATTTCAAAAATTAGAGACGTAAAAAATCCAATCCGTGCAAATAGCGATGACGCAGGCATTGACTTCTTTGTACCAAATACATTAGAATCATACACAGTTGAACCCGGCGATTCAGTAATGATACCTTCAGGTATTAAAGTAAATGTACCGTCTGGTCATGCGCTTATTGCATTCAATAAGTCTGGTATTGCTACAAAGAAAAATCTACAAGTAGGAGCATGTGTAGTTGACGTGGGTTATCAAGGTGAAATACACATTCATTTAACAAATGTAGGTATGGACACACAGACAATTCATCCAGGTGATAAAGTAGTACAGTTTGTACTTGTACGACTAGGTAATCCGGACGTTGAAATTGTACCAGTCGAGTTTTTATATGATAGAATGTCAACTCGTGGATCTGGTGGATTTGGTTCAACTGGTACAAAATAAGCTTTGGCGTTTAACAAATAATTAGTATATTAGACCGTAAATAAAACTCAATGATAAAGCCTAAAATTAAAGTTTCACGAATTACTAGCACCTTTGACAAAGGTTTGTACAATATAAACGTGTACGGCTATGACAAAGACAACAAGTTCGTGACCTATAAAGATACGTACCGCGACTTCTTTTACTTTGACTGCGATCGTATTGATGAGATAATTGATGAACGTCAATTGGATTGTACTGATACTACTATCCACAATACTCTTTATGGTGATACTGTATACAAAGTCTATTATAGTTCTATCAAGCTAAAGAATGATCTAAAGCGTAGATACAAGGGCAGTATTCATGAAGCTGATGTAAGTCCTGAGTTTAGGTACATGATGTACAAGAACTTAGAATGGTCTCAAGACCGGCACATTATGTTTTATGATATTGAAACCGATTGGGATCCTAGTAGGCCTGACCTAAACAAGCCACATATCCATCAGATGCCTATTACATCGATTCAAGCTTATTCCAGCCGGAACAAAGAATTCTATGTATTTGCCTGGCACCCTGAAGAAACTGCGAAGTATGAAAATCCACATATGGACACTGAAGCCAACGTAAATTACATTTATTGTAAAACTGAAGCTGAAGTATTACTTGGATTTATACAACTAGTCAGAACAACTAATTGTGATATTCTTACTGGTTGGTATTCAACAGGCTTTGATATGCCATACATCTTAAATCGTGGTAAAGCAATAGGTGTTCCAGTTGAAAGGCTAAGTCCAGTTGGTAGATATTACATCAAGAAACGTGGTGATTATTGGAAAACAACTATTAATGGTCTAGATCACGTAGACATGATAGATGCACTTCAAGATATGCACTATAAACTTCCAAACTGGAAATTAGCTACAGCTGCTGAAGAGATTGTTCCTGATCGTAAAGTTGATAAATTAACAGAAGTAACGTGGAAAGATTGGCGTGACAACTTCGATGGCTTTATGAAATATGGTATTCGTGATGTTGAAATCTTGGTTGAAATTGAACGCAAGCTTAAGTTATTCAATCAATACTATCAGCTACAATCAATTGCAAATCTTACGACTCTGAATATGATGTTCTATAAGTCTATGATTGTAGATAATTATATTCTTAAAGAACACTTCGGTAAAGTAGTATTACCCAGTAGAGCTACTAATCAAAGGCAAGAATATAAAGCAGCCATCGTTATTAAGCCTACACAACCCGGCTTACATAAAGATGTGACATGTGTAGATTATACTTCACTGTACCCTACAACTATTATGGCCTTTAACTTAAGTCCTGAAACCTTTATCACTAGTCAACGGCAGTGTGATGAAATGGGTATAGATATTAATGACGTAATCAAACAACTTCAATCTGACAACATTGGATTTATAGATACAGGTCATAATACTGATTTGTTTGGCCAGCGATATCTGTTTTACTCTGCAGATCATATGGAAGGTATGCTACCTAGACTACTCAGAAAGCTATTCCTACAACGTGTAGATATTAACAAAGGCATTAAGTCCGGTCAATACACTGGTGATGATTTGTTGTCAAAATCTAAAGAACAATTAGGTATTAAGACAATTCTAAATTCAGCATATGGCGCACTTGCATTTAACTTATTTAGATTGTATAAACCTGAAGTAGCTGACGCAATTACGTTCTTTGCGCGTAATGCTTTAAGGTATGCAATGGTCACAATTAATAACAAATATGGCCATGATATATTATATGGTGATACTGACTCTTGCTTTTTCAAGTCAAACGACAAGTCCGCGGATGATGTAGTTGATATGCTAGATGGTTTTAATGATCTACTTAAAAATGACTTTGTACCTCAATATACTAAAGATCTTAAAGATGAATATTTCCTTATGGATTTGAAATTCGAATATGATCTGTCACACTGTTATTTTGGCGAAAGTAAAAAGCGGTACTATAGTATAATTCGTGAATCTGGTAAAAAATATATCAAAGGTATGAATATCATTCGAAAAGATACACCTAAATTCATGAAACAGTCTCTTAACACTCTTGCAGAACTAGCTGTTAGAGATTCATTAACTATCGACCATTTAACTAAACTTAGATCAGCAATAGAAAATACAGACTATAAATTATTAGGTATCAATAAGAAATTCAATGGCTCATTCGATGCGTATAAAGTTACACCTCAGCATGTGCGTGGTTCTGTATGGGCTAATGAAAAGCTATCTACTAATATTACACATATGGACACTCCATTGTTGTTTTACATAACTAGTAAATGTGAAGATCACCTGAAAAAGAAAGAAAGACGTGATGCGATTTGTCTTAATGAAGAAGATCTGAATCTTATAGATAAGAATACTGACATATTCGAAATTGACTATGACAGATTCTTCAGAAAACAAGTACTGGATCAACTTGATGAATTTGCACTAATCCCTACAGTTAAGCTAGCGCTTGAACAGTATGAAGCGGAACTAGTGTGATAGTTATACTAAGCGGTTATTAATTTAAAAAATGGAGTTATAATATGCTTTATCCTATCTCTAATAAAGTAGTAGTAAAAATTGTTGAAAACATTGGACAGACCGCTGGAGGAGTAATTCTTCCAGATATCGAACAAGAAGGAACCCTTCTGGGCAAGGTCGAAGCTGTCGGACCTGGTATAATGATGACGACTGGAAAGCGCGCACCTATGCAAGTAAGCCAGTCTGACACTGTAATATTTCCCAAGTACAGTGCAAAGAAATTTGAAGTTGAAGAAGATGTATTTTATATCTTACCTGAAACAGAAATCTTAACTATAACGGAGTCTGACAATGAATAAGAATATTGAATTTGCAAATGATGCCAAAGCAGGCATTCTAAAAGGCGTAGATAAACTAGCTAAAGCAGTAACATCTACATTAGGACCTAAAGGTCGAACAGTAGTAATTGAAAAAGAAGGTGGCTTTTATTCAGCAACCAAAGACGGTGTATCTGTAGCAGAAGTTATTAAGTTTGAAGACAAGCTCGAAGACGCCGGAGCTCAAATGGTTAAAGAAGTTGCTAGTCAAGTAAATGACGAAGCTGGAGATGGAACTACTACGGCTACTGTACTTGCACACGACATTGTTACTGAGGGGTTCAAGGCCGTAGAGTCTGGAGCTAATCCAGTTGACATCAAACGTGGCATGGACAAGGCTGTTGATGTTATAATTGATAAGTTAGACGCTGCAGCTAAAGTAGTCAGTACATATGATGAAATAAAGCAAGTGGCATCTATTAGTGCCAATAGTGATGAGAAGGTTGGTTATCTTATTGCAAATGCTATTGATGAAGTTGGTACTGACGGAGTTGTTACTGTTGAAAATAGCAATACTCATGAAGATGAGCTTGAAATTGTTGAAGGTATGCAATTAGACAAGGGCTATCTTTCACCTTACTTTGTAAACAATCAGACAGAGATGATTGCTCAATATGAAAATCCGTATATCCTATTGGTTGATGAGCAACTTAATGACATTAAAAAGCTAGTCAAAGTATTGGAATACTGTATTCAGATTGATAAGCCATTGGTTATTGTAGCACCAGACATCACAGGTGATGCATTAGCTGGACTTATAGTCAACAATGCTAGAGGTACTCTGAAATGTTGCGCTGTAAAGGCTCCTGCATTCGGTGATAAACGAACTGACATTCTAGAAGACTTGGCTATCATCACAGGTGGTACAGTTATAAGTAGTAAGAAGGCTATGCATGTAGATAAATTTGATCCTGAATGGTTAGGAACCGCTAAGACAGTTACTGCAAACAGTCAGAAGTGTGTATTTGTTGATGGTCCTGGTACTAAAGATCAAATCGAGGACCGAATTCAAGAAATCAAAACATTAATCGATCAATCTACTAGTCACTATGAGATTGAGCTAATGCAAAAACGTTTAGGTAAATTATCTGGTGGTGTAGCTATTATCAAAATAGGAGCACATTCAGAACTTGAATTGAAAGAAAAGAAAGACCGAGTTGAAGATAGCTTAAACGCTACACGAGCCGCACTGGATGACGGTATAATTGAAGGCGGTGGAGTAGCATTAATTAACTGTGCCGTTTTACAATCTGACGATGATATTTCAAACAACATCTCCGGTACCGATCAAGCAATTGGATGGGATATTGTTATGAATTCACTCAGAACTCCATTAAAGGCTATAGTGCATAACGCCGGTATAAGCTTTACTAATATCTACAACAATATTGTAAACTCAGATAAGCCCGGTCATGGTTATGATGTATCTACTGAGAAGTATGTAAACATGTTCGATGCCGGTATTATAGATCCAGTAAAAGTTACAAAAACTGCTCTTACCAAAGCTGTATCTGTTGCAGGTACAATTCTAATGACTGAAGCAGTTATCACAAATATTGACGAAGAAGAAGCTGCACCAACTTATATGTAAAGGAAAACAATGAAAGTAGTTAAAGACGATCCACAACCACAGGTTAATTTAAAAGCCGACGACATGACCGATGTTGTTTGTGCTAAATGTGAAAATCAAACATTCACACCTGCATTCTTATTTAAGAAAATTTCGGCTGTATTGTCCCCTAATGGGCAAGAAAGTATGATACCATTACAGATATTTAAGTGTGACGAATGCGGACATATCAACGATGAGTTTATTCCTAAATCAGGCGATAAGCAATTGTTAAATGGCTAAATCAAGCACAACAGAACACCCTGATCATTATAACAAGGGCAAGATCGAAGTCTGGGATTTTATAATAGATCAAGACCTTGATTTTATAGAAGGCAATATTGTCAAATACATCTGCCGATATAAACTTAAAGGTGGATACGAAGATCTTAATAAAGCTAAGCAGTATATGGACAAACTCCATAACATAAAGACTTCATAATTTTACTAGAGGACCTAGATGGTTGTTAAAACACCTGCAGACCTCGCTAAACAAGCCAGAATGCTGGGTAAGAAGACTGTATCATATAGTCAGATCTCCCAGTTTTCTGCTTGTCCTAAGCGATGGCGACTTAGATATATTGATGGACACAAATCCTATGAACCTAGCGTTTATACGGTTTTTGGCACGTCTATGCATGAAACTGTACAACACTATTTAACGATGGTATATAAAGCAACAGCCAAAGCAGCGGACGAATTTGATCATCATGATTATCTTAAAAACAGAATGCGTGAAAACTTCAAGAGCGATGTAGCTCAATTTGGTTCTACATTTTCATCACCTGACGAATTAAACGATTTTTATCTAGATGGTCTGGAAATAATTGATTATATTAAGAAGAAACGCGGAACCTACTTTACAAAAAAGAACAGTGAACTATTAGGTGTAGAATTACCTATTCTAATAGAAACTGATTGTAACGACAAGATCATGTTAATGGGTTTTGTAGATCTAGTAATAAAGGAAGGTGATACTATACGCGTTATAGATATAAAGACCAGTAGAGCAACTTGGACCAAAAACCAAAAGAAACAAAACGGTCTACAGTTAAGGTTGTACAAGCGTTATTTTGCAAAGCAATACGAAGTAGATGAAAGCGATATAGATGTAGAGTATTTTATTCTAAAACGTAAAATATGGAATACTGATTTTGCACAATCCAGAGTTCAGGTTTACAAACCGTCTGCAGGTAAACCATCTATGAACAAGGCTGATAGTATATTGACCGAGTTCGTAAATCATGCATTTACTCCTGAGGGTAAAAAGAATGCAGATGCAGACTATCCTGCTGTGCCAGGTAACAAAAGAGAAAATTGTAAATATTGTCCATTTAAAACAAATCCAGAATTATGCCCAGAAAAAGATCGCATCCAGATATTGTCCGAGTAGGAATAGTTGGATCCCGTCAATATGAGAATTCTAGAAAGATTAAAGACACCATACATAAGTTAACTCTTAAATTTGGTTGTGATAAGCTTGATATAGTTTCAGGTGGTTGTCCACATGGTGCAGACAAGTATGCTAAGAAATATGCATTAGAATTAGGATGTCATTATACTGAATTCAATGCCAGTCATACTTCTAAAAATTTCTATTCTGGAATGCCAGACCATTTTTACGATAAACCCTACCAGCCTAAAAACTTTTTCCATAGGAATAAGCTTATCGCTAAATATTCAGATTACATAATTGCTTTTATACCTGAAGGTATTCCGTCAAATGGCACATTACATACATGTAAAGAAGCTAAAAAATTAGGAAAAAACGTAATTATTATATCATAACACAATATATACCTATATTTATATTTATAGAGGAACACGTTATGGTGAATAAAGAAAAAAAACTAACGTCTGTACATGTCAATATATCCGACCACAATAAATTTAAACATTTATGCGTTGAAGACAAGATGACATTCCAAGCATTAGTAAACGCAGTTTTGAAAAAGTACGTATCTGATGATAAATTCAGAAGCTTGATCAAACAATAAAATAATAAGGGTTATAATGAAGAAGAAATTATTGATGTTAAGTGATGACATCAGGTTACATTCCGGTGTAGGAACTATGGCCAGGGCCTTAGTTACAGGAACAGCACATAAATACGATTGGATAAATGTTGGTGGTGCAGTAAACCATCCTGAACAAGGTAAGATATTCGATTTAAGTGATGATGTAAATAAGCAACGTGACTTAACAGACGCAGATGTCAAGGTTATACCTGTAAATGGATATGGTGATGAGAATCTATTGCGCCAGATTTTACAACAGGAAAAACCAGACGGCATTGTACATTTTACAGATCCTAGATTCTGGGGTTGGTTGTACAATATGGAACACGAACTACGTCAGACTATGCCATTGATGTACTACAACATCTGGGACGATCTGCCTTATCCACATTGGAATGAACCATTCTATGATTGCTGTGATTTATTGATGGCTATATCAAAGCAGACCTACAATATCAACAAGCATGTATGTACAACCAGACCTAGAAGGGAAGGTGTAGATCTTACATATGTACCTCATGGTATTGACCCTGACATGTTTTATCCATGCCATTCTGAAGCTGACGTAAAGGCAATTGACGATATAAAACAACAAATGTTTGGTGATACGCGACCTGAATTTATTGCTATGTTCAATTCACGAAACATACGAAGAAAGGGTCCTTCAGATCTAATCGCGGCGTTTGCAAATTTTGTAAAGTTAAATCATTTAGGTGATAAAGCAGCCTTGATCATGCATACTGACATTGTTGACGAACACGGTACTGATCTTCACGCTGTAGCAGAACGTATAGCGCCTGGCTGTAATATAGTATTTTCAACAAATAAAGTTTCATCGCAGACTTTGAATTGGTTCTATAACATGGCTGATGTAGTATGTAATCCGTCCTCGGCAGAAGGCTTTGGTTTGACACACGCAGAAGCACTTATGGCTGGAACACCAACTATAGCAACTGTAACAGGTGGACTTCAAGATCAAATGGGATTTATGAAAAACACTTCAGGTAAAGGCCTATACAAGTATATAGGTCTTGAAGACTTTACTGCGGATGTTCCAAGTAATGCATCCGGCGAGCAGTCAAAAAATTGCGGACCTTGGACATATCCAATGTACCCGAATATGAGCTTACAAGGTTCTCCACAGACACCATATATCTATGATTCCAGGCCAACTGTAAAGGACATCGCAACTGGACTAAATCATTGGTACCACATGTCTAAGTCAGAAAGATCTCAATGTGGAGCTTCAGGTCGAACTTATCTAATTTCAGAAGGTTTTACTGAAGTCGGTATGTGTTCTGAATTTGAAAAGTCAGTTGACACCTGCTTTGAGAATTTTACACCCAGACCTAAATTTGAATTAATTGATCCAAGTATTAAATATGAAAAACCAATCGGAGCATTAGTATGAAACCAACATTAGTTATAAGTTGTCCGGCCTCAAGCCGATCTGGATATGGAGATCACTCTAGGGATATCATATACAGTCTTTTGAAATTAGATAAGTATTATGTAAGCATATTAGATCAACCCTGGGGTAATTGTCCAAGAACCGAACTAGACAACCATCCAGATCTAAAAAGACTATGTATACCTAATTTAACAATCAGACCTGATATCTGGGTTCAAATAACAGTACCAAATGAGTTTACACCTGTTGGAAAATACAACGTCGGTATTACTGCCGGTATAGAAACAACACTTGCAGCTGGTCCTTGGATTCAAGGTTGTAATAATATGAATTTAGTATTAGTACCTAGTCAACATGCTAAATCGGTATTTGAAGCTAGTAAATGGGAAATGCGAGATTCTAATACTCAACAGGTTACAGGTGAACTTAAATTAGAAGTACCTGTAGAAGTTTTACATGAAGGTCTAGATCTGGAGATATATAATAAGAGTCAGGACACTGACCCAGAAGTTGACGCCTTTATGAGTCAAATCAAAGAAAAGTTTTGTTTCTTGTTTGTAGGCCATTGGCTGAAGGGCGATCCTGGTCATGACAGAAAGAACATTGCTCGAATGTTAAACCTATTTACTGAAGCATTTAAAAATAAAGCATCCCGGAACAGGCCTGCATTAATAGTTAAAACTGGTATGTCGGGTTTTAGTAGAGTTGATGAGTATGAGTTAATCAAGCGTATAAAACAATATACAGGTAAAAATGGCCCTAAAGTATATCTACTACATGGTGATCTGACTCCTGATCAAATGTCTGCATTATACAATCACAGCAAGATCAAGTCCATGATATCATTTACAAAGGGTGAAGGCTATGGCAGACCTCTTCTAGAATTTAGTGTAACTGGTAAACCCGTTATTTGTTCAAATTGGTCTGGTCATTTAGATTTTATGTCTGAACATGGAGTACTTGTTCCAGGACAATTAAATCAAGTACATGCATCGGCCGTATGGGAAAATGTCATTGTACCTGAAAGTGCATGGTTCGATATTGATCCAACTGTTGCAGCTCAATTGATGCAAAGTGTACATTCTGATTATAAGTCTTATTTACCTAGATCGGCTAAGCAGACCAAGTATGTCAAAGACAATTTCAGCATTGATAAGGTTACTGAAGATTTAAGCGACATTGTTGATAAGTACTTCGTTGTAGAACAACAACTAGAATTGCCAACTCTAAATCTTGAGCCATTAACTCTGCCAGAACTATAAAGTGTCAACATTTTTTGTTATATTTAAAACAAAGGTAATACAATGGATAAACCAAAAAGATCATATATAGAAAAAGACGGTGACTTATTGACTATATCACCAATTACAAATGAGTTTACTGCAGTATGTGAATTTGACGACAAAGACGGTGAATCTATGCTGTGTACAGAATCAGGTTATATGTGTATATTGGGTCAAGACGTAAGTGCTTTCCCTGAAGCATTAAAACGTGAAATGGTTCAAGACGGACTAGACAAGTATTGGTACCCTATAACTGTTCAAACTATGTCTTCTATTATATTCAAAGACGGCATCAAATGGATTTTTGCACCAATCATAGATTCTAAAGTTGAAGCAGTCGGTTATG
>Ga0098052_1001064_pt1 | contig 17309 bp, 21 predicted proteins | sample 15_taG_FD_81591 | JGI IMG/M metagenome (GOLD analysis project Ga0098052, IMG submission 81591) | Marine viral communities from the Subarctic Pacific Ocean - 15_ETSP_OMZ_AT15312 metaG | ecosystem: Environmental > Aquatic > Marine > Oceanic | place: Pacific Ocean | collected 2015-01-18
GACGAGAACCGTCGCATCTTTTTGCACGGCACCCGCGATCTCGATGAACCGAACCTGACCTGGGATTGGAAGACGGGCCAGCACGACGCCCCGTGGCTGGTTCGTCGCAACGACCTGCAGTCGATGATCTACACGCTGGCTCGCGCCCGTGAGCGTGGTGACCTGGAGTCGCCGCAACCGTTCAGGTTCTGCTATCTCACCAACGGTGAGCTTGAGATCATTGATGTCACACGCACCCCTCAGGATTGGGCTGCGTTGGTTCCGATGTGCAACAGCATCGCCGACCTGATCGAAGCGCGGCTGCCGTCATGGCCGATGCGCTACGATGGTTGGAAATGCTCAGACGACTGGTGCCCGAACTGGGCGGCATGTCGTGGGAAGCACTTGGGTGTCGGCACACGGCCGGCGAACTGGTAACCCGAAAGGGAAGGAGCAATACGAAATGCTAACTGACAGGGACACATCGATTATCGCTCAGGTGGCAGCCAAAGTGGCTGGATCTGTGTGCATGGGCAAGGGCGCAGAAGGAATCACCGAGTATCTCGCCGTCGAGGAAACGGTTTTCAACAGCATCATCGACCGCCTCGGTGGCGCCGAGATCGTGGTAGCACCGCCTGCGGTCGCTGCGGCACCAGCACCAGCGCCAGCACCAGCGGCAGCGGCAGCTGCGCCTGTCGAGCAGGTGCAGGCAGCGTTCCCAGGCGCCGAGATAGTGGCGGCACCTGGTGCGGACATCCCGCCGCCGGCTCCGCCAGCGCCACCCGCTCCTACGGCGGCGAAGCCGGCGCGGGGTGCCCGCAAGCCCGTCCAGCGCGACGAGAACGGCTTCGTTACCGACGGTCGGCAGGCCGCATGGAACATAGCGTTCCTGTGTGCTGGCACGAAGACCGACGACGGCAAGGTCATCGTGTTCGACAACAAGCGCAAGAAGGAGTCGGGCGAGTGGAAGGCCACCGCAGCAGACTTCAACATCTCTGAGGCGGGCGCAGCCAAGTACGGTCTCGGCGACAAGCGCATTGGGTTGTGGCTGTCGGACGCACCGACCCATATCCAGGCCGGCGACGGCAGCATCCATGTCTTCAACGTGGAGGACATGCACGCACGCTGCGGCTCGTAATGGCTGATCTGCCGGCACCATTGTCGCCTGAGCAGATCGAGCAGCGGTTACGGGAAGCGGCCTCCGACGGGGAGGCTGCTCCCGCAACCAACTACAGGTACATCGAACCGACCTCCACGGCGTTCGATTCGTTCGTTGATTACGTCCGCAACGACGAGGGTCGGTTCCTGCTCGGCTTCCCAGAGGTTGACCTGGCCATGCGTGGCCTCGCCAGAGGCGAAATGCTTCTGGTTGTGGGCCACTCGCACAACGGCAAGTCGCAGGTGCTGTACAACTCGATCATCACGGCACTGTTGAACACCAACGCCCACATCCTGCTGTTCTCCCCCGACGAGCCACGCGAACTCATCGCACAGAAACTCCACTGCATCGCATACGGCCGCAACGGCGAAGAACTCGAACAACAGATCAAGGACGGCAACCAGACCGTCCTCGACGAGGTCCGAACGGCATCCAAGACGCTGTTCAACAGGATCCTCATCAACGACGCAGCGTTGACGTTCAGCCAGATGGGCGACGCATTCAAGGAAGCTCAGGACTACTGGCAACGCAACCCCGACTTCGCCATGGCCGACTACCTCGAACTACTACCAGGCGAATCCGACCACAACGGCGTGGTCGCCAAGGCGCAGGGTCTGAAACGGTGGTGCAAGGAAGTGTCGGTGCCGCTCGCTGTCGTCCATCAGGCTGGCCGTGGATCTGGAGACCGGCACAAGCCGTCAACGATCACGGCCGGCAAGTTCGGTGGCGAGCAGGAAGCGTTGGCGGTACTTGGCGTGTACCGGCGACGCGACGACCCGACGCTGTCCTATGTGGAGAAGTGCTACCACTCGGTGTCGATCAACATTCGGGTCAACAAGAACAAGCGGCCTCCGAACCGGCTCGGCGACTTCGAGTATTTCATCTGCCCGCACACCGGCCAGATCCGCGAGTACAGGGACGACGACATCCCTCCCGACGACAGGTACATGCGGTGACTGACCGTGTCGCCATCGGCGACAAGTTCTGCCACCTGTTTCGAGGCAACGCCCTCGCCAAGGAGACACCCGACGGCGGCTTCCGCCCGTGGCGTGGCGAGGATGGCACCCCGATGCCGGCCAAGGGTCCAGTCTTCGAGGAAGCCATCCACAACCACCTGTGGGGGCCATACCGCCTGGGGGTATACCCGCTGATGGAGGTCGAAGGGTCTCCGAGTTGCAACGTCGGATGGCTCGCCGTTGATTGGGACGAAGGTGACCCGTCGTATGTCCATGCCGTCAACGTGCAGGGATTGTTGACGCAGCTCGGCATCCCGTCGTGGGTTGAGTCTTCCCGATCCAGAGGCTTCCACCTGTGGGTATTCCTGGTAGAAGACATTCCTGCTCAGATGGGGCGCAACGCCATGTTCGCTGCATGCCAGATAGTGGGAAGCCCTACTAAAGAGGTGTACCCGAAACAGGTCACGATGCCCGCTAAGGGTTTCGGCAACGGAATACGGCTCCCATATGCGCTGTCACGCCCAGAGGGCCGTCAGGAGGCTGTACGGGGCTCTGAGAGCAACCTGTGCTTGGAGGAGTTCACCAACGAAGCGTTCGATTCGATGGTGAACCGTCAACAGATCGTCAAACTGGCCTCCCTGTACCAACCGCCAGCATCGAACAGACCTCTGCACACCCCGAAGTTCACCCACACGGGCACGAAGATCGGTGCCGACTTCAAAGCCGTAGCCCGAGACATATGGGACCAGGGCCCCACGCACGGCGACCGCAGCCTCGCACTGTTCTCGTTCGCCTGCTCCCTGTTCAGGCAGAAGTACACGCCAGACGCCGTGTACGAGTGGACCCGACAGTGCGACCTCAAATGGGGGCAGAAGTTTGCCGCCCGAGGCGAAAGCGGAGAGAAGCAGCTACGCAAACTGGTCGATGACGCTGCCATAAAGATGGGGCGATGAGCCTCAAGGTAGGAGCCCTGTGTGCAGGGTACGGCGGCCTCGAACTAGGGCTGCAACTAGCAGGCATCGACACCGACCTGGTGTGGGTGTCCGAGACAGACAAGCATGCCTCTGCCGTGTTGGATGCACGGTTCGGGGTACCAAACCTGGGTGACCTGACCGAGATTGTTGATCCACCGCAGGTGGATGCGATCACGGCGGGGTTCCCTTGCCAACCCGTGTCCCATGCTGGGAAGCGGGTTGGAATAGACGATGAAAGGTGGTTGATCAAAGATGTCGTCACTGTGGCAAGACGAGCAGGCGCACAATGGATCTTCATGGAGAACGTGCGCGGCCTGCTTGGCGCAAACCAAGGTGAAGCGTTCGGGCAAGTCCTCGACGCGTTGGCCGAAGGAGGCTTCAATGCGGAATGGGCATGTATACGAGCCGACCAGTCAGTGGGAGCCTGCCACCGTCGAGACCGCTGGTTCGCAGTTGCCCACGCCTCAGGCGTGGGACGGTGCGCGGGGTCCAGATCTGGCGAGGGTCAACCGTCCCGACAGCGGGGGGATGGATCTGGTGACGACGGTGACACGACTGCTGCCGACGCCACGGGCACAGAACGGCGAGGCGAGGAACATGAAACCGTGGGTGCGACCGCTGGATCAGCCCCAAAACCTGGAGAACGCCATAGCTCGTCTACCTGGGGTGACTATGCCGACGCCATCAACCGATGGGAATGGGCCATCGGACGAGCTGCCCCCAAGCCCGTAACCGACGGCAAGCTGTCGTCACGGTTCGTGGAATGGATGATGGGCCTGCCCGACGGGTGGGTGACAGGCGTCGGTCTGTCACGCTCCCAAGAGTTAAAGATCCTCGGCAATGGCGTAGTCCCTCAGCAGGCAGCAGTTGCATACGAATGGCTACTCAAACAATGAGCAGGAAGCGGAAGGTTCCCCACCACCAGAAGAAGAAGGGCGGCAGGTACACCCCGCCGACCCCCCGAGGGTTTCGTTGACGTACCGGTTCACGATCTCAGGCCGACCCAAGTCGAAGAGCCGGCCACGGTTCGCACGGGGCCGCGCCTACACCGACAAGAAAACCCTCGACGCCGAAAAACGCGTCGCCGAACTGTACAAAGGACCGTACTTCGACGGCCCAGTATCGCTGTCATTCACCTTCCACCCGAAGAAAACCGTCGTCACCATCGCTGCCCTCGACGAAGAAATATCACCATTGACCGCTGACCTCACCAACCTGTGTAAAATGGTCGAGGATGGACTCAACGGCGTGGCCTACTCCGACGACCGGCTCGTACAGAAGCTCTCGGCACGGAAGAAGAAATAGTGGGTAGCCCGTTCTCCGACCTCCCGTGGGAACAGAGGTACGGGTCAATGGGCGAAGAAGCAGAAGGTGCGTTCGAGGAACGCACCGAAGGGTGGGCACGCCTGGGCTTCAACCGTCCACCCTTCTCAATAGAAACACTGCCGCTGTTCCTGCGGTACACCCCCGACTACGTCACCGTCAACACGCTGATCGAAGTCATGGGATGCGGCAACAAAGGTCTCAAGCTCAAGCAGGAGAAACTGTCGGCTCTCACGATGTGGGACGGGCAAATGCCGGTATGGCTATGGGTGTGGTCAACACCGAAACAACAGCACGCATTCATGCCGCTGAAAACGATCACGAAACTGATCGATCAGGGAGAAACGACATTCGGGTCGTTTCGAGAGGGTAAAGCATACTACGGCTTCAAGCCGTCCCTCTTCCCCTGGACCGACAGTGTCATCGAATGACGGACGCCGCAAAGAGGCCCTCTACGATCCGCTCCTCCCACGAAGCCAGTCGGTCACAGCGTTCGACCGTCCCTTCTCGGCGGCAGAGGCGCTTATGTCTAGCGCCCCTTTCGACGAACCCGAAGAATCCATCATGGAGCAGCTGGAACTCCGCGACGTTCTCGCCGACGCCCTCGACACGCTGGATGAAGACGAACGATGGATTTTCGACATGCTTGTGGTCGTTCGGCTGTCTCTTCGCTTTGTCGGCCGCGTTGTGGGTATACCTAAGACAACCCTGGCGCGACGACGCGACAAGGTCATAGCGAAACTCCAGCAGCAACTATTGGAAAGCCCCGTCGTGCGAGACAGGTTCGTCAACCTATATCGGGCGGAGCCGCCTCCACGCAGCAAGAAATGAACTCCATCCACTTCTCCAACCAGATCAGCACTTCCTTCTGAGCCAACCAGTTGCCGGCAGCAGCCTCCTCCCAGGCGCACAGCAACGCGACGATCTCCTCGGTGTTGAAAACCGTCAACACCCCGAGAACGTCTTCGCTCCACTTGGCGTGGGTGCCGTCCTGAACGTCGAACAGGCCGCTGGTGCGGTCCAGTTCGTCGCTGATTCCCTTCTGCAGCTCCTGCCGCACAGGCCCGTTGAACCAGGAAGCCCACTCCGACTCAAAGTCGAGGGGGGCTTCTCCGCTCACGACCCGAGGCGCGCTTTAGCCAGAGACTTCACAGCAGAAAGCGTCGCCGCTGCGGCAGCCATAGCGGTCGTCCGAAGCGTCGACGCGTCACCGATAACGAGAACGGCGACGAAAGCCTGCACGGCAGTCCATGCCGCACGCTCGCCCCACTGCCCCCACGAAAACTTTGATGAAGTAGTCACTTCTTACCCTTCTTCCCAAGGCCAGCCTTATCATAGGCGATGGCCGTTGCCTGATCCTTCGAGTAGCCCTCGCTGATCAACTTGCCGATGTTGTGCGACACCACAGCGCGACTCGCCCCACGGCGAAGAGGCACGGCTAGTACCGCGGCCTACGAGGCTTCTTCTTGCCGGCCACTAGTCGTTTTCGTCGAACTTGGAACGCATCCCGCTCGCCATGCGACTCATGGCACCCGAGGTCAACGTGCCGAGATTCCGCGTCGGACGCGTCACGGCAGTAACCAAGACCTGGGTTGCCTTGACCATGCGGGGGGTTGAACCATCTCTCATAGCGTCCTACTTCCCGAACGGGCGGCCGCCACTGTTGGCGTTGCCGAGCTTGGTGGAACGAAGGTACGCAGCAGCCTTCTTGGCCTTCTGCGACATATCCCACATATTGAACGACGACGACGAGTCATACGGCTGGTCGTTCTGACTGCCGAAAGTCTCCTCGAAAGAGCCGTAACCAGTGTCCTTAGGCATCCAAATGTCCTCCTACAACAGGAACAAAGCGTCCCACGTTGTCTGATCCACCACCCCGTTGGGGCGTAGAAACCCCACAGCCCGCTGAAACGACTTCACAGCCGCCTTCGTCCTCGACCCGAACACCCCGTCGATGCCGCCAGGATCATGGCCCCTGTCCCGCAGGCGCCCTTGCAGCAACTGAACCATCTGGCCTCGAGACCGACGGGCCTTCGACAACGGAATGTTGTCGAGCTTCTCCCCCAACCCCCTGATGTACCGTGCGATCCCCTCGAAATCAATGGTCGACGGGTTCCCCTCGTACACGACGCAACCATTCTTCAACCATGCGTACAGCTCCGACCCTGGACAGGTCGTCGCCGCCAAATCCTGATGCCCCTTCAACCACAGTCTCCCTCCGTAGCGGCCCTGAATGTCTTCAATCACTTCGGTAATGCTTACGAGGGCGACCTCAGGGACTTTCCTGCCGCCATAGCCCGTGTAACAGATGCTCTCTGTTTTGAAGTTGTTGTGCTTGGTCGCTCCAGAAACTATCCCTGGGCCGCGTCCCTCGTAGATCACTCCGCGTTCGTCAACAAGCCAGTTGTAGGCGATGGCGTTCCAACCCCGAGTGTCCATGTGGTACCGCTCGTAGGCTCGGACAGCGTTCACGCCAGCAGGCGGGTTTGCGACGCCAGAGTGATGAACGACTATTCCCACGACACGGGAAGAACGAAGCCGCGTGAATGCTCGCTTCGGCGGTCTCGCATGCCAATCAGTGCGTGAGATGAAGTCCATCAACCTAACCTGCTTCCGTCCCAGCGAGTCTAGACGTTGCGGACCTCGATATCGATCATGCGTTTCATGTCGTCCTCCAGCTCACGCTGGGAACGAATCAGCTGGTTGCGGCGCTCCTCAGGCGTGTTCGCCCGCAGACCGCCACCAAACATCGTAGACAGGAACGTCGTCATCCAACGCTTCTCGTACTTCTCCTCGCCAGGGATGAGGCGGCGCAGCCGACCCATGAACGGCATCATCTGATCCAACACATACAGGTCCGAATCAGTCATCTTCCATTCGCCCTGCCGGTTCTTCTCCGCTTTCCCCAACCCTCCGAGGATCGGCATCAAACCAGGAATGTTCGCATACGACGGCGGCACATTCTGGAAACGACCCTTCAACGGCAGATCAGCGAAGAACTGCTTCCCTGCCCACAACTCGATAGGCAACTTGGCATACGGGAACGCTGCTTCAGCGAACGCCCTGGTTGCCATGTCCAACGGCTTGATGCCCGTGATCGGCCGGTCATCGGACCGCATCCAACGGTTCAGATCCTTGAACGGCAAATCAGGCAGGACGTACAGTTGCGATCCGTCCATCCTCCACGGCAAACGGATACCCAGGTTCTCCATGAAGTAGTCGGGCACGACGCCTTCGGCGTCGCTGGCGTACTCGAGTTCGCCCTTGATCTGCCGCAACCTCGACCACGCTGCCGGCCGATTCCCAATCGATTCGATCAGCACCGGCAGGATGTTCTTCTGCCACTTCCAGAACGGGATCACCATCTTGATCTTCGCTTCTGTGGGTGTCAGTTCGCTGTAGTCGAAATGGAACTTCCTGACCGTCTTCCACGCCTTCTCCAGATCGCCACCATGATCCATGACATGGCGTGCAGCAGTCATACGCACCATGAACTCGGCGTCCGTGTTCGCCGACCGCACAGCCTTGAACGGCACGAAATGCGCCCGCAACGGATTCCAAGTCCCCGCACCACCCAGAGCAGACTTTTCTGCCACCTCGATAGCAGCCTGACCTCCACCGGCAATCCCCGACCGCTCAATCTCATTGAAGACCCGCCAGTCCCGATCAGTGGCGTTACGGAACACACCACGCACACCAGGCAGCTTCGTCGGCGTCGCAGTGCTGGCCGTCTTCCACGCCAGATAGGCGCTACCCGTCCCAAGGTGGCCGGCCACCGGCTGCTCCAACACGATGTTGCGGGCCTTCGCCGTGTCCCTGAGATGCTGTAGGTACTTCTTGTCCCCAACCGCTTCAATCGACGCTTTCATCGCCGCCCGACGCATCGCCGAAGTCTTCATGTGCTGACCCATCTCGACACCCAGAATCTGAGAGTTGATCCAAGTCGCACCCATGATGTTACGAATCACGAACCCAGGGGTCGCCACCGCCTGAGCCTTCCAATAGTTCAACAACGACCGATACCCCTTCGTCCAGTCAGCCATCGCACTGGCACTGTTGAGCTTCGCCGCAGCCAGCGTTGCCGCAGCGAACAGGTCGGCGGACTCCTTCATGTTGACCGCCGAATATCCCTTCAACCACGGCCCCGTCAACTGGTTCGACAACGCCTCGTTGTACGCATGTTGGAACCCCTGCATGTTGCGTTCCTGATTGAGCGCCTTCAAAGCGGTCTCCTGGCTGTCCGCCGCCGAGATGCGCCGGCCAAGCTCCGTTGACCGTCGGGCACGGTTCATTTCCAACTCGAGTTCCATGGCCTGCTCTTTGGCGGACTGTAGGTACTTCTGCTGGTTGAACAACTCGTCAGGGGTCAGTACGTCCTTCTGGGCGATCAGACGGGCCTCTTCCAGTCCACGCTCCAGGTCGGGTGCTATGCCCTGCCATTTCTCCGCTGCCGCCTTCGCCTCTTCCAACGCCTCGCCGTACAGGCGGGCGTTGGCGAGGCCGCCGGCTTCCGCCACAGCAACCTTTTCGGCGATGTATACGAGATCGGGAAGATCCCCTGCGGCGATCTGGGCGCTGACGGCCCGCAGGAAGTCGTCATCAGCGGCATGCAGATACGCCGTCGACCCCGTCAGATTGTCAAGATCAACCCACTCCGAATACTTCTTGGCCCACGCCTTCATCTCAGGAAGAATCGAAGACGGAATCGTTCCAGTCTCCAACGTCTTGACGAGCTGACGGCCCGCCCTGACAGTCCTGTCGTTCAACGCTGCTCGAGCCATCAGCCCGTTCATCTGAGCCAACGCAGACTCCATGACCTTGATGTTGCGGGTTGCGGCCTGCAACTCTGCGTAACCCCTGGTGCCGGCCTGCTTCGCCGCAGCATCGACACCGTTCACCAACTGGCGTAGACGCATCACTTCCCGACCGATCTCGTCGGCAAACCCGCTGTACTGATCCATGACCCGCGCCCAGTTTCCGATAGGCAGCGGCGTCAACGAATCAAGGCTCTTGATCGCTGCCTGAAGTTCCTTCGGCAACCATGTCGCCTTCCCCGTGGTAAGGCCCTCGACGGAACGCATCGCTGCGTTCACTCGACGGCCCAACTCTGGAGCCAGATTGGCCGGCAACGATGTCGGAGCCACCCCAGGTATCACGCCCCCAGCGACCCCCGCTGCGGCCTCATCGACCTGCCTGACCCGAGCAGCACCCACACGGCTCGCATCAATCTTGCTTTCAAACTTCTGAATCGTCCCCCCAGTGCGCCGACCCGACTCGTCCATTACGCCGGCAACTTTCCTGAACCTGTCAGCAAGATCCATGCGGATCGCCCCTCGAGCGTCCGTCTTCACGACCAGACCGACGTTCTCCATGCCTCGCAGCACATTCTGGACATCAACCCCCTGAGCCATGTCGTTGATGTACCGATGCACGACCTCATGGAAGTCGTTGGAGAAGATCTGCTTGTACTCGTTCTCGCCGAGAACATGACGACCAATGTCGTCCATCTGATCGCGAACAGACTTGCCGGTCGCCCCAGGGCCGGTCACGTTCTGCAACGGTTGACCCATCCACGTTTGCGAGAACCGCTTGGCAGCCTCCTCCTCGCCGTGCAACGCAACCATTTTCGTGTACTGCGACGGCGTGACATACTCCCGTGCCTGCCACGGCGTCCCCCCGAGACCGCCACGGCCAGCAAACCTGACACCACTGCCACCCAGAACTTCCTGGCCACCCTCCGACAGGTAACGGGCCGCATACAGGTCGTCGGCGAACCCCGCCAGCGGCGTCCCCGCCAACTGCTCGTTCGCCAACCGGCGGGCATCATCCCACCACCGCAACAGCTCCTCATGGAACTTCGTGCCCTGCGCCCCCAACCGTCGAAACGAATCAGGCAACTCGGGGTTCAGCACACCCTTCACAAATGTGGGCCTATCAGAAGCCCTCATCAGATCCTCGCCCGAAATGCCGAACTGCTTCGCCTTCTCCACGATCCGCATAGCGCCAGCACCCTCCTCAGGGACACCAGCAGCCTTCGCAGCCATCCTGTACCCCAGAGGCGGCCTACCAGGCGCACCCAGAAGCTGCCTCTTGAACGTCCCCGCCTTCACCGCAGCATTGTTCGCGACCTCTTCCATGTAGATACCCGCCAACGCGTCATCAGGATTGTCAGACAACTTCATGGCACGAATCGGGGCACGCGCATTCAACGCATTGTCGAACCCCTTGGCGGCCTTGTGTTGCGACGCCAAACGAAACGCATACCCTGGCAGCGGTGCCACCGCCTGCACCAGCGGCGTCGACCACGGCAACGTGAACGGCAACGTGACTGGTGCGCGGCGACCAAACGCCGCAGCCTCCATGATGTCCCGATGCAACGCCTTCGGAATGCCACCCTTGGTGAGCATGTCCGCCACCGCTGTCTCGCCCTTCTTCAACAGCTTCATCGAATCGGCGATCTGAGGGGCATACTTCTGAACGTCGAACGCCGTGTCGGGCAGAATGAACGACGGCACAGCCTTCGCCCGCTGGGCACGGGCAGCCTTGCCCACAGCACCGCCCGTGGCGAAACTCAACGGCTTCTCCACGATGTGCCGGCCCAACCGGCCGGTGCCAGGGATCGTGAACGTCAACCCAGACTTGATTCCGATGTCGTCCAGAGCCTTGCCGGCCGACAGAATCGACCGGCTCTTGCTGACCCGCTGCGCTGCAGCAGTCAGCTCGGCGGCCTTCGCTGGCGTAGCAGCAAGACCTGACGCCTTCGTCAACGCCTTGACGACATCGTCGACCATCCCCATGCCCTTCAACACCCGCGGCACAGCCCCCAGACCGCCCGTCAGGTACACGATGGGGTCGGTAAGAACATCGAGGCCGAACCCCAACGCCATTTCCGTCTTGCTACCAGGCTTGATGCCGAACTTCTCGGAAATGCCGGTCTCGCGCAGCACCTCGGACATCAGCATGTGGTCGTTGGTCTGCTCCCACCAGTCGGCAATCGACGCACCACCTTTGCCGCCCGTGAAGAACCCCTCGAACGGGTTCTTTCCTTGGGCAAGCTGGCTCCATGCGTCAATGTTTTCCTTGACGGCGGAACGCACCATCGCCCCGCCAAAATCGATCACATCGATCAGCTTCCCGAACGCCCCCTTGAACCCGCCGTCCTCGCCCTTCGGCTTCGCGAACCGTGTGATCGGCGTCCCGCCGAGAACAGGCGTTTCCCTCGTCGTGTGGGTGAGACCCGTGCGGAAAGACGCAGGATCTATCGGAGAAAACGAGATAGGTGACGAACCACCCTTGATGATGTCGACGATCTTGGAGCGGTTGATGTCCGCCATGATCAACCCAAGGTCGCCAAGAAGTCGCGCACCGCCTGTGCCTCGGTCTTTGTCTCCCCGCCAGGACCAACCACATCGTGCTGACCTGGCAGCAGCGCATCCAAGTTCTCCAACGCCGTCGCTCCAGAAATCAGATTGCCCGTCAACGCCGCCTCAAGAGAGGTCGGCGCAGCACCAAGATCGGCCGCAGAACCCGAAGCCAACGTCGCAGCATCCACGTTCTCGCCGGCCCAAACCGGCGTCAACGGCGCACCAATCAACTGGAGATCAGTACCAGCAGAATGCGTCAAATACGGAACGCCTTCCTCAGTGACCCCACCCACATCCACGAAGAACGTGTTCCCATCGTCGTCCTGCATCTGCATCAGGTTCACATCCGACGACGCATCCGCACCCGCACCACCGAAGACGACCTCTTCCAGGTAGAACTCCCTGTTGACGGGAATGTCCACACCATTGACGTTGACGGTAATGAACTCTTCGGCTAGACGGCTGGCCTCAGCCAACGCCGCCTCGGCGGCAGCGATCTCAGTCTCATCTTCTGCCTCGTCCAACAGGCGCTGGGCTTCCAGTCTTGCTATCTCAAGTTCGTTCTTGCGGTCCAACTCATTCTGTTCCGCTTGCCATTTCTGGTTCGCTGCCGCAGCGTCCGCTGCGACACGATCCCGTTGCGCCTGCTCCATTGAACGGCGCTTCGCTGCACGCTCAACCTCCAACGCAGCGTTGTACTCCTTGCGGGTCGTGATCCGCTCCAACTCGCCCTGGTCGAACAAGTCGGTGCGCTTCCCGAAGATCGACTCCTTCGACGCCTGCAAGCGAGCCAACTCCTCCAAGTTGATCTCACCCAACGCCGCAGCCTGAGCAAGATCGGCATCCGCCTGAGCATCAAAGTTCGCCAAGTCAGCCCAACTACGCATATCGAACAACTTGTCCTGCAGCGCCTGCGCCGCCTGCGAGAAGATCCCGCCGACCCTCGCCCGACGATCAATCGCCTCAGCGGCAGAAGCATCACGCAGACGATTCTGCATCGTCTGCATCGACAACTCCTGCGACGTAAGCAACGCCTGCGTTTCCGCACCAGGAGCCGCCGTGTAGGCAGCAGGCTCAATCCCCAAGTCCCGCAAAGCCTTCTCAGCGTCCTCGATGCTCTTCTGAGTCGAAGCCCGAGCGCCACTGAACCGATCCGCCAACTGGGCTGCCAACGCAGCCTCCTGGCCCACACGGCTCGACTCCATCTGGGCAACCTCAGTCAACAACCCAGCCTCATCGGAAGCCAACCGTGTCATACGGCGAGCCTCTTCCGTGTTGAGCTGACCGGTAACCATCTGGTGGCGAAGCGTGTTCCGATTACGTTGCAGATCCGACAAGTCGTTTGCGATACGGCGCTGCTCCGCAGAGTCAGCCATGATGCCGCTGGCCTCCAGCACCGCCTGCTCCGTGTACCTGTCCATCAGGCTCTGCTCACGACTGTTCAAAGCGGTAATCGTTTCGTTGTACGCCCGAGCAGCTTCGTCGACCCCTTCGGTGAAGTATGCGTTGGCGGCCGTAGCGGCCTCCGCAGCGGCCGCCCTGCCCTGCTCCCTCACAGTGTCCGCATACGCCCGACCGAGATCCCCCAGTTCCGTAGCACCCGCCATGCCGGCCTGATACTGGTCTTCGACAGCGTCGCGCTGCCTGTCGTACATGGCGGCATACATCTCCGCCAAAGAAGGCTGCCCCGCAGGAACGCCCGTAGAACCGAAGCCCATGCCCGCCCCAGGCGCACCGCCTGGGAACGGCACCATGCCGCCAGCAACATTCGGACCCGTTCCAGGTGCCGATACGCCCGACGGTGCCGCTCCACCAAGGGCACCTGCACCACCGAGACCGCCTGCACCGCCTGCGGTAAGACCGCCGGCTCCGCCAGCAGACGCAATAAGAGCTTCCAATACCTCGGCCTGGGACGCTGGGCCTCCTTGACCCCAAGACGGTTGCGAAGGATCAAACAGATACCCGCCAGCCCGACCTGGTAGCGCCTCACCCCAGTTCCACAAATCCCCAATGCCGCCCACAGCGCCCTCAAGCCAGTCGTCAACCCTCGACCCCTCAGGAGCGACATTACGAACAAACGCAGGGACCGCCTCGAGAACGTCGCTAATGTCGTCACCGAGATGGTCTCGGATGTACGGCCACGCCTCTTCCTCAAGCCACGGCAACGCCGTGTCCGTCGTCCAATCGGCTGTCGCCAAACCTGCCGGCTTCAAATAGTTCTCATACAACGGAGTGATGATGTCCTGATAGACATCGTCAACAGCCCAGTCGGCAATGTCGAGACCGGCAGGCTTCAGCACATTCTCGTAGAATGGCTCAATGGCCTGCCCCCACGCGTCATCAACAGCCCAGTCCTTGACCCCGCCAGCAAGGTTTGTTACGTCTTCCATGAAATCGTCTTGGAAATACGGCAGAACCTCTTGCATCGTAAAGTCTGGCACCGTTTCGGTAACGAATCCCCGAACAGGGTCGTAAACCTGCTGCTGAACCCACGGCAGCGCCGTCTGCTGCGCCCAGGCGGCGGCTTCGTCTTGAAGCCGTGCGACTTGATCGCCTAGATACCCGATGCCCTGTCCAACCTGATCGCCTAGATACCCGAGACCCTGTCCAACCTGATCGCCTAGATACCCGAGACCCTGCTGGCCCAGATCGGCCAGCCCGCCGCCGGCCCACTGGGCAGCGTCCAAAGCCATCCCAGGGATGCCCTGACCAAAACCGCCGACAGCTCCGAGGGCGTTTCGCAGACCCCAGTTGTCGTAAATGTTGCGTCCTAGATCAGCGCCTACCTCGCCCAGTTCGCGTCCCACCCAGCCGAGCTGGTTGGCGGTGCCACCAGCGAAATCGCCGATGGCTCCGCTGAGATCCCCCTCGTAAAGTTCCTGCATCGCTTGAAAAGTAGGGTCTAGTACCCATTCAGCGCCACCCCTTAAGGTGTCTCCAAAAGCCTCAATGTCGCCCGCCCTGTCCCCCACCCAGCCGACGGCGTCACCTGCGCCGCCCACAACGTCGGCACCGAAGTTGTAGACCCGATCCTGCATTCGGTCCCACCAACCGCCTTCAGGATTCCCAAGGCTGGCGCGATGTTCCCCGAGAACCTGAGCAAGAAGATCAGCATCTCGACCTGAGCGGCCGCCGCGGCCGGCCGTAGAAGAAAGCCCCATTATCTGCCGCCTTGAGCCAACATCCGAGCAATGTCAGCAGGCTGCGCCGTAGCCTGCGCCCGAGCCGCCGCAGCCGCCAACGCGTCCTGCAACCGCCCCGACGCATACTGCTGCTCCGCCGCCATACGGCGCTGCGCCAAACTATTCAACGCCTGCTGCGCCGCCATCTCCAAACGGCCACGCCGACGCAACTCGTCAGCAAACGACCTACCCATCCCACGCTGGAACTGCCCCGAATCAAGCATCCCGCGTTGATTGAACTGGCCTGGAATACCTCGACGCTGATCAACGAACTGACGGGCCAAATCATCCATGCTCACAGCACGATCACGCTGAACGTCGCTCTGCTGGTAACCAGTGCTAGCCAAAGCCCGCTGCAAATCAGCAAACCTCTGACCACCCAACCCGCCTGTGGGCGTCCCAATGGTCGGCATCTTCGGTGCGTTCCCGAAAGACGGCGCGTTCTTAGACCCCAACCCGCCATAGGTTGCCGACATCGTGTTGGCGATGGTCGGAACCGGCGCGTCGTTGCGGCCCGTGAACGTGAAATCTATAGCCATCTATTCATCTCTTGAAGCGTCGCTCCGCTGAGGTGCGCCTCCTGTCTGCCGGTTCGGCCTCTCGCCTGCGGAACAGGCATGTTCGCCTGCTGCGTTCCTGGCGGTCCCTGTGTCATCGCTGCCATCAGATCCTCAAGCTTGACGACAGGCGGACGACTGCCACCCATCGGTGGTCTCCGTTGTGGCCAGCCGCCACCCATCGGTGGCCGCTGCGGTGGCCTGCCGCCACCCATCGGTGGTCGCTGAGGTGCCCTGCCGCCACCCTGACCGGCCATCAACTGCATCATCAGCATCTGCAACAACTCGGGAGGCATCTGCCCCTGCGGGAACAACCGCTTCAACCGATCAGCAAAAGGCATCTGGCCGAGCGGATCAGCAGCGATGTCGGACGCAAATCCTGGCATGTTGTTAGCCATCAGCCAAACACCTGTCCTGCTAGTTGCAAAGTCGCGGTCTCCACATTCACATTCACGGTCACCGTCCCGCTGCTGCCACCGCCACTAATGGCAGTGCCCGCAGTGACACCCGTGATGTCTCCCGTGGTGGGAGAAGTCCAGCTCAGGCCACTCGCTGTACTTGAATCGGCAGTAAGAACATATGTGTTCGTACCCACCGACAACTTGGTTGCAGTATCGGCAGCTGTACCAACTATCAGGTCGCCCTTGGCGTCCGTGTCGACAGTGAGGGTCACAGCACCCGAGGTGCCGCCCCCCGCCAGACCCGACCCCGCAGTTACACCCGTGATGTCCCCAGTTGGAACCTGGTCGATCCTTTGCGTAATCCTCGACGGCATCCTGGTTCTCCTTACCCGAAGTAGGTGACATCAGCGGTGCTACTAGATGACACACGGATGAACTTCACATCCGTCAAATCGTCCTTGTACAAGTCCAACACCGAATAGGGATTCAGGTAATGGCCCACACTTGCGGTCGGTGTTCCCCAACGGACACGAACCGGTTCAGCACCGTTCGTCACCATCGCCGACACGGCCCCCGTCGGAACAGTCAAAGCGATAGCGGTCCCCGCCACAGTCAACTGCTGGTCACCGATAGCAGATCCGTATTCTGCGGCTGCTCTACGAATACCCATCTAATCTCGCCTTCCGAAAATCCCTAGCCGGTTTGCTTCTATGGCAGCGTCATGGCTGCTCAGGGTTTGAGCCAGTTTCCGAAGCTCGTACTCAATAGACAAAGCGTTTTGTCCCATGAACTTGTGGGTCGGCCTGTACTCAGTCGTCGGCATCAGGCCACCAGTCCTGTTCCGCTTCCATCAACAATGCGCTAACCGAGGTAGCGACCCCCGCCACCAGCTCTTCCATAGCGTCCACACGGTTACACAGTTCCTCCATCGCCGCCAACCGTGTTTCCAAGTCGCGTATGTCTTCCGTAACATCCTCCACGCGGGCGTAGGCGTGCATGTCCATCGAGTCTTCAATGGATTCGACCGATTCCTCCAGGCGGTCGATGCGGGCCACCGTGCGGGCAGACGACCATGTGATCGTTCCAGCGATCACCGCCACGGACAGGATGAGGCCGACCGCTATGGTCGGGATCTTTACCTGTCGGATGTCGGTGGGGGTGTTCATTATTCAGGCGGTGTGGGCCACACCACTTCAGACACGCGAGTGTACGTCTGGGGTAAATCCCGCAGTTCCTGACGGTACCTCTCCCACGCTTCCTGCTGTTCGTCGGTGAGTGGTGCGTCGTCCAACTGTGTCCAATCGCTGTTGGACAGCAACCCGTTGCGTTCGCCTCGCACCCCGCTGAAATCCAGATCGGCTGCGGCCACACGGGCCTCAACCTCAGCGATCTCCTCAGCAGTCAGTTCGATGAC
>Ga0098052_1001065_pt1 | contig 17293 bp, 16 predicted proteins | sample 15_taG_FD_81591 | JGI IMG/M metagenome (GOLD analysis project Ga0098052, IMG submission 81591) | Marine viral communities from the Subarctic Pacific Ocean - 15_ETSP_OMZ_AT15312 metaG | ecosystem: Environmental > Aquatic > Marine > Oceanic | place: Pacific Ocean | collected 2015-01-18
AGAACATAGAAAAGTGTTTGATGCTCGGCTTGATAAAGCTGAATCTGAGCGGGGAAAACACAAGTTACAGATTGAAACACTTAAAGGAATAAATTCACCTCAAGAACTAAAAGGGTTTCATAGGGAAATGGGTGAGTTTAGTGCTAGATTAAAGGCGACAGAGAAACAGATTGATAAGCTAGATAAACAGCACAACGGTTCTCATCCGCCCACCGGAGTAAAAACATGAGTGAACACGGTGAAAGATTAGCAAAGCTGGAAGCTACTGTTGAAGCTGGATTTAAGTCTATTGGGCGTTCAATTGATCAACTGCGCGAGCGGCATGACGCGCATATAAATGAAGAACGAGAACTTAAAGTTAAGTTGGATAACGTTGAACGTGAACTTGATCAAGTTCGTGGTGGGTATAAAGTTTTCTTAAAAATGCTTGGGTTCTTTGCAGCTTTTGGCGCGGCAGTCTGGGCAATTGCAACTTGGGTTGCAGATCAATGAGAATTGTATTGGCCTTATTAGCTCTGATATTTACGGGTTGCCAGACTGTAGAAGATGTGCCAGTTGATCAAATGACAACGGTTGAGTTACGCAAACATTTAGAAGAACAGCCGCAGCCGCAAGAAACACGACCTATCCCTACTTGCGCTCCAGCCGAACAAATGACAGCTATCCTCGTCAATAGCTTCAAAGAAGTCCCAACTAAAGCTGGATTAGCTAGTGATGGTTCTATTATGATTTTATTTGTTGCTGAAGATGCAACATGGACACTGATACGCGCGATTAATGGGCTGTCTTGTGTTATGGCATTTGGAAACAATATGCAGGATGTTCAACGGGATAAATCGATTTAGGAGTACTTATGCTTAGTTTACTTGGATCACTTCTTGGGTTCGGTACGTCTTTTCTTCCTAAAGTCATGGACTATTTCCAAGATAAGCAGGATAAAGCGCACGAACTTGATATGATGGATAAGCAGTTAGCTCAACAAGAAGTTTTGGGCGCTCAAAAGCTGCAACTGGTTAATGTAGAAGCCGACATAGCTGAAACAAAAGCCATAATGCAACATGATGCAGCCTTACAAAAACGGTCAAGCCAGTTCATCGTAAATTTAGCTGCGTCCGTTAGACCGGTAATCACATATTTACTATTCATAGAATTTGCGACTTTAACAGGCTTATTGGCTGGAGGGTATATCGACAATGGCATGTACTCATTAATTTGGAATAATGAGTTTCAGGCAATTTGGGCGGCAGTTGTTAGCTTCTGGTTTGGGGCAAGAACAATGGCGAGGAAACATCAAACATGACTTTACATGACCAACTTATTACCAAGTATGCTTGGGATGGTCATGTTAATGAAGCCGGTTTGGGGATCATTAAATCGTTTGAAGGATGGTCATCATCAGTATACTTATGCCCAGCAAACCGCTGGACAATTGGTTGGGGAGCAACCTGGGATATTGATGGCAACCCTGTTACCGCTAATCACCCTGATATTGATGAGGCCACCGGCACGGCTCTCCTCAGACGCGAATTGCGCCATGTTGAAAGCGCAATTAACCGCCTTGTCAAAGTACCGTTAAATGAAAACCAATTTTCAAGTTTGTGCTCATTTGTATATAATCTAGGAAGTGGAAATTTTCAATCCAGTACTCTTAGAGCTAAACTTAATAGAGAAGAATACGAGGGGGCTGCTCTAGAATTTCCTAAATGGAGACGTGCTGGTGGAAAAATTTTAAAAGGATTAGTAGCGAGACGTAAAGTAGAACAAAGCTTGTTTTTGACATAGGGTAAGAAATGCCACTTCAAAAATTAAAAATTCCAGGGGGTATTGTAACGGACCGTTCTCCTTATGCTGTAGAAGGAAGATGGATAGATAGTGAAAAAGTACGGTTTCAACAGGGACTACCTGAACCAATAGGGGGATGGATTCAAGAAGTAAATTGGTCTGCAACTGGTACCCCTAATCAACTAAAAGCTTGGACAAATTTAAATGGTGACCAGCTACTTGCGATTGGAACAGAAAAGAAAGTTCATTTAGTTTTTAACGATACTATTAATGACATTACGCCAGTACGTGAAAGCCAGAGTTTAACAAATCCATTTACAACATCTAGTGGTACTCCAACGGTAACTGTTGAAGACGTAGCCCACGGTGCCGAGGATGGTGACTATGTTACATTTTCAGGTGGAAGTGCCGTAGGTGGTTTAACTATAACAGGTGAATATGTTTTAACTTATGTAGATGAAGGTACATTTACTATCACAGCTTCTAGTAATGCCTCTAGTACCGCTACGGGTGGCGGTAGCGTTACAGCTAAATATCAAATTTCTACTGGTTCTACTGCTGGAACTCCAGGTCTTGGTTGGGGTGTAGATACTTGGAACAGTTACCGTGAAGGTTCGCCTGTTACGCAAAAAACTGTGAGTGGGCTTACACAAGCTAATCCGGGGGTTGTTACGGCTACTTCACATGGATTTAGTAATGGTGATATAGTAAAACTAACCGACGTAGTTGGAATGGTTGAGGTTAATGGTAACTACTACACCATAGCAAATGTAACGACTAACACGTTTGAATTATCTGGTACCAATACCTCTGGTTTTACTTCTTATGGTTCTGCTGGTAAGGCAACAAAACAATTCGGCTGGGGTTCAGCGGCGGCGGTAAGTTCTTCTAATGTTATGTTAGAACCATCCCTTTGGAGCTTTTCCCTTTGGGGTGAAGATTTAATAGCTACGAGGCGTGACGGCGGTACTTATGTGTGGGATGCAACTAACGGTACGGGTACTCCCTTAATTGTTTTAACGAACGCACCTACCAATGCGTTTTTGAATCTGGTTTCTGTACCAGATAGGCACGTTGTTTGTTTTGGTGCAGATAATGATCCGTTGTTAGTTAAATGGTCTGATCAGGAAGCTAACACTACATGGTCAGCAACAGACACTAATACGGCTGGGTCACAAAGATTAGAAGTTGGCCATAAGATTATTGCCGTAGAACAAACCCGTGACCAAATATTAATTTTTACTGATGAAGTTCTATTTGGAATGAATTTCCAAGGGCCACCGTACACCTTTGGGTTTAGACCATTAGCGACTTCTTGTGCGCCAGTTGGACAAAATGCGGTTATGGAAATAAACGGGGCTGTGTTTTGGATGGGTTGTGGGCATTTTTATATATATACAGGACAAGTTCAAGCTATACCTTGTCCTATTCGTGATCATGTTTTTGACAATATCAATAAAGATGCCCAAAACACAAGTTTTTGTGGTTTGAATCGTAAGTTTACAGAACTGTGGTGGTTTTATCCTACTGGAGATAATCTTAATTTAGATAGCTATGTTACCTTTAATTATACGACTAAAGAATGGACTATTGGTACTTTAAGTCGTAATGTTTGGATTGATGATGAAGATTGGCTTTCTTACCCAACGGCTATTGATTCTAATGGAAATATCTTCTACCATGAAAATGGGACCAGTGATAACGGGTCAGATATAACCAGTTATGTTGAATGCGGTGTACTGGAGTTAGAAAACATAGGTAATCAGATGCTGTTGGTTGATAAGCTTATTCCAGATGTATCGGGTTCTCCTCAAGTTACCTTGTATACTCGTAAGTATCCAAATTCTTCTGAAGTTACTAAGGGTCCGTATGATTTGTTTTCAACAACTGAAAAACTAAGTTTACGCGCAAAGGGGCGACAACTACGAATGAAGATCAGTTATACTGGGCAAACGTATTGGAGGTTTGGTCATACGCGCTTTCAATTCACTGCGGATGGTACCCGATGACAGTTACAACTGGTGCCATTGGTCCGTTACCTTCGCCTCCAGAAGACTATGACCCTGTGTATATGGCACAACTGGTTGATCGGTTAGACATTATACATCAGCTATTAACTAGAGCTATTGGCACGGGTTGGCAGGTCAGTAATGTAACGGCAGATACGGTATTCGATGCTGATTCTACTACCACGGCAGAACTGGCCGATGTTTTAGGTACATTGGTTACACAAATGAAAGAACGTGGAATTCTTGGTGGATAATGAGATTTACCTATGAAACCAAATAATGTAAGTTTATTCCCAGAGCAGACCTATAGTGAGCAAGATTTTTGTGATGTTGTAGAACTTATGGCTAAATCTTCTATACATAAGTCGTTTACAGTTTCCGATCTAGGGCGTGTGGTTATACCGCCCCTACAATTAGACCAGTATAAGCTGTTTAAGGCGCAAAATAGGCCCGTAGGGTTTGTTTCATGGGCTTGGCTAACTAACACCACCGCATTTGGATATGTTACTCGCCAGCGGCGTTTAAAAGCCACCGATTGGAACACTGGTAAACAGCTTTGGATTATAGACGTTATTGCTGATGGATACAGCCCTATCAAGATTATGCGTTATTTAAGAGATAAGTTTGAACCTATTACTGATAGAGCATATTGGCATCGCAAGAAAAACCCGAATAAATTAGGGATTAAATTGGCGCATGTTTAGTTCTAAGAAGACCATGTGGTCAGATGGCCACTTTAGCCCTCATGCGTGGGATAAATACGGTTTTAATGAATACCAGCTAAAGCACTGTTGTTTTGGTAGCGACGGTGACGAACAGGGTGAGGCTACTACTGACCCTGTAGAAGAGACCCGAAATGTAGGTGGTTGGGTTAATCCGGATACAGAGATATATGACGAAAGTAGTGGAAAAACTGTTGATGTAGATCCGGCACTGGGTGGAGATGCTGACGATTTCTATGAAGATGATTCTCCTGTAACCCCTTCTGATTGGTCAGGGTTTCAAGAAGCGTATGAAGATACAACACCTCATACTAGAAGCCCGCATCTAACTGATAGACAAGAAGCACTAAGAAGTTTTGGGCGTTCAGGGCCAATGACAGATGCAGAAATAGGAAGAGCTATGGGCGAAGCTCGAGCTACTTCTGCAACTACAAATCCATATACTGATGTGATACGGGCTGGAATTATTGCTGATCCTCGTAAAGCTACAGGTATTACTGGTTGGATAGATCCGGACACAGGTAAGTATGCGGGTAATCCAGGCCTAATGCCGTCTGAAATGGGATTTGTCCCCCAATTCGGCTATGATGTTTTTGGTACTGATGATTCGGATGAAGAAGCGGACTATCTAGGCGACTATATTAACCCTACTAAATATAACGATTTCGACTATACGCCACGTAGCTATGGTCCAAAGGGTGCTAGCTATACTCCTTATGACCCTAGTGCGATTTCACAAGGAAAATTAGGACAATCCTACGTTGATGCTTATCAGGGAAGTAAAGACCTTGGTTCTGATATTGCCGGTTTATTCGGTTTTCAATCACCTGTAGAATTTGATTCAAGTAAAGGATTTTATGAAGGTACGACCTTCGATCCTTTTGATGCACCTGTGCTTAGTTTGTTGGCAGGGTTGAACCCTGTAACGGGAGCACTTTATGGTTTAACAAAAGGTTTAGTAAAAGGTGATCCAGTTGGTGGTGCTCTAAGTCTGATAGGTCCGTATAGTTCTTTAGCTCCAGCTGTCAGAGCTGCGGGAGGATTAAAAGACGCCTATAATATTTGGACAGGTGGCGACACTACTTTTTCTAATCTGGTTGGTGCAGGAACACCTGCCTGGGACGCCAGTTTTAATATTCCGGGGTATACGAGTACAGATATGAAATTTGATCCAGGTGGATATTTATCTGGTCTGGGGCAAGATCTAAAAGGCGGTTTGCAAGGTTTATTTAGTGATCCAACCGCTGGTAAAGCTACATATGACCTGAATGCGTTACCCTCTACTCCACAACTTAGCCCACAACAGTTGGAAGGTTTGGGACTTGGAGCTCAACAAGCAGTTAAAGATGCAATGTTGGCTATAGGTAGACAAGAACGAAATAGAGCGGTTTTAGAGAGGAATTAAGATATGGGTTATGGTTGGGACGACTTTATGGAAGATCTGGGTTTTAAGGAACCCGATCGGAGTGGTGAAGTTCAAACAAGTACCGTTACGTCTAAAGGAACTACTATACCAGAATATTTGGAAACTTTTTCCAAAGAACAACTTGATCTTATTGACAGACTATCTAAATCAGAATACCGTGATCCTTCTGTTTCTGGAATTGCTGGTTTTACCGATGACCAACGAGCGGCATTAGATGCTGCTTCGGATTATTATGGAGCCGAAGGTGGTACTGATGCGTATAAGGCCGCTAGTGGCGCATTAAGTGATCTTAGTGGGTTATCGGGTCAGCGCATTACAGATGAAGGTGCGCTAACGCCTTTTATGAACCAATACCTTGACCCAATGCGAGAAGAAATAGACCGTGCCTATGAACAAGCACAAATTAAAGCTGATGCCGGTGCGATGGGGCCGGGGGGTTACTCTGCGTTTGGAAACACTAGACGTGGGTTAGTACAGTCTAACCTTCTTGGTGAAGGTATGCGACAGAAAGGACTGTTGCAAGCAGACGCGTTTAATAAAGCCGTTAGCAATTACTATAAGGACATGGCTGCGCGAGGAACTGCTGCAGGAGCAACAATGACTGGCGCTAAAGATGTGCAGAATATTAAAGGTAAAGACTTTGGCGGTCAATTCCTTTTTGGTGGTTATGAACAAGCCATGAACCAAGCCGAACTAGATGAAAAACTAGCCCGCGAAAAAGCTGAACGCGATTGGGGCTTTAAAATGGCTGACTTTAGGCAAGGCGGTTTAACAAATCTACCCTATGGAACAACGGTTACGCAAACTTCTGATGTATTTGGTGGACCCGGAGGAAACACCTTTATGTCTGGACTTGGCGGCCTCGGAACTGTAGCCAGTGGTATAGGAAGCTTTTTTGCTACCCCCGCCGGTACAGGACAAAGTCCCGCACAAGGTTGGGGAAATCTTTGGGATTCTGCTAAAGGGTGGTTTGACTAGGAGTAATAATGGCTGCATTCAGAGATATAAATGATCCGATTGAGGTTGCCCAAAGAGGAGGGTTTAATCTTCCTGAGCACCTACAGAGGGACAATTTTCCGGGAAAAACTATTCCAGAATGGTTAGAAATCATTAGACCATTGGTTGCTCAAAACACGCCAGAGCTACAGTCTGTAGCGTGGAAAGATAATCAACCGTTGAACGCAGCTCTACAATATCATCAACCGTCATCTGGTGGCGCATTAATGGGTGGCAATCAAGTGGCACCTCGCCCCATACTACCTCATCCTAACCAAGTGGCACCTCGCCCCGTACTACCTCATCCTAATCAAGCTCAGTTATTGGCTGACGCTATTGATAAGACTAATGCAAAACGTCAAGCTTTTCAACAGCAAGGTGGAAATAGTAGATATTTAGCAGCAAAAGATAAAGTTGCATTGGCAAAAAGAATAATGGGGCCACACCCATCTTTATCAGGGGTTAGCCCTCCACCAAAACCTCCGCCTAATGAACGCCCCTTCCCGGCGGCACAAACCGTTGGGCGACATAGGGGAATGGATAGGCAAAGTGTGGAACAAAGTCCGTTGCTTCCAGATGACCTTTGGAAATCTCCAGAGATACTACCGGCGGCGTTAGGACCACAGCCAGCACGTTTAGCAAATGAAAATCCACCGACGATATTACCTAAACCTGAGGGCATACAGTTAAGTTCTGGAATGTCTCGGGAAGAGGCAGTGCCGTATCCAAGCATACCTATGTCTGCTGAAACAGTGCCGAATCAGTCAGTAGATATTAATGTTCCGATGGCTGAATTTGAAGCGGCCATAGCCGCACAATCCGATGCCCCTGTCGCTCCTATTCTACCTCGTGCTGACACTACCGATGCCCCTGCCGCTACCGATACCGCACAAGTCGCTACTATTCTACCTCCTGCTGATGGGACCGTTGCCGCTACCGATGCCGATACCGTAGAACTAGCACAGGCTCATAGACAAGCACAGGCTAATGCTGTTGCCCTAAATAAAAAACTATCTGGAGAATCTACTGCCCCGGCGCCTGAAGCTGTCCCTGTCGCTGCCGTAGAAACCGCTGCCATAGAACCCGCTGCCGCTACTACATTTCACGAGGATCACTATGAGGCTCTTCAGGAAGGGCAATCTGGAGAACCCGCTGACGTACCTTCAATCGATGAAACGCCAGATGCAGACCAGTTCCTTGGTAGTCAGATGGCTCGTAGGCTAAGACCTTATATTAAAGGTGCGGGTATAGACAGTACGTCAGTAGTTGCTAAGACTGACCCATCAGCTGATCCAAAAACCGCGACAGTGGTTGGTACTGCTTCTACAAAACGAGCAACTGCTCCACTGCAAAAAGCCATTAATGAAGAACTGGCTAGGCTTAAAGCCTCTACTGTTAAAGATCCAGATAGCACCATGCCGTTTTGGAACTGGCTTTCTGATCTTAGTGCTGGGATGCGAGCGGCAGCTAAAGCAGGAGATAGCGGCATGGGCGCACTGGCCGCTGGATTTGATAATGTAAGAAAAGGTGCAAAAGAACGTGCTGCGACTGCGCTTGCGGGTAGAACAGCCGCAATAAAAAATATTAGTGAACTAGCTGGTGCTATGGAAGATCTAGCTAGTATAACAGGAGCTGGTGATTTTAGCGGTTTTGGAAGTGCCGCTGGTCAGTTCTTTAAGACACCTAATCTTCCACGTTCTGGTCCAGTAACTAAAACTATGTCTACCAATGCTGGTCTCAATCTTGACTTAGTGCGTAATGATTATACCTATACGACAGATAAGCAAAATAACGTAACTGTTAAAACCATCAAAAGAGATACTTTAGAAAACACTCGGGGGTGGGAACTAGATCCTGAAACTAAGCTACCAAAAGGTAAGCCCATAACTTTTGTTAAGGGTAGCGAAAAATATAACAATGCCATTAAAGACGGTACTCACACGTTTACCGATCCAGATGACATAGAAACGATAGCTAATGACAAAGAAATGAAAGCAATTTTAGGCAAAAATTATGATGCTTGGAAAAACAAAGGCTCTATTATTTTTGTAACAAAGAATGCTGGTGTATATAAAAGTCTTCGTATTCAAAATCTACCTCCAGGTAAATGGGTAAATATGTATAACCGAGAGACCAACCTAACGACAATGGTAGATTCCTCTTATCCAGCGGACGTGAAACAGGCACAAGAAAACGGCTACAATACCATTATAAAATACCAAGCTAATACTCCTACTAGAGGTAGAGCTTCTGTGTTACGAACTTCTAATTCAGCGGCAAAACAGAGTATGGCCTTAGTTGACAAGCTGGTGGCTGAAGAAGATAGGCGTAGAGCAGCAGGTGAAGTACCCTTATTCGGTGCCGTTGGTGGAGTAGTAAGAACATATCAAAACTTTACAGAACTTGCTTCCGATATAGGAAGATCACTGCCTATAGTAAGGTGGATGGGTAGAAGTGCCGCACAACATGATTATAATTTCGGCATGACACCAGAAGCACAAGACAATTTTGATGTTATGGCGGCAAAGCTTCCTATTTTTAAAACAATGCTGGTCTATGCGTTAGCAAAAGCTAGGAAACAAGATAATAGTAGGTTAAACCAGCATGATGTTGCATTAGCAAGAAAAGATATAGATAAACTGGGTGTGCTTACCAGTTCAAGACAAATTAGAGAGGGTTTATTAGCGGTAAAGACACAGTTCCAAGGTGTCATTGACAGAAATACTGAAGAACTGGATTTAATTGTAGGAACTAAGCCTCCGCCTAAACAAAAACCGAAAGGGGCTAATTACGATGCCGTTGTTCAACAATTAAAACAAGCCAAAGCAGATAACCATCCAAACCTTGAAACTTTTATGAAAAGAACAAATGAAATATATGGTGATGGAACTGCAGAGAGAATATTAGGACCAAAATAATGACCAAGCCACTATCCGATCCTGCAAGTATTATTTTTGCCCCTGTAGAAGACCCAGCAGCGAAAATTTTTGCTCCTACAGAAGCAGATAAACAAGCGGATATTGTATCAATCGCTAAACTTAAATTAGCTGAACAAGCTGCATTATCAGGTGCTGATGATGAATTAACTATTGATGAATTAGAGGAACAGCTTGGTTCTATAGTACCTCTCGACGAGGAAGGTAATTTCGGTGTTGAAGCTGCTACGCGCCGTATGTTTGGTCCTGCAGGAACACTTACTCGCGAAGCTGCAACCGCCGCAGGAGCACTGGTGGGACAACATGTTGGATCAGCAGCAGAACTTATTCCAGGAGCAAGAAAACTAGCGAAAATAAAAGCTATACCTAAAGGAAGAGCTGGCGAAAGTGTCGGTGCTATGTTGGGAGCTGGAGCAGGAAGTCTACTTTTTGATTCTATTGATGACGGCATACGATATTTACAAGCCCCTACCGGTCCTGGAATTGAAGCAGTAGATAAATTTGGTGATGCCCTTAGTCAATCAGGTGCCGAGGCTTTTGGTTCTGCTGGAGAAGGGTTGCGTTTGACTGGAGAAGCTATTTTTTCGGATGAAGAATCTGCTGCTCCTTCACGATATGATTCACTACTTGGGCCTACCAAGGAAGCAGCGGACCAAATGGAACTTGAAGGATTGGTTCAATCAGCCGTACCCGCAGCTAAGTTACTTCCAGCTGGGATAAAGCACGCCTTTAGAAAGCTTTTTGGAACGACTGACCCACATACTGTAGAACTAGCAAATCTTGCGTCTGCTTATAAGATTCCACTTGGACTAGTTCAAGGTACTAGTCACGAATGGTTAAAAGGATTTACACGAGTTTTAGGTGTTCTTCCATTTGTGGGTGGTCCCTTTAAAAAATCGGCAGCCGCAACAGATGAAGCCCTTGGGGTTAGGTTATTTGAAATGCTGGATTCATTTGCACCAAGTGTTTTTACGACCGCACAAATGAGTAGAAAATTAGTTGATCGTGCTGCTAAAAAGTTTGGATTTTTCAACACAGCTTCTAATCGTCTTTATAACAAATTCTTTGATATGACTAAACATCTCCCTGCGGATAAACAAGCCTTTATTCCTACAAAAACTATAAGAGAAGCGGCAGAAGGTATTATAGAAGCAGCTAAATCGGGCACGGAAACAATAAAAAAAGCCGTACCGGAACAAGAAAAAGTAATTCAAAAACTGGCACTGGATCTTATGAATATGAATAAAAGAATAGATCCAACTACATTTAAAGCTGATGTTGAAAACATTGCTACAATTATGCGAAGCTTACACCCTAACTCAGCAGCACATAAAGAAGGGGTACTTTTAAAAGCAGCTTATGAATCAGCATTAAGTAGTCCAGCATTAAACTTTGCTGGAAAATTTAAAAACGGGGCTATTTCTAATGCACCGGATGCAATTTCTGGAAGAGCTATTGCCAAACAGTTACAAAAAGCTAATTCATTTTTCAATAAGGGTATGTTAAAGTTTGAATCAGCTACTGCTAACAAGTTTGGAAGAGTGGATAGAAATCTATTTGATTCTGCTTGGAAAAAAGCAGGAACTAAAGAGAAAGACGAACTGTTCAAAGATGTTTTTAATTTAAAATCACGCGACAGCCTTCGCCAACTACAAAAACTTGTTGGCGCTAAAGCTGTTCATCGTTCTTTAAGGGCATTAATTGATGAAACTATAGAAGGTTCTTCGGCGGTTATAAGAAAACGACTACTAAAGATTCCTAATTTAGCTGGAGGACATCTTAGAGATGACATAACTGGGGCGTTACCTGACGCGGAAGCTTTGGCGAAAGTTCAACAAATTTTGGGAATGGGTACTAGAAAAGGAGAAGCAGTTTTAACTGAAGCTTTAAGATATACAGGTGTTGGTGTAAAACAACTAAAAGATTTCTTTAAGCTTGCTGCTGCTTCTCAAAGTTTTTATATTCCTGATGCTTCAGTATTTTTACAACGTCGCGTTACATTAGGTGGTTTGGCAGCATTAGGAGCAGCAGGAGGTACGATAGCAGCCGCAGGAGCTGCACTTTTTCCTACAGCCGCTAAACTCGCTATAATGCGTATGGGTTCAAAATACTTAACTAATCCTAAGAATCTTAGAACACTTACTCAAGCCCTTAGTGATGAAGTTCCAGATAGAATACGAAGAGCAGCTTATGTTCGAATTGTACAAGATTTAAATAAGATTAGTCAAGATGATCCAGAACTAACTGACTCTGAAATTGAAGCATTAAAAGAACGAGCTTATCAAGCCGCTAAAGCTACAGTTCAAGTTACTCCCGGTCAACTTACTCAAGCTGGTCAGCAACTTACTCAAGCTGGTCAGCAAGCTGTTGGTGCTATTCAAAAGACTTTATCTCCTGCGGCTATGAAGAAAATACAGTCTGTTACTATTCCGTAGGTATTACATGGTATTGGCTAAACATACCAAACAATACCCTGCCAATTCGTCTTAAAGGTAAGGCTACTGGGGCTTTGAAGCCAAGGTATTGGCGAATTGCCTAAAAACCCGTTTGAAAATCGAATTGAAATCTCAAAAAATTGGCAATTCGCCAATTCGCCAATTCGTTTACCCCTTTCTTTAATAAAAACAAAGGCTTGATGGTATTGGCAAAGTATTGGAACGAATTGGCGTAAATTCGGTACAGGGTATTTTACTGTACAGGTTTTTTCAGAAATTCTTATCGCGCGCGGGTGTATAGCAAACTTTTTTTGGTTGCGACATTGTCGCACCGCCACTGGTATGTTAAACTACGTTTAGAAAGTAAGTAGAAAGGCTAGAACATGAATATAAATTACCCGTTCAAAACTGAGCCCTATGCTCACCAGCTAGCAGCGTTAGACCGTAGTTGGGAAAAGATAGAGTATGCGTACTTTATGGAAATGGGTACAGGTAAGTCTAAGGTATTGATTGACAATGCCGCTATGCTGTTTGATGCTGGTAAAATTCAAGGGCTGGTTATCGTAGCTCCAAAAGGGGTGTATCGAAACTGGTCCTCTAAAGAAATACCCGCCCATATGCCAAGCCATATTCCTGTTCGCATAGGGGTTTGGTCCAGTAGGTTAACTAAGAAAATAAAAGCCGAACTTAATCGGTTGTTTGAACCTAATGATGATTTGAATATTTTAATCATTAACATTGACGCTGTAATTACTAAAAAAGGTAATTTGCTTTTAGATAAATTTTTAAACACTAGAATCTGTATGCTAGCTGTAGATGAAAGTACCGTTATTAAATCTCCTTCAGCGCAACGAACAAAGGCCATGATTAACCTCAGTAAGTTTGCAAAGTATCGTAGAATACTAACAGGCTCACCAGTTACTAAATCCCCACTTGATGTATTTAGCCAATGCGATTTTTTAAACCCCCACATACTGGGGTTTAGTTCTTATTACAGTTTTAGAAACCGTTTTGCTATTTTAGATAATGCAGACTATGGTGGTAGAAGATTCAAGCAGGTTGTCGGATATAAAAATACTGAACAGTTGCATGAGATATTACAAGAATTTAGTTATCGTGTAACTAAGGAAGAATGCTTGGATCTACCCCCTAAGATCTATATGCGACGCGAATTTGAACTAACTAAGTCACAACGTAAGCTCTATAAACAAATGCGTCAAACAGCTATAGCCTTCTTGGAAGAAGGTGAAGCAACCACTACCACTGTACTTGTTCAACTATTAAGACTGCATCAAATATCCTGCGGGTTTCTACCAACGGATGACGGGCAGCTAGTACAGATAGAAAATAACCGTGCTAACGAATTACTTTCTGCGTTAGAAGAAGTTTCAGGCAAGGTTATTATCTGGGCTAATTACCGTAACGATATTTTCATATTAAGAGGATTAATAAGAAAAATATACGGTAAGGATTCACTGGTTACATATTTTGGAGATACTAAAGATGAAGAACGTGTGGAGGCTATATCACAATTTCAGAACCAAGATTCGCCTGTACGGTTTTTTCTCGGCAATACACAAACAGGTGGTTATGGAATCACGTTACATGCTGCGACAACTGTGGTCTACTATTCCAACAGTTACGACCTTGAAAAACGATTACAATCAGAAGATCGCGCCCATCGTATTGGCCAAAATAATTCAGTTACGTATCTGGATCTTGTATGTAAAGGTACGGTGGATGAAAAAATTATAAAAGCGTTGCGTGATAAGATTTCTTTAGCTCAAGCAGTAACAGGAGATAAGTGGCGTGAGTGGATTTGAGAAACATAAGCTGCTGGTAAAGAAGTTCCCTAACGGCTTTACAGTAAGCCGGTGTGAATTAGATGGCAGCGAAGAAGACTGTATTGCGTTTTGTTCAACTTTAGAAAAAGCGAAATTAGTAATGGAAGCTTTATCCCATTATGCTAGATAATAATTTTGCTTGCCGGATTAAATTATTATGGGCTACACTTTACAAAGCTTAGAAAGGTAGAAGGTTAGATGTCTAGAGTCTTTATAACCCAGGAAATGCACGGTAGGAATTTTTTACCAGCCAGACATTACGGTAAGCTCGTAGCTGTTCTACCCGATAATGCTCAGATAGTAATCTCAGCAACCCCTATTTTAAGAAAAATTCAAAGAGCTTTATATGACTACAGTAAAGAAGACTATTTACTGTTATCCGGTGATCCTATCATCATGGGGTTATGTATGATGGTAGCGTCCGATAAAACCAATGGTTATTTAAAGATGTTAAAATGGGAAAAACGTGAGAAAGATTACTATGAGGTAGTAGTAGATTACTACGGTAAGGGAGAAGACAATGAATGATATCTTTGCAGAACTAGAGAAAGACACTTTAAAGAACGTCAACATACCTAAAGATAAAGAACTGGTTGAAGTTGGTGTATTAATAAGTACCTTACATAAAATGCAGGAAGACTATTACCAACAAGAAACCGCCCTTAAAAAATTTAAACAAGAAATTATAGAAATGGAGTTACGTACAATTCCAGACATTATGACAGAATTAGGTGTTGCTGAATTTACCAACACGGATGGCGTTAAGGTAACAATCAAACCATTTATAAGTGCCAGCATACCCAAAAAACGTATGGAAGAAGCCCACGCATGGTTAAAAGATAACGGGCATGGTGATTTAATAAAGCATTTTGTTTCTGTAGATGTAGGTAAAAAAGGTAATGACGCTGGCCTAGCGTTAGAGGCTTTATCTGAGTTGGGGTTAGATCCAACCGATAAAGAAAATGTTCATCCACAAACATTAAAGGCGTTTGTGCGTGAACAGGTCGAGTCGGGGGAGCCCATCCCGCTAGAGCTCTTCGGAGCATATTTTGGGCAAAAAGCGACCATTAAGAAAGGATAGAAAATGGCGAAAGCACTAAAACAGGTAGACAGTACAGTTCCGGCTGAACTGTTAAGTGAAATGGCAGCAGATGCCGGACACGGACAAGAAGGTATTACCGGGCAAGACTTGGCAATACCGTTTCTTAAAATACTTCAACAAATGTCTCCGGAGCTTGCCAAACGTGACGGTAAGTATATTGAAGGTGCCACTGAAGGTATGATTATGAACAGTGTTACAGGGCAGTTGTGGGAAGCCGACGAAGGCGTAACCGTAATTCCCTGTGGCTTTAAATTCAAAACCAATGAGTGGCTACCAGAACGTAAGGGGTTAGTTAATAGCTACTCCAGAACAGATACATTGCCGGAATTTGAACGTGATGATACAGGCACATCTATAACTAAGGCTGACGGTAATATCTTGCAAGATACCGCTGAACACTATGTTCTGGTTGTTTATCCAGACGGTGGTTGTGAACAAGCCCTTATAAGCATGGCCCGTACTCAGCTTAAACATAGTCGCAAGTGGAACACTATGATTAAGCAGAAGATACTTCAAACTAAAGATGGCCCTAAGAGTCCTCCGTCGTATGGGTATATGTATACCTTAAAAACCACCGGGGAATCTAAAGACGATAACCACTGGGAAGGGTGGACCATAGCAGATGCTGGCATGGTAACTGACAGTAATCTGTACCAAGGAGCAAAGGCTTTCGCTAATTCTATTAGCCAAAATGAAGTCTTAGTTAAGCATACCGAAGAAGTAATGTAAGGAAAAACCCCCTGCTTCGGTGGGGGGTAATCCTTTTAGGGGGTATGCTATGTCTATCTATGCGCCAGCATTTATGGAATTATTTAAAGGTATGGAAGAAGCATATGGCGAATACGCTATATCTGATAAACCTGCCGATCCGGAAACTAAAAAGAAACAAGGCCAAGCTGTAACAATCCGTAAGCCTGTAACTGAAATACTTTGGGTCAGGCATTTAGCGGGTAGAAAAACACTTGGTATTATTCCTATAGATAAAATGAGTATGTGTCAATGGGGTGCTATTGATATAGATAATTACGATTTAGATATAGTATCGTTCAGTAGAGCATTCTATAAACGGGATTTACCCTTAATACCTTTTCGTTCTAAGTCTGGCGGTATTCATTTAGTGTTATTTCTAACAGAACCCGTACCCGCTAAAGAGCTACAGGCAAAATTAAGTGAAATTGCAGCCTGTTTAGGGTATGGAACTTCTGAAATTTTTCCAAAACAAACCAAGGTTTTAATAGATAAAGGGGACTTAGGTAACTGGTTAAACATGCCTTATTTTGGAGGTGAAAAAAGTACCCGTTACGCCCTTGATAAAAGTGGTGAAGCTTTACCTATTGATAAGTTTTTGGATTTTGTACAAGACTTTAGAATTACGCCCAAGCGGCTTAAAGATATAAAAGTATTAGAAACGGGAACCTTGCTTCCAGACGGACCACCGTGTTTACAAGCACTGGTTCAACAAGGATTTCCACAAGGTACAAGAAACAACGGCCTGTTTGCACTTGGAGTGTATTGTCGTAAAGCCTTCCCTGATAATTGGGACCGTGAAATAGAAATAAAAAATACAGACTGTATGGACCCACCTTTAGATTCTAAAGAAGTTCAATTAATCATCAAACAGGTGGGTAAAAAAGACTACAACTATAAATGCAACGACCAGCCACTAGCCGCATTTTGTAATTCTGCATTATGTCGTACTCGTAAGTATGGAATAGGCGGTGGTGCCATGCCCACAATGACAGGCTTACGAAAGCTGCCGACAGACCAACCTGTTTGGTTCTTAGAAGTTAACACAGCGACCTTAGAACTAAATACTGATCAATTACAGAAACAAACTTTATTTCAAAAAGCTTGTATGGAAGCCATTAATTACATGCCCCCTAAAATAGGCGATCGCCAATGGCAAACACTAATTCAAGTTTTATTAGATAATTGTGTAGAATTAGATAAACCTAAAGAAGCGGGTATTGGTGATCAGTTCAATGAGCTGTTTATAACTTTTTGTACAGACAGCCGGTTAAGGGCTAATGCAAAAGAAGAG
>Ga0098052_1001071_pt1 | contig 17262 bp, 19 predicted proteins | sample 15_taG_FD_81591 | JGI IMG/M metagenome (GOLD analysis project Ga0098052, IMG submission 81591) | Marine viral communities from the Subarctic Pacific Ocean - 15_ETSP_OMZ_AT15312 metaG | ecosystem: Environmental > Aquatic > Marine > Oceanic | place: Pacific Ocean | collected 2015-01-18
CTATGCATATAATATTCCTATTGAATACATGACATCAGCAAGGGTTCAAGGTTTACCGCAGTAAATAATAATGTGATATACTATTATATATGTCAATGGCACCTACAAAAGCAACTAAGATATTAAAGGAGTATAGAGATAATAACTATAACGCTAAGAAGACGCTGATTAATAATGGATACTCGGAAACTACGGCAACTAAAAACGCTGGACGTACTATTGAGACAGCACATGATACTGTAAAGAAGTCTTTAGATATGCCTAAGGATACGAGTATTGAGGAGGTCACAGACGTGTTGGATATTGTGGGCTTTACTAGAGACGATGTGGTTAAGGAGCTTGTAAAGGTTATAAAGCAGGATAGAGATAACACAAACAAGTTAAAAGCTATGAAGCCTCTACTAGACACAATCAACTATCATTTAGAGGACGATAACATGCAAAAGTCTCCAACTGTCTCTCTTACTATTGAGGAAGCTACTGTTAAAACACCATTACAGCCCTCAACAGAGCCACATAATCCCCCGTCACAAGAATAGGGTCGCAAACTGTATAATGTGCGACACTATATATATGGCTTAACTACGTGGATATGCTAGAGGGGGGAGGGTATGAGACCAACCATCCCTAGTGAATATATTTATATGTCCCTCTCCCAAAATATTCAAAATATACACTTTACAAATAATTAATAACGTTATATAATAATTATGTTAAATACTACTGTAAGATACTGTCGAGGTCACACTACAATGTTCAATACATGGAGTTGTGGCTTTGTATCAGTTTCTCGTTCAGGGAAGACTGTGGTTTTAGAGAGTCTTCGTGACTTACGGAGGTTAAAACTATTATGGACTACGAAGAGATAGGAAAGAAGTGGCTTACTGGGGAAATCACTATTAAGGAGTTTAATGGTTTTCACTTTAATGCTAAGCAGATACAGTATCTTAACTCAAAGGAGCCTGAGGTGCTTATGTGTGGTGGTTATCGTGCTGGTAAGACTGTGGCCATGATTGCCAAGATGTGGTTGCTTTGTATGTTCTTCCCTGGGAATAGACTTCTATTGGGTCGTAAGACTCTGAGCGATATTGAGAGTGCTACAATGCCTGCTGTTGCGGATGTGTTCCCTGCAGGTTCTTATGATTATCAGATTGGTAAGAGGAAGATTGTATTCCCTAATGGTTCAGAGATTCTTCTTTATGGTTTGGATACTGCTGTTTCAGGGGATGATACTAAGAAGGCCTCACAGAAGATTAAAGGTCTTGACCTTGGTGGTGTGTTTATTGACCAGTTAGAGGAGGTTGAGTATATGATGTATGAGACTCTTACTTCTCGTCTTACAAGGAATGTTCCGTTTCATCAGATGTGTGCCACCACTAACCCTGCTAACTTCTGGGCTTATGATTACTTTAAGATTGCTCCTTCCAAGGATGAGAAGATGGCTAAGAAACGCCTACTCTTAGAGACTGGTATGAAGGATAACGAGGCGAATCTTCCTGAAGGCTTTATAGAGCAACAGATGGACAAGGGGGACTTGTATGTAAGAAGGTTTGTTTATGGTGAATGGTCTCCTGAGACTCTGGTTTCTGGTACTGTATTCCCTCATGAGCATTTGATACGGATGAGTAAGCAAGTTCAGAAGCCTATTAAGGAGTATGGCGGTATCAAGATATACGAAGAACCTAAGAAGGAGTTGTATCAAATTGGTGTTGACCCTTCTGTTGGTAGTACTGACCCCTCTCACATTAAGGTTATCTCAAAGGACTCGGGGAGGGAGGTGGCTTGTTTTACAGGGTATGTGCCAACTGTACAAATCATCAACAAGATTATTATTCTAGCGGATATGTATTCTCTCTTAAAGGAACCCCTGATTGTTCCCGAGGTTAACGCTATTGGCGAAGGTCTTATTGAGGGACTAAGGAAGCGGTACAACAATATTTACATACGTGAGGTCTACAATGACCGAGAGAGGAGGAAGATGAAGAAGCTAGGTTTCCATACTTCATTCGGAACCAAGACTCAGCTTATAGAACACTTTAAGAAACAGCTCATTAAAGGTTTCCCTGTTATTAGGGACAAGGGGACGTATGAGGAATTCCAGGTGTTTATGTATTCTGATGAAGCGAAGTTCAAGGGGGCGGGTGCTCCAAAGGGTTATCACGACGATGCTGTTATGGCTACACTCTTGGCTTACTGGAATGTCGAGGGGGAGGGTAATGTGTCTGATGATGAGGCACAGGAGTCTCGTATCAAGATGGAATTGAAACGAGCGAAGACCATGACTAGACGAAACCATAGAAAAGTTAACCAAGCAAGGTAGGTGGTATAATTGGTATATTAACAGTAAAGACAATTAAATATGATTTTAGAGACAATTAATCGTCTGGTTGATGGTTATCCTCACACAGAGACAGAACGTGTGGAAGGTAACTTCTTTCAGCCTTACGATGTAATCAAGACGGTTGAATACTACACAGACTCAAAGTATCTTGGTGGTATGCAAGATGCTCTTGGACGAGACAAGCCTTTTTACAATATCGTAAACTACAGGCTTAACACAGCTTATAAAGCTACACCATTCGCAACTAAGGATATGCAACTTGTTCCCGATGGAGCAGAGAATGCACTAAGGGTTGCTTTACTTAACCATGAGCTACATGACTGGTTTAAGGAATCTAACTACGACTCAGAGATTGACCGTATGCGATGGAACCGAGCTAAGCATGGAGAGCTTATAGTTAAGAAGACAGAGAAAGGGGGAGACTTGAAGATTGAGAGCGTTGACCTACGTAACGTAGTCGTTGACCCAACTAATCTGTATAACGTATTCATTGAAATACATTACATGTCACCTTCAGAGTTAGCTAAACAAACTCAATGGGATTTGGGTGATTTATTGACTAACAAGAATGCACGAAAGCGAACAGTGAAGAATGCTATTGGTTCAGAGATGGAAGTTACTGTCGACCAATACGAGGTGTATGAGGTGTATGGTGAATTCCCAGAATCAGAACTTGAAGAAGACGGGGACGAGAACAAATACAGCCTTTACAGAATCTACGCAACAGATGACCAGATATTGGACATTAAGAAGATTAACGAATTCCCTTACAAGAACCTTGCATGGGAAGAAGTTAGCGGACGCTCACTAGGACGAGGTGTTGTGGAGGATGGTATTCAAGCCCAAGTATGGAGCAATGATGCTGTTCTTAAAGAACGAGACATGATGGAGCACGCATCTAAGATTGTGTTCACGACTGATGACGAGGAGGTAGAAGATAACATTCTTACTGACTACGACTCAGGACAGATTGTGCACGTATCAGATGGTAGAAAGCTATCTATGCTTAATAACGTACCTAGTTCACTACCTCAGATTCAATCTATATTGAACAAGTGGGACTCACAGTACGAACGAGCAGCAAGCTCATTTGATTCTGTTACAGGTGAAACAATGCCATCACGAACACCGTTTAGAACTGTTGCTATGCTACAGCAAGCAGGTAACTCTTCATTCGCTGAAAAGAATAAGGCATTTGGAATTCTTCAGAAGGAAATTCTCTATGATTGGATTCTTCCGCACCTTATCAAAAAACTAAAGGGTGAACACCTTCTAGTTCTTGACTTTACTAAGGAGGAGGTAGACCTATTCGCAGATGACTTTGCAACCTATGAAATCAACCAGTTCTTGAAGAAACGAGTACTAAGTGGTGAAAAGGTTACTAAAGAACAGTACGACGCATTGCTCGAGCACCAGAAGTCAAACACTACTACACGTCGAACAATGAAAATTCCTGCAGGATATTACGATAATATCCGAACTAAGGTAGACATCATCACAACAGGTGAGAATCAGGACAAGGCAGCAATGATGGAATCTCTGAACACTCTATTGATTACAGTAGCTCAGAACCCACAAGTTATCTCAGACCCTGCTCTATCTAAACTATTCGGAAAGATTATCGACCTTTCAGGAATTGGAGTATCGTTACCAGAATTAGCAGCTAACGTAAACCAAAATGTGGACCCGAATCAACAGTCTATACCAGGACAAGCTGACGCTTCAGGAGTTGAAGGAGTACAGCCAGGTGGTCTTGGATAAGCAGATATTAAGTGGAGTAGAGGAAGGAATCTCTAGCGAAGTATTAAAGAAGGCTAAGGAAATGACCCAGGCTGTCTTTGATGAGATGCGGAGAGACTTCACAATAAGAGCAGATAAGAAGCCACAAACCTCAAGGTAGGTCAAATCTCGTGGTATAATAAAGTTATTAAAAAAACGGACTAAACCGACCAAATGAATAATTGACAAAACAATGGAAAATGAAACATCAGAGAACGAAAACTCTACAAACGAAGAAGTAGTAGAAGTGGAAGAAGAAGTAACTGAAGAACCTACTGAAGAACCAGCTCAAGAGGAGGAGGTATCTATTGAAGTAGAGGAACCAGTTGAAGAAGAGGACAATTCTGAAGCAGAGGAACTCCGAGTTAAAGTTGAACAACTTGAGAAGGAGAATAAGACCTTGAAGATTCAGAAGGCTAAGAATAAGCAGAAGAAAGCTGAACCCAAAGCTAAATCAGAAAAGACAGAATCACTTACTAGAGACGAAGCAATCTTGTTCGCAAGAGGACTATCTGAAGAGGAAGTGGAGAAAGCTAAATCAATAGCTAAGATTGAAGAGCAATCAGTTATTGAGGCAGTTGACTCAGACTTTTTCACTATCTGGAAAGATAAGAACGACAAAGCGAAGGAGACTCAGGAGACCCAGTTGGGTGCATCTAAGGGTTCAGCCAGAGCCTTGAGGAGAAAGACTTTTAGTGACTCAGACCTAACGGCTGAAGAACATAAAGAACTTTTCAACAAGAAAATGGGTCGATAGTATTTGAAACAATACCCATTAATCGAACATTAACACTAATTTACAAAGTACATTAACAATTGCATTAGGTATATTTAGTCCGCCGTGATAAAATACAATCATGGCAGGTAAAAAAGGACAAATACCGTGGAACAAAGGAAAGAGGGGTGTTCAGGTTGCTTGGAACAAAGGAATACAGACAGGTAAGAACGAAGAGCACTCTGAGAGATTAAAAAAGAAGTACGCAGAAGGTTGGTCTCCTCGTAAAGGTAGGAAACATTCGGAGGAAACTAAGGCGGAAATGTCTCGTATCCGAAGAGGACGCACCAGTAACACTGGTCGAACCCATTTCAGTAAAGGTGATAATCTTGGAGAAGAAAACACCAACTGGGAAGAAGTGAACATGACTGACGTAGAAGGTTACGACAGTTTGCACCAATGGATGAGGAAGCACAAGGGTCCCAAACCTTGCATATGTTCGATATGTGGTTTTAAAGACGAAAACTCGCGTAGATTTCACTGGGCTAACATAAGTAGGGAGTATAAGAGGGATTTAGACGACTTCACTTGTTTGTGTGTTCCTTGTCATAGAAAATATGATAAATATAACTTAAGTATATCTGATGCAATTGTTAATGTACGGTAAATAAATTAGACCACACAAATGGCCTTAGGTACAGACCACTTTGTAGCCGCAGACTTAGCCGCATCAATCGGAGAAGTATGGGGAAGCAAAATCAACGATTTTTATCGTTCAAAATTGGTTGCAGCAGGATTCTTTACAGACCGTTCAGAAGACGTAGTTGCAGGTGGAGACATTATCCACACACCAGTTATCGTAGAATTAGCAGCATCAGCTAAAGCAGCTCAAACAGAAGTTGTTCTAGCAGATAATGCACAAACTTCAGTAGACTTGACAATCGCTACTCACCAGCACGTTGCATTCGTTATCGAAGATAAGGAAGCAGCACAAGTGATGCGACAGTATCGAACACAAGAGACTTACATGAAGAACGCAGCTTACACAACAGCGAAAGCCCTAGATACAGCTATTACAGCTCTATTCACAGGTTTCTCAACAACTGCAGGTTCAACAGGAACACAGTTGACAGACGCTAACGTATTGGCAGCAGTATCAGCTTACACAACAGCAGACGGGGACCTAGAAGACGCAGCATGGATTCTACACCCTAAAACTGTTTGGGAAGACTTGATGCTTCTTGATAAGTTCTCTCTAGTTCAAAATACAGGTACATCAGTATCAGGACCTTTGACAGGAGAAATTGGAACTCTTTACGGACGACCAGTTCTACAGACTACTCAAGTATCAGATGATGCAACTGACTACTCAGGATTCTTCGGAAACCCTGACGCAATTCACTTTGCAACAGCAGCATTGCCTGGAGCTAAGGACTCAATGGGAGTACGTCTACAAGCAGACTACAAGCTAGAATGGCTAGGAGTATTGGTTGTAGCAGACATCCTTTATGGAGTTATCGAAAACCGAGACGCAGCAGGAGTTGAGATTCTCTCAGTAATGTAATCGAATCAGTTTTCAAAGATTAACAACTTAATTGTTTCTATCGGGTACTCAAGTCAATTCGAGATACCCGATAAGAATTGACAGTAATTATGAACAACAGAAAAACATCAATATCTAATAACCTAAGCCACGTGACCAAGTTAATTGACCCACGTTCAGGCAGAGTTATTAAGGAGGGTACTACACCCGTTCAAACTGTAGGAGAATTTAAGGCATCAGGACAACCTGTAGAAGAGCCTGTAGATTCAGAGGTTAAGGAAGAAGTAGCCACTCTAAAGCACGACATGGCTGAAATTAAGGAGCTATTAAAAGGACTAAATAAATAAATATGACAACACGATATATTGAATTAGACAATGACGAGCTTAAAGCTCTTGTTGTATCAAAGGGTGAGATTGTAGCTAGGGGACGAAAGCACTATCAGAACATGGTAGAACTAAACGACCAAGGTAACGCAATCGCAGAAGAACGAAACGTTGTAGTTGCACAGATTCTTGAAAAGACAGCAGAACTACTAAAAGACGAGAAGTTAGGAGAGTTCGATTTAGCTACAACTACAGACATTAAGGACGATGTTCTTAGAGTAGAAATCGTAGACAGAGTGGAGCAGTTCAAGGAAAACATGAAGGAGGAGAAGGCACGAGCAGAACGAAAGGAAGACGGCAAAGAAACACCAGAAGAGGCAATACAGAGTAAGCAGGAGGAGTTTAGTGAACTACTTAAAGCTATTCCACAAACAGAAGCAGTGGATAAGCTAGACAAATTAATAGCAGTATTAAAATAATAAACATGACTAAAGTACAACTAAGGGACGGAAGAGTTAAGGAATTCAAGGGAAAGGTTCAGGCAGAACGATATGCCGAAGCTACTGGAGGAACAATAGTTGCCTCAGAGGCAAAGAAGGTAGTTAAGCGAGTAATTACACGCTCTCGCAAAACAGAAAAAAAATCTGATAAATAACCTGCGTGGTATAATATAGAATATGGTATATAGCTCAAGTTCAGACAACTCGGGTATTGTAGAGGACGCACGATGGATGGTCGGTGCTAATTCTACTTCCTATCCGATAGAAGACCTTACAAGAAATGCAAACCGATGGTTAGACCGTGCGGTATCTATCATTGTCCCTGCCTCAGGAACGTGGCAGTTTGATGATAACAATTATACAGACTATCCAATAGCAACAGCCGCTCTTGTTTCAGGACAGACAGATTACGTAATGGACGTGTCTTTCCTTAGAGTAGAACGAGTGGAGGTTAAGGATGAGAGTGACAACTGGGTACGACTAAAGCAGTTTGACCGAACGGAAGTTGGTCAGGCTATTTCAGACTTCATGGATGCTGATGGTTCACCTCAATATTACGACGTGTCAGCTAACTCAGTAAAACTTTACCCAGCACCAAACTACTCACAAGCAAGCTCAATCAAGGTCTTCTTCCAAAGAAAAGGTAGTTACTTTGATACAACAGACACAACAAAGACACCAGGGTTCGCAGAAATATTCCATCGGTATATCTCACTAGGAGCAGCTATGGACTTCTCAAAGAAGTTTAGAAATGCTAATGCACAAGACATCCAGAGGGATATTAATGTTATGGAGAGTGATATGCAAAATTTCTACTCTCGAAGGAATCGTGACGGTAAACACCGCATGACACCAGTTTATAAGACAAGTAAATAAGATGGCTACAACTTGGGAATATCAAAACAGAGAATCAGGAGCATCAGACGGCTGGGAGTATAACACCAGTGAATTAACATATAATGATGACGCAACTGACCAAGGACAAGTCGTTTACTATAATTCAGCAGGTTCAGCAACAGTCTGGGCATTACAAGCACAAAGTTAATTATCAATATCATGGCAACAAATTATCCAACATCAATAGACACACTAACTAATCCCACAGCAACAGACGCAGTGGCCACAGTAGACCACGCAGCACAGCATGCAAATGCTAATGACGGGATAGAGGCCTTACAGGCTAAGGTGGGAGCAGACAGCTCCGCAGTAACAACATCACACGACTATAAGTTAAGTGGTGTAACAGGTTCAGACGTATCCGCTTCCCTTACAGGAACAGAGACTTTGACTAACAAGACAATAGACGCAGATAACAACACAATCTCTAACCTAGCTCCTTCAATGGCAGACGCTACTGGTTCAGACGTATTGTTTGTTTCAGGTACAGCAGGTACTGATGGTGATTTGATTAAGTGGAATGCTGATGGAGATGCTGTCTCAGCCGACACTGTTACTATTGCTCAAGGTGGTACTGGACAAACGGCTCAAACAGCAGCCATGGACGCACTATCGCCAACAACAACTAAAGGAGACGTGATTGTTGATGACGGAACTAATGCTATCCGACTAGCCGTTGGTTCAGATACACAGGTGCTTACTGCTGATTCCGCAGAGGCAAGTGGTGTTAAATGGGCAACAGTAGCAGCGGCTACAACACCGACACGTCAAGATTTTACAGCTTCTGGTACGTGGACTAAGCCAGCGAGTTTGGCTTACATAGTTGTCGAGGTTGTAGGTGGTGGTGGTCCAGGTAATGATATTAGTGGTGGTGGTAATGAAGCGGCACCAGGTGGTGGTGGTGGTGGTTATTCTCGCAAGATAATTGATGCTTCTAGTCTCGGAGCAACTGAGACAGTAACTATTGGTGCGGGTGGTTCTAATGGAGACCCAGGTACGGATGGAGGAACAACATCATTTGGTTCACATCTACAAGCAACAGGTGGAGCAGCTCCTACTGATTCAAACGAAGGTGGTGTTGGTGGCGTTGGTTCTTCTGGAGATATTAACATTACTGGGGGTGATGGTTCTTCTGCTGGAGCGGATACACAGGCTGGAGGTAATGGTGGTGATTCATTTTATGGTGGCGGTGGGCGAGGTAAGGGTTCTAACGGAGGGGGTGATAATGGTGGTCTTTATGGAGGTGGTGGTGGTGGTGGACATGAGACGGGCTCAGGAACACAGAACGGTGGTGATGGTGCTGATGGAGTAGTATTCGTAACTCAATACTTCTAGAATATGGAGGAACAAATTAAACTACTAAACGACAGATTAACTAGAATCGAAAACAATCTCGGTGGTTTAAGTAATGACCCACGACAGACAGAGGTGATAAGAAACGCACTAAAACTATCAGGAATCAGTGCTAAGGACTTGGACGTATCAGGAGACGCTTCATTCGGAGCACAGAGCAAGATTGGATTCTTTGGAGAAGACCCTGCCACACAAGAGAATAAGATTAACGACCCTTCTGGGGGTGCTACACAAGACGCAGAAGCACGTACTGCAATAGGTGAGATTATTGACTCATTAGAAGCTTATGGACTAACCGCATCATCATAATGATTATAGACATACCAAAAAACAATAAGTATTCTCAGGTAAATGACGGGGAAATAAACGGAACATTATCGTCTACGTTTTGTTGCGACTTTGAAAAGAATAGAGGTCAACTATCTCCAGCCACACGAGTTCCCTTAGTAAGTTCTGAGAGTGATGTACCCACAGCTTTTGCAGGACCGTACCTAGCCTCAATAGGTGCGATTACCACAGATAGATATTGGGCGACTGTCGATTCAGGTGTCAGACAGTCTACTGGACCTTTCCGTGCATGGTCAGATGATGATGAGTCAGGTAAACCAGCTGACCTTAGTTCTGCTAATTCGGACATTATTTTATACAATAACAGATTATATGTTTCAGGCTCAACTGCTGGTAATTTATACAGGCGAACTTCTTCTTCATGGACAACGATTGCTAGTGCGACAAACGGAACAGACCCAAATCTAATGACTATTTATGGTGATAAACTTTATATAACATCTGACGGAGATAAGATTCACTCAATGGATGATGCAGAAGCCGTATCAACATCTGGTTCCTACACATTCAATTTAGGTAATGTAGTTTCGAAGAATCATACAATTTCATGTATACGAGCAGTATCAGACGGTATTTGGTTTGGGACAGTTAATGATGCGTCAGGGAGAGCTTTGGTGTATAAGTGGGACGGTGTGACTGCTAATGTTGCGGATAATGTCTATCAAGTAGACGCTAAAGGTGTGATGTCTATAGTTATTCAAAATGACCGACCGTACATTGTCGACTCAAAGGGTGCCTTGAGTACCTTCAATGGTTCTTACTTCCAAGAAATAGCCCGATTACCGATGGAAGACGAACGTCTCGAAGGATTTGACAGAGATGATAACGCACGATTCATCCACCCCAATGGAATGGCAGTGATAGATGAGCAGATACACATCTTAGTAAATAACACACCAACTGACTCTAATTCCAAGGTTTCAGACAGGACCCATTCTGGTGTCTGGGTCTTTGACGAAGGAATTGGTCTAATTCATAAGCACGCCATTTGTCAGACAGAAGCAGATGATTTGAAAGACATGGGGGTTCTTGAGCTATCAGAGGTTGGTGCTATTTATCCAGCCATCCAGGGGATTAGAGATGATTATGATGAATACACAAAATTCCTTGCTGGAGCAACTGTGTATACAGACGCAACGACAGAACAGTCTGGTGTATTCTGTCATATTGAGGATGATAATAACCGAGACTTTACTGACATTATCAAATCAGCACACTTCACGACAACAAAGATTCAAGCTACACAAGCTCAGGAATCATGGCAAAACATCATTGCAACATATGAGTCAATGAGTAATGCCACTGATAAAATAGTTGTCAAGTACCGTAACCAGAACGGAGACCCTACAAGGGCCACAATAACATGGACAAGTGAGACGACTTTTGACTCAACAGAAGACCTTTCAAGTGTCTCTGTTGGCGATGAAATCACTGTTGTTCGTGGTACTGGAGCTGGGTGGCTAGCTCACATAACAGCTATTGCAGAATCGGGTGGTACTTACACAGTTACTCTGGATGAGACTATCACGGGGGCAACAGGGACAGCAGTAGTGAAGGTTCAGACGTGGAATAAGATAGCCGATATTTCTGATACAGTGGGAGATTTCTCACGTCATGCTATCGGGGCGGAATCAACTTGGATTCAATTCAAGGTGTTCTTGGTTGGTACAGGAGTTAGTCCTTTACTCAACAGAATCATCTCTGTATCAGACGAAAAATCGACTTTTAAATAAAATGGTATAATTAGAAAACAACATGGACGATAACACAATAGAACAATTCGCAGCAAACACAGAAGCCTTCGGTCTCTCAGAGAACGAGTTTCGACGTAACATAGCGAACATAAGACAGCAAGACACATCTCCTGCCGACGTAAGCGGCTCTGATGTTATTGACCTACCCGACACGCCACAATCTAATGTGTTCAATACCCTTAACCTTGCTATCCAATCTCAACTAGACCAGACAGCTTTGAGTAACGCTTCTGCGATTTCAGGACAACCAGAAGAAACAGAACTACAAGGAGCACAGAAAGGGTTCGTCATGTCAGCACTAGACGCACTTAGAGGAACTGTTGGTAAGGGCGGTATAGAAGACTTCACTAGAGAACAACGAGAAGACTTGGACTTTGAAGGTAAAGAGGAGGCTCTTAATCAAATAAATAAAGACCTTGCTTCAGAGAAGCGAGCACTGGACATCAGTAAGCGTGAACTATTTGAAGGAGGACTAACTAAGGCACAGGTTAACGTGCAGTCACAAGAACTAACTCGTGTGTCATTACAGAAACAAGCAGACCTTGCTTTACTTCAGAGTGCTGCTAATGGAGACATTAATACAGCGAACAACATCCTACAGCAACGATTAGAGGTTGAATTCGGTGATGAACTACGAACCATCGAAAACTCTAAGCAAGCACTAGAACTTATCTCCCCATTATTGTCAAGAGAAGAGAGACAACAGGCAGACGCACAACAACTATTCCTTGATGAGCGAGCAAGACTCCTACAAGAAGAAGCTGATACAAAGGAGCGTATCGGTAAACTGAAGATTGAACTGGCTAAGAAGGGTCTAATCTCTGCATCAAGAGAACTGGATAATTTCTCAGACTACGAATCTGCATTGAACTTTGCAATCGGAACTGGAGGTCTATCATCTGGTAGTGGTGTGGTTGCCGCAGGAATACCAGGGTTCTTGGACGAGAACACTGAGATTGATGCAAGAATGTTAGCAGAGGAACTTCTGGACAAGGGTGTTACTGACAGAACCGAATTAATGAAAAGAATGCGACTTATTTACACAGCACGAGAAGCCACAGACGGTGCTTTGAATTCAGTTATTGATATTGCTCTAGGTATTACAACAGCACCACAAGCAACCCCAACAGGGCTGTCATCATCAGACTTAGGTGGTGGAGGATTCGGTGCACCTGGTGCAATCAGGACAACCGAACGAGGTACAACACCTCTAACGGCTGCAGAGGCAACAGCCAGTCGTGACCCGTTAAGTCAAATATCAACAGAAGCATTAGGCAGTGCCTTTGAAAGATTTGCCCTTGATGAGAATGATGCCTTAGGCTCACTATTTCAATAAATAATATATGGCACGTGAACGAACATCCAGAGGGCGTTCGACAAGACGTCGTGCGTCACAACCAGACTTATCTACTATTGAAGGATTACAGACCGTAATCAAGCAAGCGGGATTTGAGTTACCGAAGGAGAAGAAACCGTTCTCTGGTCTTCGTCGTGTGCTCGGTGCGATTAACGTGCCTATTGCAGGAATATCTGGATTGGTACAAGGAGCAATCTCCCCTGATATTAAAGCGTTTGAACAAGCACGAAAGAATATAAAGAGCTCGCTTGCGGGTGAGGAGTTTAGAGGATTCTCTGATGTTATTAGAGAAGAGGGAGAGGTAACTTCTCGTGGAGGTAAAATTGGTGCTGGTGTATTGGGATTTGGTTTAGATGTATTACTTGACCCATTAACATACATTACTCTTGGAGCTTCGGTTGCTACTAAAGTTGCAAGAACGGCGGGAAAAACACTGACTCGTGGGGGTAGTAAATACTATACACGTGCCGTTAGGGAAGCTGGAGAAAAATTAGGGAAAGAATCAGCAACCGCATCTAAGGATATTGTTGAAAGGTCTATACGCAACAACAACTACGACACACTAGCAGACGACCTTATTAAGGTTGGAACATCTCCTGGCACAGCGGAACTTCTTACACGTACTGCTAAGGCGGGTCGTCTTATAGATAATGGGGGTATTAAGTTTCTGGGTCGCTCAATGATTAAGGGAGAGACCATTGCTAAGAGTACCTTGGGCAAGACTGCTAAAGAGCTTGGAGGACTAACTGTAGTTAAGAATGCTCGTGAAGTATTTAATAAGACATTCAAGTTTAATAAAGTAAGCAAACCTTTGGCACGGATGGTCGAGGGTTATCGTGCTGTGTCTAATAAGGTAATGAATGAAATTGTCGAACTTAATAAGGGTTTGTGGAAAGGGACTACACCAGCACAGCGTAAAAGATTCTTTGATACTATCGAGGAGCAGAAGAAGAATATTATTCCTTCCGACGAAAACATCTTAAAGGGGATTAAGGCAAAAGGACTTAGGGACACAGTTAAGAACAGGGAAGCCGTTGAGTCTTCTCTACGTAAACAACTCAAGGCTACTCAGAGAGCTGATGCAGAGGCAATCGTTACTAGAGAGTTTGCTGATGACCCACAACTGCAGGACATCGCACGACGACTGTTTATTCAAGATGGAGACCAGCCAGCAATAACTAAACAAATTGCTAAAATGGCAGGACTAGACGAGGATAGTGCTATTGCCCTTTATGTACCGTCTATCACAAAAATAGATTCAGAGAAACTAAGCCCTCTGGTTAGAGAGTCAACTTTCGGGGGTGTGGAGGCTGGTTTCTTAAAGAAGTTCAAGGGGACATCTCAACATGTTGTTCGTGATGCTGCTGAGGCCTACACAATGGGCATGATTTCTGTGGCTAATGCACGAATGCGAACCAATCTACTTAAATCGGTGGAACGAGCCTTTGGTATTCCCAAGGGAAAGATGACCGCAGCACAAGCTAAGCGTGCTGGATTTGTTTTGTTTGATAAGAAGATTGTGCCAGAGGTTTGGGACGCTAAGGTGTGGAAGGAGGCAGGTGAGAACCTTGCTATCACAGACGATAAAATCTCTCAGATACTCCGAACAATGAAAGATGTTACAGGTGACGAGGCTAAGAACGTTAAGAAGATTAAAGAACTTATGACGGAGGTTAAGGCTATTAAGGGGGTTGCACGACATAGCACAATTACACAAGGAACATTCAACAAATTAATTAACAAAGCTGGTCGTGTAGATGAGCTGAAAATTGCTAACGAAGACCTTGCACTCTGGTTCAGGCATTTAGAGAATTCTTTATTAGACCTGCGTTCTATTAAGAAGTCGGCAAAAGACTTACCAAAACCCTACAAGGTAGAAGCATGGATTCCTGAATCCATCAAGGCGGAAATGGATAGCCTGATTAATCCTTCATATAAAGAAATCAATGATATGTTCCGAAAGTCTGGGTTTGACTGGATGACTGGACTCTTCAAGAGTTATGTTACTAGCCCATTCATCGGATTCCACGTACGTAACCTTTCTGCTAATGAGATGAACAATATGTTATTTATGGGGGTTGACGTGTTCGATGTTAGGCTACAAAAGATGGCAGCAGACATGGCACTTGGACGTAACATGAACAGGGTGGTTACAAACAAGTTTGGAGAACAGGCAACTTTGAGTGAATTACTAGAGGAAATCACTAATCGCTCAACCCTATTGGGTCAGGGTCAATTTGGTTCTGCTGAATTAGGGGCAGAGACTGTCCAACGTAGCCTTAGTGGTAAGGGTAAATTTGACCCGTTATCACAAGAGAATATTGTTCTTAAAACGGGTAGGGCTGTTGGAGGTAAGGTTGAAGACCAGGGTAAATTAGCTCACATACTGTCCTCATGGCGTGCTGGTAATACGGTTGACAATGCTATCGAGTCTGCGGAAAAGGCGTTGTTCAATTATTCAAAGCTAACCCCTATTGAGAAAACCTTCTTCAGAAGATTGATTCCTTTCTACACCTTCATGAGAAAGAATGCTGAGCTCCAAATCAACATGCTTGCTAAGAAGCCAGGATTCATCGCTGGAGAACTTAAAGGGTTCGAAGCTCTTGGTGACATAATTGGCGAACCAATCACTGCGGAAGATTACGAGGGTATGCCACCTTGGATTAAGGACACTCTCGGAATGAAGGTTGCTGAGAACAAGTTTGGACAACCTGTTTACCTAACAGGATTCGGACTACCTATCGAAGAGTTCTTGGGAAAGATGAGCGGGGACCAATCAATAATGTTTAATATCTTCAAGAATATCCTTGAGGGTGTAAACCCTATCGTAAAGTTCCCTCTTGAGAAGGCAACAGGAGTGGACATCTTCAGGGGTAAGCCTATTCAGGAAATCACTAATGCAGACAGTGTTGCGTGGATGGAGGAATGGTTCAATGTGATGCCACAGGGTGCAGCAGACGAACTGAAAGACTTTATGAAGTGGAGGGTTCAAGAGGTGCCTGAGTATAGAAATGGAGTAAAAGTGGGTTCTCGTAAGAAATACACAGCTGATGCGGAGGTACTGCACTTCCTTAGAAACCTACCATCTGCCCGATTCCAGTCGGTTGCAGGTAAGCTGCATGACCCCAAACAAACAAACACATCAAAGGTGGTTAACACACTTACAGGAGCTCGATTATTCCCTATCGATAAGGAGCAACAAAAACGCTTCAACGAACTAGATGATAAACAGGAACTAGAAAGATTCCTGATTCAGATGTTGAATTACAGGACTTTCGACATTTTGACCCCTCCTAAGTCTAACAAGACTACCAGTCGGTCAGAACGCCAACGATAGCCACAAAGAATAACAATATCAATAGGCCACCGAAGAATATACCAATGTATCCTAATGCTTCCATGTAGATAACATATAACATCTACACAGGAAGTCAACTAACTTATCAACACGTGGTAAAATAGATATATGACAATCAATAATGACTTTATTAAAGCAATGAAAGAATTACAGAGCATTGTAAAAGAAGCTCGCCTATTACCATCATTACTAATACACAGAAAACATGGACGCAGAACAAAGAAAACAAGTTAAAAGATTACTGGCCACAGAAGAGCCAGAGTTAGTTATTGTAGATGAACTACAAGACCTTAACGAACGACTTGACGACGTATCAAAAGTGGTTGGTAATTTTGACTTTAGTAAGGTAGATTTTATACAAGGTGACGAAGGTCCGCAAGGGGAGCAAGGTGTCAGGGGACCACAAGGTCCACAAGGTCCAGAGGGAGAGAGGGGTAAGGATGGTATCAACGGGGCGACTCCAGTTAAAGGTATTGACTACTTCACAGACGATGATGTTAATGATATATCGCTAGAGATTCAGGCCTCACTACCAGACTTCCAAACAATCTTTACAGAAAAGATAGATGAGGGATTGAATCTTACTGACCTACAAGACACCCCTAGTAAACATAAGGAAGGAAACCTTCTTATTTCAAAGAACGGTAAGTATGAACACCTACCGCTAAGTAGACTACCTGTGCATATTCAGGGAGGTTCTAAGGGTCCAGGAGGTACTTCAGAGATTCTTGAAGAAGGAAGCAAGGTTCTTTCATCACACCGATTCAACTTCGGTCCAGGTTTTGATATTACAGCAGTAGATGGTACAGCTAACATTGATGTTGACCTTAGTGAGATTACAGGGCAAGTAGGTACACTTCAGCAGGTTACAGACAACGGTGCTACTACAACGAATGATATTACAGTTGCAGGATTGGAAATTTCAGATACATCTCCTACCCTAACCATAACCCATACAACATCAGGTGATAATGCTGATATTGTGTATACA
>Ga0098052_1001072_pt1 | contig 17236 bp, 17 predicted proteins | sample 15_taG_FD_81591 | JGI IMG/M metagenome (GOLD analysis project Ga0098052, IMG submission 81591) | Marine viral communities from the Subarctic Pacific Ocean - 15_ETSP_OMZ_AT15312 metaG | ecosystem: Environmental > Aquatic > Marine > Oceanic | place: Pacific Ocean | collected 2015-01-18
CGTCGCATGTATGCCGACGAAGCGGTCGACAACATTCTGACAGCCCGGGGCGACGAAGACACGATGCGTCTGCGGGCACTCTTTTACGATGATCCGACGATGGCAAACAATCATACCTACCAGTCGGCGATCCACGATTTCGTGGAACGCGGTTCGCGGAGAACCCCTCCTACTCAACTCGCTTCTACCACGGGGCTGGATCAGTGGGATGTGGCGCTGTATGGCCCTGCCCGGGAGGGAAATGTAGGGTTGGGGTTTGATCGCCGTGTCTACGCCGTGGAGGAGATCCGCGAGTTGATTGTCGCCGACTTGCGGGCGGTTACCCGCAAGTTCGCCGACGACGTTGGCCTGCCGGAACGGGTGTCGGTGGGCCGCTGGCAGTCGCCGGGGGAAAGGATCGGTGCGTCTGGTTCGACGCACCCGATGGATCCCCAGTGGGGTCAAATGACGGTGAACCCGGGGGGAATACGTTACGGTCGTTTCGGCCCGGGAGGCATGGGGGGCGGAAGTCCCAAGTGGTTTGAGGCGGTCGTGGACCCCCGCAAGGACATCGACTTCTTCATGCTGTCGCGCACGGGGCAGAACTACGCGGAGCATGAGATTCTGATGTCGCCTGAGACGTGGGCGGAGAAAGCCGTAGGCGGGTTGTCGCGCAGGCGCGGAAGTGTCGATGACCTCACTGCTATGGATATCGACGGGCCGTACGCAGCCCCCTCGTCGATGCCGGGGTTGACTTCGGCACAAATGGAGTTAGGCCCCAACGCTCCCCGCTGGTTGCCGCGCCTGATAGAAGAGTTGACTGAGGCGGGCGTGGCACCAGATCTCGTCAAGCGGTTCATCAAGGAACCAGCCGGTAGGAGTAGGGACGCTTTGGTTCATAAGGTTACAACGGAGTTGGATGTGGCGCGCCGCAACGCGTTGGAGGGGCAGGGTTGGACGAACCTGCCCACCCCCGGTGCCATCAGAGCCCCAACAGTTGGAGATTGGCCAGTCGGCGGTGAGACGCTCAGAAAGATCCACGCGGGGTCGTACGATACATCCGACTGGTTCGACTGGGGATTGGATTCGGGGCGTCTCATGTCGAAGCCTCGTCCTCCAAACTGGCTTCAGTTCCACGACGAGATAGTGGATCTATTCAATAGGGCAGGCGCCCCCGGGGGAGAGATCGGTTCGCTGGCCGCTTCGCGGCCCGCCACTGCGGAAGACGCCCGTCTAGCATTTGAGGATTGGATCTCCATCAAGGACAGGGGGCCAAAGGAGGCGATGCTGAGCGGTCTTGTGGGTTGGAGGATGCCGGAAGGCGCCATCGGCGGCGCTAGGGCCAGTATGGAGTTGTTGCCGGGATGGAAGGACTGGTTGAAGAGACTCGTGGACGCCTTCTACGACACACCCCGTGGTCGCGCTTTGCGCCAGATCGACCTGCATGGAAGACGTCGTTCCCCGTGAGCCGTCTGGGCGAACTCCGCCAAGAAGCAGAGTGGCGCAAATGCCAACGCGACGAACGGTACTTCTTGCAGAAGTACTGGCACATCGCCCACCCGGGCCACGGTCGCATCCTGTTCAACCTGCGTGACGCACAGCAATACGCCCTGAACCATTGGGATGACAACCGCTACTCGTTGACGTTGAAAGCCCGCCAGATCGGATGGACGACGCTCGTCGCCGCCCACCAGTTCTGGTTGGCGTACTTCCACGACGACCAGAACATCATCGACCTCAGCCGAACCGAACGCGAATCCGTCCTCCTCCTTCGTAAATCGAAGTACGGGTTTCAACACCTGCCGGACTGGATGGTGGCCCGCGGTCCGAAGTCGCTGGTGGAACACCAGCAGCGCATGTACTTCGGCAACGGGTCGCAGATCACGTCGATGCCTTCGGCATCGGATCCAGCCCGTGGCGAATCCGCTACCCTGATCGTCGTTGACGAATGGGCATTCTTGCCGAACCCGGAGGAAGCATGGGCATCCATTGAACCTGTGGCGGATGTTGGAGGACGCATCATCGGGTTATCGACGGCGAATGGATCAGGAAACTTCTTTCACCATCTTTGGGTGGGGGCGAGTACCGCCAACAACAAGTTCTCGCCCATGTTCTTCCCGTGGTCTGCGACGGAAGACCGCGACGAGTCGTGGTACGAGTCGAAGAAGCAGTCGATGCTTTCGTGGCAGTTGGCTCAGGAGTATCCGACGACGCCTGAAGAGGCGTTCGTGAAGTCGGGTAATCCGGTGTTCGATCTGGACGTGTTGGAGGAGATGGAGGGGCGCTGCTATGCGGGAACCAGCGGCTACCTGCATGAGACGCATCCGCGGGTTGTGGAGTTTCGGAAGTGAGTTTGGAAGTGTGGCGTGAGCCTGACGGGATGCACGCCTACGTGATGGGGGTGGACACGGCGGAGGGGTTGGGTCACGGCGACTATTCGTGCGTACAGGTGTTGGATGTGGGGACGGGGGAGCAGGTCGCCATCTGGCATGGCCGGATTCCACCGGATGCGCTGGCGGTAGAGGTGACGCGTCTGGGTTTGTGGTACCGGGACGCGTTGTGTTGTGTGGAGTCGAACAACCACGGGTTGACGACCATAACGATGCTGCGCCAGTTGGGGTATCCGCGGATGTTCCGGCAGCGTTCCTTGAACCGTACGACGAACAAGGTTTCTCAGGAGTTCGGGTGGCGTACCACCCGAACGTCGAAGCCTTTGATGATTGACGATCTGGGGATGGCTTTGCGGAATGACGAGTTGTCGCTTTACGACGTGAACACGGTGCAGGAGTTGCGGACGTTTACCCGCAATGATCGGGGCACGATGTCTGGTTCGCCGTTTGATGACCGGGTGATGGCGTTGGCGTTGGCGAACCAGATGCGGAAGTACGCTCACGCTCCGGAATACGTCGAATACGTGGACGATTATTGGACTATTGACTGGTGGAAGCGTCTGGCTGTGGGGCAGGGAGAGTCTAAGGATCCGTTGAGGATTGGTTCTCACAGCGTTCGTGGGACACCCCGCGGTTTGTAGGTAGGAGCGACAGACCATACTGGTTTGTCGCCCGAACAGAGAGAGGTTGCATGTCAGCAGCAGGTAAGTTCGTTTCGTTTACCAGTGGTACTCGCACCATTGACGGCGCTACGGGCAAGAACAACAAGATGGAGCGCGGATCTTCGGTGTCGGCCAATCCCATTTGGGAACCGGCGCAGCCAAACTCGCCACGACAGCGGTTTGATAGTCCGAAGTATGCCAACCAGACTGGCGGGTACGGGCAGGTTTCAGGACGTTCAACTCCGAAGAACCAGCACGGCATCACCGGACAGGTTGAGCCTGCATCTCCGCAGCCCGACCTGAAGGGCCACAACGTCGCACCGCATACCAAGCGCCCATAACTGTGGCCGTTCTGGCCCCGGGAGCAACGTACGAGGAGTTCTGCGACTACACCCAACTGCACCGTGGCACTCTGCCTAGAGCAGAGTTGGATGAGTTGTGGGAATGGCGGCAGAAACTGCTCTCGTTGAGGGTTGCGACGGGGCGCGGCTTGCGTGCCCAGTTGCCCCCAGATGAACGACATCTGAGCCGGGAAGAACGAGGCCGCAAGGCCGAAGTAGAGGCGCGCTCGCAGGGCCGCAACATAGAACGGCTTCCCGATAAGGCATACTTCTGATGGCTCGTAAGACACGCACCGAACTGCACGACCTGTACCACAGGCGCATCGAACTTTCGCGTCGTTGGCATGAGCAGGAGGGGTTCAACGATACGTGGCGGCGCATGATCGACTTGTATCGGGGCCGTCATTGGCCCCGAACGACGTCTGCCATGCAGGATCTGATTTCGGTCAACATGGCGTTCTCTACGGTGAACGTCATCGCCCCGTCGGTTTCGGTGAACCATCCGAAGATCGTGGTGAACGCCAACGACGAGGAGAACCGTGACCGGGCGTTGTTCGTGGAAGCGGTCATCAACCACCAGTGGCGCCACCATGACTTCCGTAGGCCGTTCCGGGCTGCGGTCAAGGACTTCCTGATTGTCGGCCACGGCTGGGTCAAGGTCGGGTGGCGGTTCTTGGAGCAGGAACGCACTCTCGCTGACGCTGAACGTCAGGAAATGATGGATCGGGCGATCTTGGAGGTCGATCAGGCGGCGTCGGAGATGCCAGAGTTTGCTGGCGAGTTGCCGTCAGAGGAGGAGTTGGCGGCGAACATTCCTGAATCAGAAATGAAGATCGTGGAGGATCAGCCGTTCGTGGAGCGGGTGTCCCCGTTCGACATTCTCGTTGATCCAGAAGCAACGTGCGAAGACGACATGTCGTGGATTGCTCAACGAATCGTACGCCCCTTGGAGGACGCCCGAAGCGATCCAAGGTACAAGCCGTCGACACGCAGGGTTCTGTCTGCCGACGCCCGGGTTCTAACCGGCTACGACCACGTGTTTGAGGACGAACGGGAGTACTACACCCCTGACGAGCGGGTGGTCATCTGGGAGTTCTACGACATTTCCCGTAACACGATGTCTGTGTTCGCTGAGAACGGCGAAGGCTTTCTAATCGACCCGGTAGCGATGCCCTACGCCTATGGGCAGCCGTTCGTGATGGTCCGGAACTATGACGTTCCTGACCATTTCTATCCGCTGGGCGAGTTGGAACCCATCGAATCGTTGCAGTTGGAGTTGGACAAGACCCGAACCCAGTTGATGAACGACCGGAAGCGTTACGCCCGGAAGTACCTCTACCACGAACGGTCGTTCGGGCCAGAGGGTCGTGAAGCATTGGAGTCCGACGAGGACTCGCGGATGGTTCCTGTCGTGGACGAGAACAAGCCGTTGTCTGAGGTCATCATTCCGATGCCGCAGGTTCAGGTTTCACCTGAGATCTACCAGTACAGCGACACCATCGAAGCAGACATCATGCAGGTGTCAGGCGTATCGGAGTATGCGCGGGGGGCAATGCCTGAGATCCGTCGCACGGCGACGGAGGCTTCGATCATCGCTGACGCCCAGAATGCGCGTGCTGCGGACAAGTTGGCAATCATTGAACTGAGCATCGCCCAGATTGGTCGCCGCGTCCTCCAGTTGATGCAGCAGTACATGACTGGTGACCAGATGGCTCGTGTTACGAAGCGGGGCGGTGGGGACTTGTGGGTGCCCTACACCCGGGAAGACATCACCGGGGAGTACGACTTCACGGTGGTGGCTGGTTCGACGCAGCCGATGAACGACACCATTCGTAAGCAGCAGGCGATTTCGTTGATGAATGCGGTGGCGCCTTTGGTGGGTGCCGGGGTGATTGACCCGCAGGCTCTAGCGATTCATATTCTTGAAGACGGGTTCGGAATCACGAACCCGGAACGGTTTATCAGTCAGCAGCCGCCGCTACCCCCGTCCGCAACGGGGTCCGCCGCGGCGGGCGCCCCAGAGGCGCCCCCGCCTCCGACGGTTCCTCCCCCCGTCGGGGGCGGTGCCGAACTTCCCCCGGAGGGCGCTTTCGCCCCAACCGGGGGGATACCGCCAGAGTTGTTACTGCAACTCCAGAACCAGATGGGTATGGAACTGCCGTCGCTCTAGGCGGTGCTGCACCGTGCAGCACCAGAGATGTGGGACACCCCCACTATTCATATTAGGAGCAACCCGAAGCGGACTCCCGAGGAGGCCAAGTGCCAGAAAACATGGAATCACCAGAATCCGCTACGGCGGACAACCCGGTTGTTTCCTCAGAAGCAGCAAGGGAACCTGCGGATCATGTCGTCAAGGTAGACGGCGTGGAGCAGCAGGTCAGTCTGAGCGAACTTCGTGATGGATACCAGCGACAGGCGGATTACACCCGTAAGACGCAGGAGTTGGCATCTGAACGTGAACGTCTACAACAGGCCGAAGCCATTGTGTCAGCGTTGGAGTCAGATCCAACGGGGACATTGACGGCTTTGGGGCAGGCTTTCGGTGTGGATAACCAGCAACCTCAGCCACAGTCGTCTTACGACGAGTGGCAAGAGGAGCCGGATCCGACCAGTCAGCGGCTCCAGAGTTTGGAGGCTCAGGTCGCAGCGCAGGCGCGCACGCATAGACAACAGGCGTTGGACAAGGAAGTCCACGGCTTGAAGGATCGGTACGGAGACTTCGATGAGAAGGCGCTGTTTCAACATGCGTTGACGAATCGGATCCCGAACTTGGAAGCGGCATACGCGCACATGAACTTTGGTGAAATGTCTGCAACGGCTGAGAAACTTCAGCACGAGCAGGCAATCATTGACGAGAAGCGCACCGGGGTTCCGGTGGCTGGTGGCAAGTCCACTCAGTCGGGCGCTGTGCAGTCGAATGTTTCTTCTGAGAAAGCCGGTTCTCTCCGTGAGGCGTTTGCCCTCGCCAAACGAGAACATAGCACCTAATCCTCTAAGGGGGTAAAGAATCATGGCGGCTGGTAACAGCAACTTTGACGAGATTCTTTCCACCACGCTAAAGAACTACGTCCCGAAACTGACAGATAACATCTTCAGTGCAAGGCCGTTGTTCTACGCCCTGACGAACGGCCAGACCATTCGTCGGATCAGTGGTGGAGCGAAGATCGTCGTCCCGTTGATTTACGGGACCAACTCAACTGCCGGATCGTATTCGGGCACGGATTCTATTGACACGACCGCTCAGTCCGGCATTTCTGCCGCTGAGTATTCGTGGAAGCAGTATGCGGCCACGGTGACGATCAGCGGTATCGAAGAAGCCAAAAACAACGGTGAAGCCCAGATCATCGACCTGCTGGAAGGCAAGATCTTCCAGACGCAGGAGACGGTCATTGAGAACATGAACACCATGTTCTTCGGGAACGGCACCGGTAACAGTAGCAAGGACTGGTTGGGGCTGAGTGCCCTAGTTGGTTCCACGGGTTCTCCCGGTGGCATTGACGCCACCGATTCGGACAACTCGTGGTGGAGGTCTGCGGTAACGAACCAAGGTTCAGCCGCAATCACCATTGCTTCGATGGCGACCCTGTACAACAACTGTTCGGTTGGCAACGACCAGCCGACGATCATCATTACCGGTCAGAACCAGTACGAGGCTTATGAGGCTCTGCTCACCGATCAGATCCGTTACACGGATACTGATATGGCGGACAGCGGCTTCCAGAACCTCTTGTTCAAGGGCGCTCCGATGACCTTTGACGGTACTCTTGCCGGTGAAGGCAAGATGTACATGCTGAACACCAAGTACATCCAACTGGTGGCTCATTCTGACGTGTGGTTCAAGCCGACTCCGTTCGTGCGGCCCACGAATCAGGATGCGGTTTACTCGCAGTTGCTTTGCTACGGCGAGTTGACCACTTCCAACCGTGCCCGTCAGGGGTACATGTACGGAATCACGCCTGCCTAATGGGACGAGGATTCGCTTACGCTCATAAGGTTGGCACGCGCCCGTACGGGGAGCCTTCGGGCGACCATTACCGGGAATCGACCCCACGGCCTCAGACCGTTGGGCCTTCCCGAAACGTGCAGCGCGTCAACCCCGTAAGCGAACCCGTTCCGGAGGTCAGCAAGTGCAGCGCGCTGACTCGCAGCGGGGCACCCTGTAAGGGGCGTCCCGTTGCGGGCAGCGACCTGTGCGTATTCCATAGGGAGTAGTTGTGGACATTTCGACCATGCGGTCGTATGTCCGCTCTGTGGTGGACATCGACTCGTCCGACATTACGGACGACACGATGAACCGCTTCTTGGGGGAAGGGTACGACGTCATTGTCTACTCTGAGAAGCGTTGGCCGTTCTTTGAGGTTGAGGCCACGTTCGACACGGTTGGTTCCCAGAAGGACTACACGCTTGCCGTGGTGGGCGCTTCGGTCACTAATGGGTTGAGGGAGATTGCTTCGCTTCGCACCGACGACCATGTGGTCACGTATGTGGGGCGTGATAGCGGCGACGTTGTGTACCCGCTGGATTCGACGGGCACCGGGGAACCGTGGTGGTGGTCGTTCTGGGCGGACAGCGTTCGCTTGTATCCGACTCCGGGGGGAGTGCACACGGTAACGGTGCGGGGGTACAGGGATCCGACAGCGTTTGGCGCCGGGTCTTCGGATGCGACGGAACCGTCGGATCTGCCGACGCCGTTCCACATGATTATCGCCACCTATGGGATTGCCCGGGCTTACGAGCAGCAGGAAGACCCCGTGATGGCGGCACAGTACTTTGCGGTATTCAATCAGGAGTTGGACAACTTGCGGGCACGGTATGAGGACATGCCGTCTCCGCAGCCGATTGTGCTTGGTTCGCGTCGGATGTCGCGCTGGTGGGCGCAGTCGTACATGCCGGATCGCTTGCGTTATTCGTGGGAGTAGGGCATGCCTACCCTTAGTCCGCCCAAGACGAGTCGTCGCGCCCAGTTCAAGTTAGAGACGCTGGAGTCGTTTACCGGCGGCTTGAATCTGAGGTCGGATCAGTTCAACCTCGCTGACGACGAGTCACCCGACATGTTGAATGTTCTTGTGGATCCCCGGGGGGGTATCCGTCAGCGCGACGGGGTGGATCGCCGAAACACGACGGCGTTGAGCGCCGACGTAAAGGGCATCTGGTCGTTCTTTACCGATAGCGGCACGGATGCGGTGATGGTGAACTATGGCACCAAGGTCGCCTATTCTACGAGCAGCAACTTTACGGACCTGACCGGGATTACAGCCAGAACTGCTGGTTCCCGCGTGTACGGGATGACGATGAACAACATCGCCTACGGGGTGTCGTACGACCAGCCTTCATTCCGGTGGAATGGAACCACCGCTGCTGATCTGGGTACCACTCTTGGTTCAAGCGGCAATATGCCGCAGGCCCAGTATGTGGCGTTCTGGAACAACTTTGCGTGGGTTGCGAACACCTACGAGTCGGGAACGGGCTACAAGTATCGGGTGCGTTGGTCTAACGCCAACGACCCGGAAACGTGGGCGGCGAACAACTATGTCGACATCGACAAGGGAGAGCATGGCGACTACATCACGGGCTTGTGCCCGATGGGTGACCGCTTGCTGGTGTTCAAGACGAACAGCACGTACGCCATCTTCGGCTTCGACTCTGATTCATTTCAGGTAGTTACGGTTAGTAGCAGCATCGGATCAACGCCACTGTCTTCCCCGGTTACCACCCCTTACGGGGTGTTCTTCTGGTACGCCAATCAAGGCGTGTACCTGTACAACGGCACGAACATGCTGTGGCTCTTCCCGAAGATCTTTCCGGCGGTAGAGAACGGAACGCTAACCGACACGAACCCGCCCCAGTTGGCGTGGGGAAACAACCAGTTGTACGTATCCGTCGACTGGACGGTAAACAGTTCGACCACCAGACGCACCCTCCTGTACGACCCGACTCTGGGAGAAGAAGGCGCATGGGTTACAACCGACATTGACGCCGGACCGCTTCACGCCCACCGGCCCCCCGATTCGGCTCCAACCGTGCTGGGAGGCTGTGTAGCCAACACGGGCGTCGTCATCGACGTGGAAGACGGGCAGAACCGCAGCACCGACCGGTACGCCACCGATGACGTCCACATTTCCTCCTACTTCGTAACACGATGGGTTACCGGGAAGAACCCCATCGTCAAGAAACGATGGGGTCGCCCCCGGGCTGTCCTGTCGGCGGAGAACACTCTTGACCTGTCGGTCCTGCTCTACAAGGACTACGACAAGTCGGCTCAGACGAACACCTTCACTGTCGGGGTGGGAGCCAAGACGTCCACCTCCCTGTGGGGTACAGCAAAGTGGGATGACGCCGATCCGGATTCGGCATATTACGCAGTGTGGGATGCGACTAGCCGTGATTTGACGGCTGAGGTGAAGAATCTGCCCACACTTGGGACAGCACGGTCTGTAAATATGAAGGTTGTTGGTCCCACCACAAACCATCACTGGGAAATGAATGCTCTGGCATTCACTTACACGCCAAGGAGACTTAGGTAAAATGGCAACACTCGCCGTTACGAACACTTTCGCTGCTGGTAACACGATTGTTGCAGCGGACATGAACGAGAACTTCGATGACATCGAAGCGTTCGTGAATACCACGCCCGGTGTCGTCCAGAAGGACATCGTTGACGCAAAGGGCGATATTGTTGCTGCGACGGCAGCCGATGCGGTTGCGCGTCTGGCTGTTGGCACCAACGACTATGTGTTGACCGCTGATTCGTCAGAAGCAACTGGTCTGAAATGGGCGGCGCCTACGACTGGTGACATCACGGCGGTCACGGCAGGAACGAACCTGTCCGGGGGCGGCTCCAGCGGAGACGTCACCTTGAACCTCGCTGTCGATGCTGCCGTGGCGATGGGAGCCGACGGTTCCGGCGTGGACGTCACGTTCCATTCTGCGACCGCAGGCGACAACATGCTGTGGGATGCATCGGAAGAGAAACTGGTCATTACCGGCACGAATGGACAAAACGCCCTAGAGGTCGCTGACGGCAATGTTTCGATCACCGACGATCTAACGGTCAGCAACGATGCGACGGTTACTGGAAACCTGACGGTTACCGGCACCACCACCAACCACCTGAATGTCACCACAGCCGCCGATGCCATCGCTCCTGCTCTTGGAGATGAGAACAAGTATGTTCGGACAACGGGTACGGCGGTGGTGACGTTGCCGCAGCACTCCGCTCAGGCGTTTGCGGTCGGTACGACTATTTATTACGAACGGTACGGGAGTGGGACGCTTACGTTCGCTGCCGGTACGGGGGTTACGGAACTTTCTTCTAAGGACAGTACCCTGACCTGCGGGGATCGTTACACCACTGTTGCCGCTATCAAGACCGGCACTAACACATGGGCGCTGATCGGAAACATCGGCTAGATGTCTTTCCTTCTTTCCGCAGTCGCCGGTCAAGGCGGGGTAAAGATCCCCGGCGCGCCGGGAACCCTTTCAGTCACACGCTCCACAACGGCCCTATCTGTCGCGCTGTCGTGGTCAGCACCATCGGATACGGGTGGCGGTACGATTTCGGGTTACGCCATCAAGCGGGACGGATCGGTAATCGTTGCAGATACAAGTTCGACGGGGACGACCTACACCGATACGGGTCTTGCGGCTGGAACCGCTTACGCCTACACGGTTGCGGCAATCAACGAGGCCGGAACCGGGACTTACGGCAACTCGGCATCGGCTACGACCATTGCGTTGCTGGCTACGGGCGGGACCATCACAACCCACGGGGCGTACAAGGTTCACACCTTCACCTCATCTGGCACCTTCTCCGTGACCGGTGGATCGGCCACCGCTGCGTACCTGATCGTTTCAGGTGGGGGCGGCGGCGGCACCTCTGGTGGCGGTGGTGGCGGTGGGGGCGGTCAAGCATTCACAGGTACCCAAGCGTTATCACCCACAGTCAACTGGGCTATCACTATCGGTGCTGGGGGCGCAGCCCCAAGCGACGCCGTGAACGGCGGGGCCGGTGGGTCTTCGTCGTTCTTCTCGGCTACTGCCGTCGGCGGTGGTGGCGGAGGATCGGAAGCGGTTGGAACCAACGGGGCTTGCGGTGGTGGGGGTGGCGTACCCAACCATAACGGCGGCGGCACTACCCGCTCTGGTGGTACCGGCGGCAACGGCTATGGCTCTAACCCGAACTCAGCAGGTGGCGGTGGAGGCGGCTATGCGCCAGACAACGGTGCCAATGGTACTGGTAGTGGTGCTGGAGATGGCGGTGACGGGTTGGGCAACGACTACCGGACGGGTTCGACGGTGTATTACGCCGGGGGTGGTGGAGGCGGCTCTGGAGTCTCCGGGGGGAGTGCCGGATCGGGTGGCTCTGGCGGGGGCGGTACCGGAGCGCAGGGCAACGCCGTCGATGGCACCAACGGAACAGCCAACAGCGGTGGTGGCGGTGGCGGTTCCTCAAACTATGTCTTGGATCTTTACACGGGCGGTAGCGGGGTCGCTGTAATCCGCTACACCATCTAAGGGGGACTGATGGCTCACTTTGCACAGGTTCGTGACGATACTGGAGAAGTTCTCCGCGTTATCGTCATCGCCAACGACGAAATCGTTGACGGTGACGGTGTGGAATCCGAAGTGATGGGCGTGGCCCGATGCGAGGAACATGCGGCCCTTGAACATCCCGATGTTGGCCCCGACTATGCGGGGGCAACTTCGTGGGTTCAGACCTCGTATAACCACAACATTCGGAAGAACTATGCCTACATCGGGGGAACCTACGACCCAGTAAACGATCTGTTCCACGCTCCCCAGCCCTACCCGTCATGGGTGTTGGATCTGGACACGGGCCAATGGGAGGCACCGACCCCAAGGCCCGATAGTGAGAAGTTCTACTACTGGGATGAAGACACGACCTCATGGGTAGAGGTTCAGGAGTGAACTCTCCCACCGACATTCGACAGGTAAAGATCCCGACCATAGCGGTCGGGTTGATCTTGTCTGTGGCGGTGATTGCTGGAACGATTACTTGGTCTTCTGCCCGCACGGTGGCCCGCATTGACCGTCTGGAGGAATCAGTTGAAGCAATCGAAGATTCGATGGATATGCATGCTTACGCGCGAGTGGAAGATGTTTCGGAAGACATTCGGGATTTAGAGACACGGCTGGTTGCGATGGAGGAACTGTGCAACCGCGTCGACACTATGGAGGAACTACTGGCAGGGGTTGCCTCCTCTGTAAGCGCCTTGTTGATGGAGGCGGAGCAGGACTGGTGGCCTGATGACGGTTGAATACAAGCCGACGCACAAGTTTTTGGGACAGAACGCCCGCTCTATTGAGTACGAACTTCGCAAAATCCAAGAAAAGTTGAACGACTTAGAGACGCGTGTGGCGGCTCTGGAGTCACCATAGGAGCAGCATGGGTATCCGCAGATCAGCAGCAGAATACGGTTCAAGCGTCGGAGACGAAGCACTTGCCGTATCAAGCACGGCGGTGGCTTTGGCTTCGGTTCCTGCCACGGCGATAGCCGCAATGATAACGAACGGCGCTGAGCCGGTTCGGGTCAGGTGGGGGACACCAACCGCCAGCGTCGGCCACTACATCAACCCGTACAGCGTCTTGGACTTGTATCAGGACGATCTGACGGACGTGAAGTTCATTCGGGTGTCGTCTGATAGCACGATCCATGTCACCTACTTCGGCTAGGAGCAACGATGCCTTCAAGGATTACGCAGCGCATAGATCAGGTTCCTACCGGGGACATTACTGCTGTCACGACGCCCTCAAACGGCGGTTTGTCCGGGGGTGGGACGAGTGGCGCTATTGCCCTTACTGTGGACGGGAGCAATCTAACGGCCCTTGGGGCGACGATAGCAACCACCGATTATCTAATAATGTACGATACCGACGGCACCGCTACCAAGAAGGTCTTGGTTTCTAACACCGTCGGGGTTTGGGCGTAGCATCATGGCAGGTTTCTCAGACAGAGATCACGAAAGCCTTGGCATGGACCGGGAAGCACTGATTCGGCGCCTCATGTCGAACGTAACTGGAAATCCGGCTGCCCGGGGCATGGTTCCCACTTCTGGTGGGAACATGACTCCGATGCGTCAGTTGCCTCCGGGGTCGTTCAATCCGGCGAGTCCCGCCGGGATTGAACGTCAAGCATTTACGGGGCGGTCCCCGTTCGCTGGTGGTCAGCCACACCCGGCGATGGCACAGTTTCTTCATGCGGCGATGGCGGCACGGGCAATGAACCAGTCGAATCCGGGTGCCGGTCCATCTTACGGGGGGTCGCATCCGATGAATCCGATGGGTGAAGGAAACGTCAATGCTGGTGGGTTGCTGACTGGGGATGCTAGTAAGCAGAAGAACCCGTTGCAGCAGGTCGGGAGCGCCATCAAGGCGCTGGTTTCCTTCTTGATCGAACAGTAGTTCGATGGCGGTCCAGTACGATCTTGACCCGCCGTCGCTCCCGAACATTCTGTCGGGAACGTATGGGCGCACTGGAGCCGGTTACGGCTTGGGGGCGGACACGGGGGGTCGCACGGCTCAACTTGTTCGCGACTTGGCGGGCATCCAGTATCAGCGCGAGTCGACTGGGCAGCAGTACGGGTGGGGCGACTTGGCTCGGCAACGTAATGTTGCCGATCAGCGTCGCGCTGTTCCGGGGGCTTTCAATCGTCGGGGCATGTTGGATTCCGGTTTGTATCAGCGGGGGATGCGCCGTAGTTATGAGGCGGAGTTGATGGAGCAGGCGATGATGGAGCAGGCGATGTCTGCCCAGATGGGGTCTTTGGGGCAGCAGCAGATCGGCGTTGAGGGCGGCTATGCGTATGGGGCGGGTCAGGCTGCGTTGGCGGATGCTCAGCGCCGCATTTTGGCTAATCAGATCAGGGATGCTTTCTGATGGGCCTGTACGGATGGGACGACCCAAACAACATACGAACCCCTGCGGAGGGCCAGTTCACGGGTTACAACCCGGCGCCGTGGGAGTGGGATCCAGCGACGTCCCGGCAACCGATGTCGGATCTGGACACGCGCATCTCCGACCTCAACCGGATCTACGGTGACTACGGGTCAGCCCTGACTGGCGCACAACCCGACTACAACCAGTTCCGGCAGGGAATCAACCAGTTTTACGGGCAGCCCTCTGCGTTCTCATCTTCCGGTCCGGGCGGTGGGTGGTCGTCGCAGGCTGCTACCGGGCAGTATCTTCCGATTGAGCAGGCGTTGGCAAACGCCAACCAGTTCTACGGCGACCAGCAGACCCGGTACAACACTTTCCTTGGGGATCAGCAGACCCGGTATGAGGGTCTAGCCAACCAGTTCCTTGGGATGGCGCAGGGGCACGCCGACCCGGATACAGGTGAATGGATTCCCGGCTTCTACGACACGCAGTATGCGAACGCTATGGGGGGCGCCAACACTCTGTATGACTTGGGGATGGGAGTCATGGGGGACGACGGGACGCGTACGGGCGGCTTCTTCGCCGACCAGTATGCGGGCGCTTTAGGAAACGCTGATGCTCTGCGCGGGTTGGCGCAGGGGTACACCGACCCGGCGACGGGCGAGTGGGTTACCGGTTTCTACGACAACCAGTACAACACGGATATGGCGTTGAACGAGTCGTTGTATGGCGCTTCCACGTACGACGAAGATTTGGGCCAGTGGACTGGAGGGGCTGCCAAGTCTCTGGCTAACACCATGTACGACGCTTCGACGTCGTTCGCTAGCAGCATCTACGATCTGGCGGGCGGTGCGTTCGATGACACCGGTACCCGCATGGGGGGTTTCTACCAAGATCAGTCGGCGAAGGCGGTTTCCTCCGCTAATGCTGCTTACAACGCCGCTGCCGCTGAGTTGGTGACGACGAACGAGACTCAGCCAGTTCTGGATGAGTCCGGTCAGCCCGTCTTGGACGAAGCCGGTGAACCCGTCACAGAGGAGATCGTTTCCTATCAGGGCGGACACTACAATGTGCAGGAGGCGGAGCAGATTCGCCGTGCCAACATGGCGCAGGCTCAGGCGGTGGCGCAGGCTGCGGCAGTCCGTGCCCAGCAGGTACAGAATGCGACAAAACTGTACAACAATGCGAAAGAGTTCTTCAGCACTGAGAAGGATGCTGCGTTGGGGATGTTGGCGGCGATGGAGGGTGTGCAGGTCGCACCGGATGCTTCACCGGAGGAGATCGCTGCTGCTACGGGGGCGCGTGGACGGTACGCGCAACAGTTCAGTTTCTTCGGGGAGCAGGAGCAGCGTGGTATTGCGGAGTTGGCCCGTCAGATCGGTGTCATAAACGCTGAGAATGTGCGCCGGTCGGGGCGTGTGCAAACGTATGAGGATCTCATGCGGGGCCGTATTTCGGAGCAGGAGCAGGCTCTGTTGGAACGCATCGGTGCGTTGCAGTCTGCTGCAAGCACCGAAATGGGTGCGGTAACCGCTGCGGAAACGCAGCGTCTCGCCGACCTACGTTCAGGTTACGGCGGGGACGTTGCGTCGGCTGTGGCTGCACTTCAGGCACAGGGGATCGACCCGACTGAGTTGCAGGCCATGACTGCCCAGACGGGCGCCCTGTTGGGCGCCCAAGAAGCATCGCAGTTGGCGATGTTGGAACGCCTCCAGAGGGCGGAAACGATGCTGGGTTCGGAGCAGCAGTTGGCTGCCCGTTCGATGGCTGGGGATGCAAGGTTGGCTTTGGAGAACCAGTTGTTCTCCACGCGGGCCGGGATCGAAGAAGACATTTACGGTCGGTTGGAGGGTGTGGAGCGCCAGAAGTTTGGTGTCGGTGAGGGGGCGCGTGGCGGACAGTTTCAGGCGGGGCAAACCTTGTCGGGGGCGTTGGACGAGTTGGGTCGTGAAGCGTACGGATATGGGGCGCAGGCACGGGCAGGCGAGTTCGGCGCACGGCAGGACATGCAGGGTTCGTTGGGGGCGGCGGCTATTGGTGAGAGCGAACGGGTGTTTGATGCCGGTCAGCGGCAGGCGGCGACTATTGGTGCGGCGCAGGATGCGGCACGGACGGGGATCTTCCAGTCGGGGCAGCAGCAGTCGGCGGCTATTGCCCAAGCGAATGCGATGCGGGATGCCGGGTTGTTCAACGCTGAGAATGCGTATCTGACGGCGATGAATCAGGCTCTGTTGAATCAGATGCAGGGCACGACGCAGGCGCAGATGTCGTACGATCAGATGCTGGCGAACGCTGTGAATGCTCGGACTTTGGGCGACTTCCAGTCGGATGTCGCCCATCAGGGGAGTGTGGCTGATGCGTTGGCTGCGTTGGAGCAGAGCGGCTACCAGTCGGACATGTGGCTGGGGCAGCAGGGGTTGGATGCTGCGTCGACGCGGAATCTGGGTGAGTTCAATGCCACGAATGCCTACTACCAGTCGATGTTCGACGCTATGGAGCAGGCGCAGACAGGTCGGTTCTCTGCTGGTGAGACGGCAGCGACAGGACAGTTCAATGCTCAGCAGCAGGCTGATGCGGATGAGCGTGCGGTGGGGGCCAACCAGTTTGATTCGATGATGCAGTTGGCTATGCAGGAGGCAACGGGGGGTGCCGGGTTGCAGGGCGATCTGGCGCAGATGGGGTTGACGCGGGATCTGGGGTTGATGGACGTGCGACAGCAGGCGGCTGAGGCGACGGCTGCTGCGGAGCAGGCGGCTGCGGCTGGTTTGGATGTGATGCAGTCGTGGTTCGCTCCGGGGTCGCATACTGAGATGGCGTTGTACGCAATGGGGTACACACCGGAGTCGATTGCCGGGTTCGACAATACGACGTTGCGGGCAATCGTTGACGACTACAACAATCAGGTCGCCTATCAGCAGGGTCACGTGCAGACGCAACTGCCGTGGGATCAGAACACGTGGTACAAC
>Ga0098052_1001073_pt1 | contig 17223 bp, 20 predicted proteins | sample 15_taG_FD_81591 | JGI IMG/M metagenome (GOLD analysis project Ga0098052, IMG submission 81591) | Marine viral communities from the Subarctic Pacific Ocean - 15_ETSP_OMZ_AT15312 metaG | ecosystem: Environmental > Aquatic > Marine > Oceanic | place: Pacific Ocean | collected 2015-01-18
GATTTGAGATGAGAGAGAACCCGAAACATCGTCTAAGTGTGTTAATGAAGAAGCCCCCGCCCATCCATCACCATCTTTTCTAATCATACCAGCTGGTAAACTTTTAAAACCCGGAGCATCAAACTGTGTAGTAAATGTTACCACTACCGGGACATATGGTCTAATCCATGGGTTGGAATCGTCAGGGTTGGTAAGAAGACCATAGATTCTGGTTAATCCCTTCATATAATCAGAGAAATGCATTATTGGACCTGTCATGACATCGGCCCCGTTGTCGTCCACCATGGTTTCTGTTGGCAGTGACAGTGCAACAACATCATCTACTTTTATGTCTATTTCATAATCAGTGGCATTATCAACTAGGTTGATACTTCCGGGGTCGCATGTAAACCTTATAAACCCGCCGGGTGTATTGGGTTTTAAACTAGGGGCGGCATGTATTTGAACTGTAACTGCACCCACATTGCTTGTCCCACCAGCGAATATACCATCTGCTCCGGTGAACATATCCTGTCCACCGTTGTCTATCCTATGAAGCCTAAGGTGATTGTGGAGATCACCATCAGTACCGGCAGTTGGACCTTGTACTTCTGTCGTTTGATCACCATCAGTACCGCCAGATGCACCCCAGATAATACCTCTATAGTTTCCGGGCAATCTGTCTGTCCCAGCCTGCCAGTCAGAATCTCCCAATGCATCTTCATTGTGCTGACCGAACTTCCAGGCGTAAAATTTTGAAAAAATATTTGTACTTGTACTATCACCACCCGGAACATGTACTATAGTTTTCTTCAATATTGGAATATAATTAACAACAACTGCATCACCATCACTAAACGATCCGCTATCGTAAAGATAACGCACATTCCATTCGAAACTTGCCGTACACCCGTTGTGTCCACCAGACGATCCATCAATAACTTCATGAAGTATAAAGTTTTCTGCTGCATTTCTTTTGTGGGTTCTTACCATAAAGAGGGGGGATCCATCTATAGTTGAACCAGAGTTAAGCATCATTTCATGAACAGTTTGTATATCTGTTCCCATGGTGTAACCTCTTGGTTCATCCATGTGGGCATGAACATACATTAATGTTGCACCACTTATATCATCCTGGCTAAACAATACGTGACCGGTTGTACCTCTTACTGGGGAAGCACCCGAATAATCCCAACCAGTTTTATATTCATACTGGAATGCAAAACCACCATAATCACCAGTAGGACCGGTGTTACCAGTCGGACCAGTGGATCCAGTTGCTCCAGTTGCTCCTGTGGCACCAGTGGCTCCTGTAGATCCTGTTGGTCCTGTAGACCCTGTTGGTCCTGTAGACCCTGTTGGTCCAGTTGGTCCTGTTGATCCGGTTGGTCCAGTATTTCCGGTTGGACCGGTAGATCCAGTTGGTCCTGTTGGTCCTGTAGATCCAGTTGGACCGGTTAAACCATGAGATCCCTTTTCGCCTTTATCACCGGTTCTAGCAAAGGACCAAACTACAGTTTGTCCATCACTAAACATGCTACCTTGTTTGCTTATGAAAGTTACATCGATAGTAAACCAAGTACCGGGATCATGATCTAGTACACTAGTAACATAATATGATACATACTGTTCACCCGGATCATTTTCTGCACTCAGAATCAATACACCCTCTATGGAGGAGCTGGAATCATCTAAAGACCCTAAAAATCCTGTAGCATCATTTCCAAATTTGTCAACGTCATCTACGTAGATTTTAGTAACTAAAGCAAATGAATTACCATTAAATTTAAAATCTCCGACCGGTGCTGCCGAACCGGGATCTGATGAACTTGTATTGGTTTCAAATAAGAAATATCTACTGTAACCACCAGCAGCACCCGTAATTCCTCTTGGTCCGGGTGGTGCAAGAATCAAATCGGAACTAGTATTTACTGTGGGAGAAGTATGGTGATATTGAGAAAATGTAAATCCGAAACTTGTACCAGCACCGCTAGTGCTGTCTGTCCACACACCAGTAACTGATTGACCAGTATTGCCGGTAGATCCTGTGGGACCAGTATTTCCAGTTGGTCCTGTTGGACCAGTTGGTCCTGTTGGACCAGTTGGTCCTGTATTTCCAGTTGGCCCAGTAGATCCAGTTGGACCAGTAGACCCCGTTGGTCCAATAGGTCCGGTATTTCCAGTTGGTCCAGTAGACCCAGTTGGACCAGTTGATCCGGTGGGTCCAGTTGGACCCATTGGTCCTGTATTTCCAGTTGGTCCAGTAGATCCAGTTGGACCAGTAGATCCTGTGGGTCCAGTTGGACCAGTAGACCCCGTTGGTCCAATAGGTCCGGTATTTCCGGTTGGTCCAGTAGACCCAGTTGGTCCTGTTGGTCCAGTCGATCCTGTATATCCGGGACCAGCAGGTCCAGTTGCACCCGTAGCACCAGTTGGTCCGGTATTTCCAGTTGGACCAGTGGATCCGGTTGGTCCAATGGGGCCAGTGTTTCCCGTTGGTCCAGTATTTCCGGTTGGACCAGTAGATCCTGTGGGTCCAGTTGGACCAGTTGGACCAGTTGGACCAGTTGGACCGGTTGGCCCAGTGTTTCCAGTTGGTCCTGTTGCACCGGTTTTCCCTTCCGATCCTGTATATCCGGGACCAGCAGGTCCAGTTGCACCCGTAGCACCAATAGGACCAGTTGGTCCGGTGGGCCCGGTTGCTCCAGTTGCTCCTGTTGCACCAGTAGCACCAGTGTTACCAATCGGTCCTTGTACTCCCTGCGGTCCTTGGGGTCCAATTCCTGCTGGTTGACTTACCGTTAGTTTTTCTTTATCACCCTGAACAACTACACGAACAACATTGGTATTAGATACCGTTATTTTATTCCCCTGTGGATCGTGTACTATTATTTTGCTCATCTTGTCACTTCTGGTGTTATTTCAAATCTACCTCTTAGAATTTTATTAACTGTTACTCCAGACGAAATCTCTAAATCATAGAAATGATCGCCATATGGTGCTTTTGCCATTGTATCACCATCAATAGTAACTAAAATTCCACCAGTAGTTCCAGTAGCACCAGCAGAAGACACATTTAATTTAATTTGACCAGTTCCGGCAACTCCGGAACCCGCACTAAATTCTCCTGTTAACCCACCACCAGTCAAAGACCCAGTGTGCACATTACCAGAACTTTGATCAACTGTAGAGCCAGTCACATGAAAAACCATATCAGGGTCATCAACCGATCTTCTAACCTGCATGGCTGCTTTATATGCGTCCAATGCAATCCCTGTTCCACCGTCACTTTGATATTCCAAAAACAGAAGAAACGAAGCCCCCTGTTCTGCTCTAATGGTATACTCTCCGGCTGCCATTGGTTTAATCCTTTTTATAAACTACCCGAAATATTTATTCAACGAGCAACCTTTTTGCGTTTTTTATAAGTTTTTTTCTTTTTCGTTTCTTGTTTTTTAAGGATGTCTTGGACCTGTTTGCCTTTCATTTCTTCAATTGCCTTATTCTGAATTTCCGTCATTGCATTTTCGTAGTGTTTAATATTATCTTTTATTCTTTCATGATGTTCCTTAGGAATAACACCCTTATCACATCTTTTAATAAGTTCTTGGCATGCCTTATATCCACTTTCATACTCATGACAATAAAATGCAGTTGAAGCAAATTCATCAAGGATCATCCAGTCATATATCTCATGAGATAAAAATAATATATCATGGTGTGGGAATGGCATGTTAACTGCCGATTTAGCAAATAAAAATCCGAGTCTTGGATTTCCATTAATTCTATGGATTCTTGCTAGTTGGTATAGTGGTTCAGCACGATCTGGTTTTACATTCCACGCCTGTAAAAACACATCTTGACATTCTGGCCATGGTTTTTGCTGAAGCATCTTAGAAATGGCAACTCTATAAATTGAATAAAAGACTTCTTCAATCCACCCACCCATTTCTGCTCTTTTCCCATATGCCTTTTCTGCTTTTTCAAATTGTTGAGAGTCGAAATAACTTTGACCAAGATAAAAATGATACCGGGCATTTTCTGGTTCTTTAACAATTGCTGCCTCTAGTTCGGCTGCATCTCTTGAATACTTAACAATAGGATCAAGTTGATTCCCATCTTCATCAATATTTCTTGCACCGAGGGTGCGGGCATCGATGTGATAATCACCTTCAATGCGACCAGTGGTGAATTTTTCCGGACTTCTTTCTCTTAATTTAGGTGCATCAGCATATTCATGAAGTATACCAATATATTCCCAATCATCTCCAGCCTTAAACAACTGGTTCCTGTACCAAGTAAACTCCCCACGTTTAATTCTGATTCCATATGCAGATTTATCGAGGACTTCGGGGATTTCCATCTTACCAACAATATAGTCATCGGCATCAATCATGAAAATATATTCTGCTTTACCATCACATAATTTTAATGCTTCTGATCTATTATGACCAAAATCTTTCCACTCTTTTTCATGAAGCTCACCCGGAATTCCTTTTTCTTCAAAATAATTTTTGATGAATTCCTGAGTTCCATCTGTTGATCCTGTGTCACAAATAACCCAGTAATCAATATAGGGAAGAACAGAGTCAAAACACTGTTTAAGAACAGGTGTTTCGTTTTTCACAATCATACTTAAAGCCAATTTATGCATATTAATCTCTCTTTCCAGTATTTCTATCGATTTCCATTTCAACTATACTATATATTCTTTCCGGAGAAAAATATTTTTGAAACACATTATTTGATGTTTCAGACATTTTTTCTATTTCATCATCCGGAATATTATTAATAATATCAGGTATGCATGCAATTTCTGATTCCATTATTGTTATACTAAAATCATCCCAATTTAGATACCAGTCCAAAGGTTTTTTATAGTCATCAGATATTATAATTGGAATACACCCACACCCCATTGATTCATACAGTCTTATTGATCCCGGACCAGTTCCTCTTGGACATAGCGAAAAATAATTTTTATTTAAATGATCAATGTATTTTTTATGGTTATCTTCATCTTTTTCTAAATTCCACCCATACTTGGCAGCATGTACCTTATTGGGAAATAAATCCTTTAAACTTTTCCTTATTGGATTAGTGCCCAAAGCACCCAAAAAACCAAAATCTTTTTCTTTTTTTTGATTTAAATTTTTATAATGCATTGAGTATAAGGGAATAGGTATATGGTTATTGTTTCCGGCATGACATGAAAACACCAACCTATTGTCACCAAAATGTAAATGAGAAGACCATATATGTTGAGACACAAAAATTTTTGTTTTTTGCATGCTGATATTTTTTATAATATTATTTAAATAATCATTGGCCCCTTGTATGCCCCAAGCATTGCATGCATATACCAATCCAATATCCATTATATTATAATCATCTTTATAACTGTTATTACTCAAATATTCTATCACAGTCTCTTCTAAAGGCAATCTGGGTGCGTTTTCACACACACTATTAAAATGGTCTGACCAGATTTTAACTACTGACACACCATGCTCCAATATTTTTAAGAGATTCAACTTTAACATCATGCCCAATCATATAATTAGCATGAATCATATACTTATTATCACTACTAGATTTTTCAATAAATCCTATATGCCCATTTGGAAATTCATATCTATCTAAAACATATATTGGTGTTTGAGTTTCAATTACAAATTTTATAAACCTTAGCTGGTCATCATAATCCCCATCTGTTTGCGGATTATAGTCTATAATTTTATCTATTATTGTATTAACACTTTTTGATGGATTAACTGCAAAAAAACCCGTGCAAAAAGGTGTTCCGGGAAGATCAGACTGTGATACAATATCACAATGATTTAGAATATTCTCGATATGTGGTATAGGATCTTTATAAAAGAAAATATCGCTATCAACAAATAAAATTTTATCATTCAACTCATTTTTTATTATTGGAAATTTATTCTGAATAAGAATCCTAAATTCTTTATTACCCCAATCATGATCCCCCTCTTTACAAATTACATAGTCTGCTTTTTTCACAGTGTAACCACGATTTTCAAAAAAATCATATGATGCATCATCCATACAATAAATTATGAATTCAGTTTCACTATTAACTGACCTAAAACTTTTAATCATATTTTCACATAAATCAATATGCCCAGAATTTGTATATGTTATACATTTCATTTACTTATTATTTCCTCTGCATTATCAATCCAGCAATCACAGGATTTCAATAGTTCAATTTTTTCATCCATCCCCACCACATAATTTGCGTGGGCAACTCTGAAGTGTTCTTTGTCATAATCTTTACGTTTTAATCTATACCCATTGGGAAAATATTCTCCGGGTAAAAATGTACATACTGTATTTTTAGTAATATGGCTATTTTCCGCTAAAACTCTAATAACGGACATTTGGTCGTCATATCTATTATTAATTTCTATTGCTTTATTAAGCAACTCGATATTTTCTTCTTTCGGAGTCATGCATATAAGACCCGTGCAATAAGGTGTTCTGGGTCGATCATCTTGAAACATTAAGCTGTGTACGGATTCGTCTTCACAGTTACCATACCAGATATTTAAAACATCAACAAGAAAACTCTGATTTACATAAATGTCATTATCGATATAAATGACATTTATATCTTTTTCTAGAAGATTTTTTATAGATGGTAACTTATTTCTGGTTATACTATGTTCTTCTTCACATTTTACATGTTCCACTTTGATGGTCCCGGTATAACCCTTACCTCTATAATAATTATATGAATAGTCATCCGTGCAAAAAATATGTATAAAAGGTTTACCAACCATATCACATTTAATCAAAGATGCTAAAAGGTTGTTGGTTAAAGATATTCCACCTTTATTAGTTAAAGTGCAAACAGCAAATTTTGGAATATGTCCCGTGCCTGCCGATCTATCCAAATTTTCCGCTTGTTCTCGCGAGTAGTGTTTGGTTTCCAAGTCGAGAGTGGGTTTTGCATTTTCGCTCATACCAATTTCCTTTCTTTTATTAAATTGAACATGACATCTTCCGGCAGTTGCATTTTTTGTACTATGTCAAAATTTTCTTTTATTGCGTTCATTTTTTTATAATAAAGATTTGCAGATAAATTATTCATATCAAAATCCTCGTCCAATTTAATTATTCCATCTTCATTAAAATGCTCGCCTATGTCTGGGCTACCGTAATATACTGGTATTGTCCCCGTGGCAAAACAGTCTATTATTTTTTCTGTAAAATACGTGTTATAACTATCATTTTCTATAGCAACCGAAAACATATAATCAGACAGTCCTTCCTCTTTGTTTTTTATTTCATTGAAGCCTCTGCCATACAAATCTAAATCATTTTTCAACTTATCAACCCACTGCAGTCTATATTTATGTCCCTCACACATCATTTTTCTTGAAGAAATCATTGAAACAAGTTTAGACTTTGGATATATCTGTTTATTTTCAATCCATGTAACAGCAGAAGGATTTAAAATAAATTCTGAATTTTTACCAAGGTCCGTTATTTCTCTATCATGAGAAAAAATGATATCATATGTATCCGAAAACCAGTCAAAATTATCTTTTATTTCTTTACTTATGTCTGGTATTATTGATTTTGATTCCGATATCCACGCATATTTTTTTATATTTTTTATGTGATCCGGGATTTCATTTAAAATATGATCATCAAAAAACACTATTGCATCTACATTAGTAGAACGATCAAACACCCATGAAAAATCTCTTGGTAAAATAAGGCGATCTGATTGGTGCGCCCAAGGACATCCGATAGGTAAAATTTTCATAAATCCGAATCTACAAAAAAATAATTATTAAATTGATAATTGTCGCCTATGTCAGAACTAATTTTAAAACCATTAATCACATCGAACACATGATATCCATATTCTTCAAGAATCAGTACGGCATCACTTAGTTTTGTACCATTATCATAAAAGGTTCCCCCGTATTCAAACTGACCACAAACAATTTTTTTGGTCTTAAGACTATTTTTTGATCCTTTTAAAACATTTAGTTCGTTTCCCTCGGTGTCTATCTTAAGATAGTCTATCTTCGATATATCATTTTTTCCAACATACTCATCAACTGTTGTAACAGTTACATGTTGAACAACCGGTTCACCCCAGTTATGCTTGTTATGCATAAACACGGACCTTTTATCAAAACTTCCAAGGCTAGTGTGTGCCGGAGGATAATAAAGTGCCTTGCTGCCAGATTCATTGGATAAGGCCTCCGGCACAATATATGTATTTTTATCGTTTTTGTATTGTTCGTTTAGATCAGGAAATATATCCAAATTGGGCTCAAAACCGTGGACAACAACATTTCGGTCTGGTAATATGTTCCTGAATAAAGAAATATAGCCCCCTTTGTTAGATCCCACATCAAATAAAACACATTCGTCCTTTGGGATAAATCTTTTACCCATGTTAATGCATGCCATATCTATTTGAACTTCAAATGTTGGTATTTCTTCACCCATTTTTTGTCTCTTTTATATAAAAAGCATCACCCCAAATTGTTCCTGCCCAGTCGGTTTCTACTCTCTTAAACTGGTATTCAGACAAAAAAGCATCCAACTCTCTTATTAGTGCACAATCCTTATAAACTTCTGCTCTATTAACTTCGGTCATAATGTAATCAACATTATTGAGATGTTTGGTGCTTCCCTTTAAAACCTCTAATTCATATCCCTGAACATCCACATTCAGAAAATTATAATTTTCTGGGGATTTCAACTCAGTGGTCAAGGTGTCTACAGTAGACATATCTACATTTAACGTCCCGTTAAATTGAATATCCGGACGCTGAATTAAATGTAATTCTGGTTCTAATAAAGAACTAGATTGTCCAGCATTTGCAGTCTCTGTGTACATTGACAGTGTTTTTCCCAATGAATCATCAGATCCAACAGCACATTTAAATAATACTACTTCATCGTCATCAGAAAATCTCTCTTCTAAAATTTTTTGACAACCCGGTTGTGGTTCAACCATAGCAATATTTTTTACTCCTAGTTCTTTGTATGCATTTATTTCTTGACCATGGTGTGCTCCCACATGAAATACACCATTTATTTTTAAATCATACTTGTTTATTAGTTCTTTTAAATCTAAAATCATATGATTGTCCACTCCTTTTCATATAAGTCATGCATAGGATAATCTTCTGGTTTTTTAGCAGGACCAAACCAGTTTTTTGGTGCAATAACTTTTTTATTTTCATTGTGACCTAACCAGGCGCCCCACCAACTAAACGAACTGTTTGCAATTATGTGATGATCACATAAAGACATCAGATGCATATCCTGCACTGCTGTTCCTCCCTGAACATAATGAACTTGATCACCAAAAACCTGTTGACACCAAGGCAAATCATCCGAAAAAATCAAAAATACGTATTTTTCAGAGGGAAAAATAGAAGTTGCTGCTTGATAATAAGAAGGTTCACATGGTGGATGGTGATCTTTTAAATAAGTATAGTCACCTCGTCTTACATGAACAGAAACCATTTCTTTGTCTGGATATTCTTTTCTAATGACATCTCGTATCTTTTCACAAGATTCCCTTACCGGATCTACTGGTGTAAACTCTTGCCTTATTTCATTTTTTACATTATCAAAAAATCTAGATGATTGAAAATATCCTTTTATATCTGTATATTCTTCTAATTTCTCGATACCAGAATCATAACAGTATTTTGGTTGTTGATAATTGTGCAAGATTTTACTTGTAATAGTATCTCTTTTTCCGGGCATGGGAATAGAAAGAGAAAAATGACTTCCCAAATTTCCGGGATTATCATAATCAAACGTACATATCATACCGTTTTTATATGCTGTTCCAACCATAGCAGCATATTGAAACATCGAGTTGCCTAAGCGACCCATATAACCAGCACAAAGACAGGATATCATTTATCTTTTATTAACTCCATATCACTATCACACATCATTTTTACTAAACCATCTAAATCAGTTTCTGATTTCCAACCAAGATTTTTCTTAGCCTTGCTAGCATTACCCAAAAGACATGGAACCTCTTGTGGTCTAAGAAATCTCGGGTCAAAATCAACATAGTCTTTGTAATCACCCAAACCAAGATATTCAAACGTTTTCTTCAAAAAGTCTTCCACCGTGTATGTTTTTCCCGTTGCAATAACATAATCGTCTGGTTTTTCTTGTTGCAGCATCAAATGCATTGCTTTTACATAATCACCCGCATAACCCCAATCTCTGCTGGCAGACAAATTACCCAAAACCAACCGGTCTTGTAAACCGGCTTTAATTTTGTTGGCAGCAATTGTTATCTTTCTGGTAACAAATGTTTCACCTCGACGAGGACTTTCATGGTTGAAAAGTATCCCACTTGATGCATGCAGGTTATAAGATTCTCTATAATTTCTCACCAAGTTATGAGCAAAAACCTTGGCACATGCATAGGGAGATGCAGGCATCAACCGACTTTCTTCTGTAAATCCACTTTTAGGCATGTCCGGGTTATCACCAAACATTTCTGATGACGAAGCCTGATAAAATCGGCAACTGGGATTGACTGTTTTTATTGCCTCTAACCAGTGAAGTGTTCCCATGCATATTCCTTCGACCGTATTGTATGGAATATCAAAAGAAACTCTAACATGGGATTGTGCCGCTAAATTATAAACTTCATTTGGAGAGTATTTTACCATTAGGTTATATACACAACCGGCATCATTTAAATCATAGTATTTCATTTCAAAATTCGGGTGACTATAAATGTGATCCACCCGTTCTGTATTAATCGTGCTTGTTCGTCTTTTCAGACCTATAACTTTGTCATATCCAAGGTCTAAAAGGTGCTCTACTAAGTAAGAGCCATCTTGACCGCAAACACCACTGACGATAGCAGTTTTGTAAAGACCTTTTTCTCTCTTCCAAAGTTCTCCACCAATCTTACCATCAATAATTTTACTCATTTTCTAGCGTCCCCATAATTTAAATCAAACCACTCTATCGATTTATTTAGTCCTTCTTCCAAAGACGTAAAAGTTATATCTGGGATAAACTCCAACAAATCACTATTGTCTGAAGGTTTTTTATGGATCCCATTTGGTCTATCTGTTAAAAATTCAATCTCTTTAATATTGTACGCATCAGCAATAGCCACAGCAACGTCACCAATAGAATAGTCTTCATCTGGTGATGCTATCATGGGTTTGTCTCCTTCATAGTCAAGCATTTTAACTGCAATATCCGCTATATCTTCAGAATAAATGAATTCGCGAACAGGAGTACCATCACCCCAAACTTCAAGCGGTGTTTCGTTTTTTTCCGCTAGATATGCCTTGTGAATTAATGCTGGTATGATGTGACTGCTATAAAGATTGTAATTATCATTTGGTCCATATATGTTACATGGTATTAATACGTTATAATTAAACCCATATTGATCCTTATATGCCCTACACTGTTCAATCATTAGTCTTTTAGCATAAGCATAACCATAATTTGTGCGATGGGGTGGACCAGACTGAATTTGGTCTACCGTCAGAGGAAATTTGGCAGCCGCGGGAAAAACACACGTAGAAGCAAAACAAACCACTTTTTCTATTCTAGCAATTCTACATGCTTCAAGTATATTTGTGTTCATCCGAACATTATCGACCAAAAATGATGCTTGATTTTCTGAATTAGTCAGAACACCACCTATCTTGCCAGCACAATGAATAACCTCAGTTATATTGTTTAACAAAAGATATTCAACTATTTTATTCTGACTGTGTAAAAGATTTAATTTTTTACTAGAAGGTTTGAATCTAGCATCAATTGCCGATCCAACAAGACCGCTACCACCAGTTACTAATCTCATTATCAAGCACCCCTTGGACCGTTCATAAAGTTTGGATTTATTATTTTAAGTGGTGGTTTTGTTATCCACTCCCAATCATTCAATGCATCGGGGGCCGCCTTTTGATAAAACCATGGTTTATGTGGAGTTATCACATTAAAATTTTCCATTATTGAATAAGTACCAACATCAAAAGGTCGTTTCCATTCGTACATGGCTTTTTTTGCTATATCAATCACAGCATCAACATACCTTGGTGTTAGATATAAAATGGCATGAGCAGCAAGCATTCTTTTAATTTTTGCGTATCCACCACCCACATCGACTGCTTCATATGTATTATCTCCATGAGAAATACCAAGATATATTGCGTCTGTTCCTTCGGGGATCGGAGGGAGTTCTCCATCTTTAAAAAATTCCGTCATTTCCAAATCATCTTCACAAATCATCGCAGGAAGTTTGTCCCTGATGAGTTCAAGAGATTTAATATGAGATTCACCTACACCAACATAATGTTCTTCTGATGGTCGAGTCCCCGGAGGTGATGGTCTTTTTAATGCAGAAATTCTATGTGTATTTTTCATACCCGTCCGGTTGAAAAAATCTGCCATTCTTTCTGCGTTTTCCGTTGCTTCATCTAGATTTATCCATGCTGTAAAAATATCACTAGTATTCACTTATTTTCTCCTACCAATATGGTATTTTGGTATCAACTCCCAGTCGTCTTTTTCTTTATATGGGAGGATTTTGATTTGTGCAATTGAAGCCATTGGTTCATCAATACTATCCTCATTAACAACCGTTAATAATTCCCACTCTTCTAAAAGAGCAATGATAGCATTTCTTCTTGCAATGTCGTCATCAGAAATATCCGATGGTAGACCATCAAGTTTGAACAGTTCTTTGAAATGTACAATATAATACTTGCTACGTTTATGCAAAATGTGGCAAGACTGATAAAGCTTATTTTCTTTTCGGGATGAAACACCAATTCTTGTTAGCGTTTCTCTGATTTTTAAAAAATCTTCATCCGATTTTAATTTTATTTCAATTAGACCACTTACTATTTCTTCTATATTCATTTCACTAATCTCCACCTTTCTTACAAACATTCTGAATTAATGATATTTGATCATTTGTCAAAATATTTAGTGCTTCAGTGGCTTTGTGAGATGATATGCCATAATACTCAGCAATATCTTTTATTCTGTTGTCTGCAGATTTTTTCATCCATTTATGGAATCTGGATCTTTTTCTTATTGACCCCACAAGAAAGTCATATTGCATTTTTGTTGGTAAATGACTGTACATATTCATCTGATTTACTTGCATTATTGTATCAGGAAAATATGATAAACACCTATTTACAACAAAAGGATGATAACCTTTTTGTGTTGTTTCAAAATCCTCATCAAGATCTTCCATTTTCTTTTTGGAAGTATTGATTGCTTTGATAAAATCTGTTAGTTTAACCATCATCTACCACCATGCAGATGTGTTCATGATGAACAAAATATAGATCATCAATCTGTCCCTGTATTTTTCCATCATAATAAATTGTATCGCCAGTTTTTATATCCAACGGCACGTCTTCACCAACTCTTATGATAATTCCTAAATGCAAATCATCTTTTCCGCTATTGTTGTAAATGATACCACTATCGGTAGTTTTCTCCCCACCACCCGTATAGTATAATGTTACCAGTTCTCTATTGGGCCTGATTTTTGCGTGTTCTTCTTTCATTTAAATATACACTCCATCATAATTTGTACAAGACACGCCGTGGTGTTGATTTCTTGGTCGTTAACAAAAGCAGATTTATACTGATACTCTGCCAGAATTAAAATACATGTGGGAATGCTTTGTGGATCTAAAAAACCATAAAGACTATCGTAGATTTTTCTATAAAGTTGATCCGGATCATTATCTAAATTTTCTACAACCCATTGTCGCACATCACCAAAATTTTTAGCCTTCATCGCTTCCATCAGATCTTTTACTTTGATATTGTCTACTTCTGCAAGGATCCCAACATCAATTGATCCGGATACTGAATATCTTTGTAATTCATTGATTACACGTCTAAAATCTGGTGTATGCCTAAGTATAAGTTTTGCCAAAACTCTATCGTCATACGGAATACATTCATTGTCCAAAATTCCCTGAATTCTCTTCAGGAAAGATGCACACATAATATTAATATCTTTTTTAACAAAATTAAAATGTATGCACGTACATCTTGAATGCAATGGTTTGATCACACGATTTTTAAAATTGCACGTAAGAATAAATCTGCAATTATTTGCAAATTCTTCGATAAATCCACGCAATGCAGGTTGAGTAGATTGTGCGTTGGAATAATCAAACTCATCCAAAATCACAACCTTCTTAGCACCGGAAAAAGATACAGTACTAGCAAAATTTCGAATCGTTGTTCTTAGGGTATCAATATTTCCATCCTCAGAACAGTTGATCATCATCCAATCTGCACCGATTTCGTTACAAAGGGCTTTGGCGACTGTTGTCTTACCACAACCTGCACCACCAGATAATAAAAGATTCTGGAGTTCACCAGACTCTACCATTTCTTTAAATGTATTTTTTAGTTTTTTGGGAAGGATGCATGCATCAATTGACTCTGGTCGGTATTTTTCCACCCACAGAAATTGACTGGCATCCTTTTGGATCGCGATCTCTTGCACAGTTTTCACCACTTTCATAATATACGTCAATACCTAAACATTCACATAGCCATTTTTCACACAGTGCACCTTTGCTTTTTTCCCAACCAGTGAGAAGATAAATAGCATCACATTCATCACAAATGACATCGCAATCACGCTTCATAATCTTTCGGATAACTTCGTGATCTTTGTTACTGTCATTTGGATCAAAACTTTCTGGTGTACTGTCTAAATCGGCAGTTTCCTCATAGTTTGCATCCAAATTAGCAGGATTAATAACCCTCCACCCAAGAGTGGAAAGAACTTTCTCTGCCGCATTAAATGAATCATAATTCCAATTTGGATATCCCCTCATTGGACCCGCAACATAAATTGTTTTTTTATCCATCATACGTACTATCCGGTTCCAGTGCAATATAATATTTAAGTTCTAGATTCTCATGTATAAATTTTGCTACACTGGATTCAGCAATTTCTACATCGTAACCTCCGGGATAAAGTTTCAAATTTTCCACTTTAAACCGAAAGTCAAAATCTTTTTCTGTTGATCCCATTTCCAAAACAAAATTGTTGGATGTTGGATCTTTTCTATCATTTACCTTAATCAACATTTCTCCATTATCCGAACATATGGATAAATCCGGTAGTTGAAGAACCGATGCGGCCTTTTGAATTTCCTTGATGCTTTCATCGGTGAGTTTTACCTCAACGGCGACATCGGGCATTTTTAATTCTTTATTAATTGTTGTTAATAGTTTTGGTTCTGAATAAAAGTATTTTACCCTCGAACCACCACCAGAAATAACCACATATTTTTCTTCGAATTCGAACGTAGGAGAATCAAAAAGACTCACCGTACCCAACAACTTGTTGAGATCCCAAATTCCAAATTCTTGGGGAAATTCCTCTTCTATTACAGTTTCTGCCATCAAATTCTTATAGTTTGAAATTGTCCTGATTGTTTTACCAGGCTTGATCAAAATATTCGAATTAATTGCCGCAAAATTTTTGAGCAAATCAATTGTCTGCTTAGATAAAGTTAAAGAACTCACTGTACTCACCATTATTTAAAACCTTTCTAGTTTTTATCGCCATACTTACATCGCATGTCTGTTTCAAAATCTTCCCAATCATGCATATCTTTCACATCACGGAGATGATCTTTTGTGAATTTTCGTTTTGACTTTCGTCTTTCTTTTCTATCACCTTTACCAAATCGGTATTCATCATTATCGAACGTTTTTCTGTAGTCACGTCCCATTTTTCTTACTCGCTTTCTTCTTTTTTGTGGGCTTTTTTTTCCTCTTTTTTGTTGCCCCTTTACCAAACAATGATACAATTTCATAAGGTTTTAACTTATGATCTTCCGGATTATAGGAAGATTTTGCCCAAATCTTAGATTTTTTGGGTTTTCGTACAATTGCATCCCTGAGCATATTTAATTTAACATCTGCCCAACTTCGCATCCATCTTTTATCTTCTTTGGTTTTATTACTTGTATACCAAAACGATTTTTCTACAATAAACGTATCCAAGACTCTGACTTTATCCCACCGAATTTGGATTCTAAGATCTGTTCCCGGAATAAATGCAAGATTTTCTTTGTCTGTTTTGTAAATACGTAATGACAGCTTATCTGAGATATTAGTCATTTCTCGTTTCAGATATTTTTCGTACGATTCATTTGTCATGCTTGTTACCATGTTTCCATTATACCATAAAACTTTCAGAAAGTCAAGGTTTCCTATAAACAAAAATAGGCTCGTATTTCCAGTGCCTACTACCAATTTTACATGTGCGGGTATGGAGAGGAATACCATTTTTATCAACCCGGTTGCTACCGGGCATCCCCTCTAATGCCATTTTTAGCATAATTATTTTTTCGAATCCAAGGTCTTCCATAATATCACACGAATCTTTTTCTAAAGGCAGAAAATCTTTTCCCATTTGTAAATCTGCAATGTTCCACAATATATATGCGCCGGACTTCATCCAATTGTAGCAAATCTCTAATGTCGGTCGCAAGTACCCCCTCTTCCACGACTCATACGATGAACCATACCTCTTGTATGATTGCCGTGGATCTTCGCTATACGCCTCTCTGTTGAAATAAGGTGGTGAAGTGAACACAAGGTCAACTTGTCCCTTGTATTGCTGGAATCCTTCTTCTTTATCGATCTCTTCCGAGCAGGCATTGTATACATCATAAGTGTTACAATGAGAAAAAACGGTATTGCTGCGAATAGTACAGGAATTAAAGAATCCGGCAAGACATTCATATCGACTGGTGTTGTGCTCTGGAAAGTGGTTATCTGGGTTGGGGTCAGTACCCACATAGTGGATTTTTCTATCGTCTTTGACAGACATTGCTCCAAGAATCCTGCCGCCCCAACCAGCACTCGGATCATATATTACAATCCTGTCTTGATCGATCAAGTGCTCTGTGAATCTTTCGTAAAGGTATTTTGCTGTGAATGGTGGGAAGTTTACAGCCGGTTGCGTGTATCCTATTCTGAACGGTATAAGTCCGCGTGGAAATACTCGCTGTCCTTTCTTGTAGATCCGAACACGATAAACTTTCCCATCTTCGTGTTCATTAATATTTATATTCCGAATATTTCTATCAATTAAAAATTTTTGGCTGTATAGGTCTTTAACTTCGTCGTATGTGAGAGTCAAAGTGTCACCAGTGTTTACCTGATAATAACCATCATTTA
>Ga0098052_1001079_pt1 | contig 17188 bp, 11 predicted proteins | sample 15_taG_FD_81591 | JGI IMG/M metagenome (GOLD analysis project Ga0098052, IMG submission 81591) | Marine viral communities from the Subarctic Pacific Ocean - 15_ETSP_OMZ_AT15312 metaG | ecosystem: Environmental > Aquatic > Marine > Oceanic | place: Pacific Ocean | collected 2015-01-18
AGAACATTCTGCATCTCATGGAAAAAACTACAATCCAGAAACACACCTGTATGACCCAAGCGAGTTCCCTCCAGGGTTTTTTGACGATTAAAGATATTTTTGCAAAAAAATAAACCGACATATTGAGTAATATGTATTAGTACACTTTGGTGTTTTCAAAGAGGTTTTTATATGAGCAAAAAAATTATAGAATATATTTGGCTAGACGGAAATAGCACCATGAGCCAACTTAGATCAAAAGTTAAAGTAACAAGTCTTAAAGGGAAAGTCTCTTGGCATGATATCGAGCTGTCAGATATTCCAGAGTGGAACTTTGATGGCAGCTCTACCCAACAGGGGACTACAGAAAATTCAGACAGAATATTAAAGCCTGTATACATATGTAAGAGCCCTTTTTTAAACTCTGACATAATATGTTTATGCGAAGTATACAAAGATAGCAAAACTCCAGATGAAACAAATACCAGATCAAAAATTGCAAAGCTATATTTGAGCAAGGAAGATCAAAAACCAATGGTTGCTTTTGAGCAAGAATATATTATAAGAAATAGAGTAACGGGAGCTATTAGTGGATGGCCCGAAGCAGGTATGGCAAGACCTCAAGGTGATTACTATTGCGGAATAGGCTCAAACAATGTTGCTTCTAGAAACTTAGTAGAAAAACATATGAGATACTGTATGCTATCAGACCTAGAATATTGCGGACTAAATGCAGAGGTTATGCTGGGACAGTGGGAGTTTCAAATGGGTGGAGTTGGCACAGATGCTTTAACGTCTTGCGACCAACTAATAGTTTCTAGATACATATTGGAAAAATTATCAGAAGAATTTAATCTTTATATTGATTACTCTCCAAAGCCTGTTAAAGGTGACTGGAATGGAAGTGGTATGCACTGTAACTTTAGTACGATCAAAATGAGAAACTCTAATGGCATAACACATATAGAAGAATTTTGCAAAAACTTATCAAGAGATGAAAGCGTACAGATGGCTAAGTCTAACTATGGGCACAACTTAAAGTCAAGGCTGACTGGTAAGCATGAGACTTCAAGCATTGATGATTTTTCTTGGGGCGTTTCAGATAGGTCTAAGTCCATTAGAATACCTATTAATGTCGCTATAGATAAATGTGGTTATATAGAAGATAGAAGACCAAACAGCAATGCTGATCCATATTTAATTTTAGAAGTAATGCTTTCAAATATCTAACATAATTATCATAGTATATAATAATATTTTAAGGTAATGTAAATAGGAGTTGCTGTGAAAAAAGTGACCGCATTATTAGAGTATTTATATAAATCTTCACAGTTTGAAGAATGGGATACTATATTTAAGCTAGCTCACAAACAAACTGGAGAGGAGTATTTAAAGAATTATCCAAATATTTTTGCAGCTTTTGAAACTGATAATAAGCGGGCAGGGGCTTGGATAAGTCTTTTGAAACAGCTAGAGAGATCTGGGCTATCAGAAGATAAATTAAAACAGCTTGAGGTATCCTCTTTTGATAGTTTGAAAGAGATGTTGGTAAATCTAAAGGATATTTCCTCTCAAAGTAAGAAGCAAGACCTATACAGCGGAATAAAAAGTAAAAACTTAACAGAAGAAGTAAAAAGCATACTAGAATTGTTTAAGCCTTCAAAAGAAGACATTATATATATTTTGGATCAAAAAAATCACACGGCAACCCAAAGGGCAGTTATGCTAAAAGATCTTTATGATCAGAAGCCCAAAATAAAAGAAATATATCCAGATTTTAATTTAGAAGTTAATACTTACTTAAATGAAAATAATGAACCAGATATAGATGTTGCAATTAAGGAATTCAATGATGCTATGTTTTCAGAATCGAGTTCTGAACAATCTGAAAGACTAGAAAGGTTTTATGACTTCATATGGAATGGACCAAGAGAAGGCGTTGATTACGAAGGGTATGAAAAAACAGTCCCAATGGGTGCAAAAAATAATTCTGAAATAGTATATGTCGGAAAAGAACACACGGTAGTTCACTCTTGGTCAAGAGAAGCAGTGCAGTATTGGGAAAAAGGTGCAGTACAACTGACAAATGGTGGCTCTCCTGCATTTTATACTTGTACATCTAGAATTTACGGACCAGAAGGTTTCTTAAATACTAATATGTTTGACGGTTATTCTCGTTATGATATCTATCAGATCATAAGTAACTCAGCAATTTCTAATGGCAAACCTGTTTTTTTTAATTATGCAAATAATAAACCAAATCATCTTTTTACTGCGTGCTTTGATATGGATGGCTCACTTGTAGAAGGTGGAGATAAAACTGTCAATGCAAAAGATGAAGCAGTGTACTACTATGGTATAAAAGAACACGTAGAAGAATTAGATGAAATACTCGAAGTAATAAGTGGCAGACTTTCTTTTAATAAGCTAAATCAACTGTCACAAGGGTTTGGTAGAGATAGAGAAGTTCAAAACAGAGCCTTTAAAGGGTTTTTGAAAAAATACGGCAAAGAAAAAATATATGATTTTATGGTTAAAAATATAACTTTTGAAAAATATTTTGAAGCTCTAAAAAATGATGAGGTTAGTTTGTGTATAGTAAATATGCAAAAATATTGTTCTTCAGAAGAATTTGAGTACTTTGCAAATAATTTAATACAAAAAACAAGTCCATATGAATACTTTACGCTCAGAGCATATAAGGCAGAAGGGATGAGCTTTACCCAAAAACTTCAGAAGGATTTTCCAGAAGTAAAATATATTTTAAGTAAGTTTGCCGATAAAGATTTGTTTGTCAAAAAGTTAGAAGATATATCTCCAGTTGAGTGTTTTGATCTAAGTTTGGAGAACCTAATACAAAATCCTACATCTATGGAAAATCCTTACTATACAGTAGACGGCTTGGAATATTTAAAAGATGAGATGTTGAATATAATAGATCAAAAAGCAAAAGAACTACCCCCTACTTATTTTATAGGTGAGCAGATTTATATCAAATACCCTGAATATGTTGAAGAAAAAATAATGAACGTAAATGCAGATAAATTTTTCGAAATGCCATTTTTACCATCAGATACATTTCCTCGAAAAGTAAAAGAGGCTTTGAAAATGTCAAGTATAAATGACGAAAATATTATAAAGACTTTGTTTAAAGAACTTTTAGAGCAAAAAATAAGAGAGATGTCCCCAAGTTTGTATTTTGATTGCATTACCAAGTCTCACTCTATAGATAGCTTTATTTTTCAAAGAGAAAACAGCAAGCCTAATTTTATTGAAGCAATTTTTTCAGAAAACTTTAGTCCTGTTTATGATGTAGTAGAAGGTGTATTTGAAAAAAAGCTAGCAAACTTGACTAATGATAACTTTTTGATTATTTTTAGTAAAATAAAAAAATCATCAATAAACAACCCTCTATCCAAAAGGGCTTTGAATGCGATTTTAAATCCAAAAAACAAATACCTTAATTATTTTAAAGCCATAGATCTTGATGGATTGCTATCTAACTTTTATGATTTTTTCAAAGAAGAAGTAAAAGACTTGGCTGCAAAAACTATATTTTTTAACATAGTTGATGAAAAGATTAATAAAATAGAAGATCTTGATGTTTACTTAAAATATGTATATAATAAATATGTCTCAAGTAAAAGTCAAGTAATTAATAAACTAAAGGAAGCTGACTTTTTTGAATTTTATCGTATTTTTATAGACGACCCAGATGGTGAACTCATACTAATGAAATTAAATCTTTCAAATGAAGAGATAAAAAGTTTATTTGAAACATATGAAAAAAAAGCAGAAGAAAAACCCGAAGATATGCTGTGGCTTAAAGAAGAAGAAATTCTCAGCGCCCCTGATATTTTCGTTAGCTTTTATGAAAATATGAGATCTTTATACCCAGAGTCAACAAGAAAAGTCATGTACAATGTCAACGCTCTTTTGTACAGATCATTCAGAGCAAGTAAAGATAACACTCATATCAATCATCATTATGATTATGTTGACAATAATTTTTTACTGGAAGAAAACAAAGAAAAGTTTCATGAAATAATAACTCAATATTTTATTGATAGTCTCAATTCACAAAATAGCAAAACGCCCAGTTTTTTTCTTTCGCTTGTAATTCCACCTAGTGATGAGGTAAAAGATGCTCTTTTTGATCATCTTAAGGAATATAGTGCAGACGATATTTTGTTTTTTTTGGAAGGAAATTTTCTTAAGCAATATTTTGAAAGATTTGATGAAGATAATCGTGTTGAAAATCTTTTCAAAGAAAAAATAAAGAAAATGTCAGCAGACTTTATTTTAGAAAACTATCATCAAATAAGATCTGCCATCAACAGAGGTACTATTTCAAAAGAGGATTATGAAGAAATTTTAATTCCAAGAGTAAAAAAAGAACTTGACACTATAGACGTTAAAGAAGCATTAAAGAAAGGCTTACACTTAATGGTATCTCTGTATAACACCTCTTTTCTTGATAGAGTGACATTCGAAGATCTTATTGTCGTTTGGGATGCCATAGAAAATGGTCGAGCCCCCCTTGTAGAGAGTGTTACGACAGAAGGCGACTTAAAGGATACAAGCTTATTAAAGTATTTTAAAAATGTATTTGCGAAAAAATTCGCAAGGGAAATGTTCTCAGACTTAGAGTTTAAAAATGCATTTATTAATTCAATGGACTTTGAAGGCGTAATTGATATAGAACTTTACGATGATGCAGTTATAAAATACGCAGTAAAAAACTTCGCACGTCATTGGAAAAAAGCTATGACGTTTTTTCAAGATGAAAGGGTCATCGAATTGTTATGGGACGAGTTTGAACACCTAGGGGGGTTCTCCCATATAGACCCTGACGCAGAAGAACCTTCCGTTATAACAAGAGGAGATCCCCCTAATAGAGTTGGAGTGCAAGATCTTTCGTCCATGCTATCTCAGTTTTCTGAAGGGGTAAAAGATCAAGATAACGAAAATAAAAATAAGTCTTCGGAAGTGACTTTCGATGAAGAAGAACCCACCACAGATATAGACGCTCCAGAAGAAACAACATTTGAAGAGGAAGATAATGAATAAAATATCTACATTGTTAAATTATTTAAATAAGTCATCAAGCTATGAAGAGTGGTCATATCTTTTTAAACTTGCAAACAATCAGACACCAGAAGAATATCTTAAAGAAAGCTACCCTAACGTATATGAGATTTTTTTAAAAGAAAGCAGACCTGCACCAGCCTGGATAAGTGTGTTGAATCAACTAAACTTAACAAAGGAAGACATATCTAATTTAAACATACAATCTTTTGTTGATCTAACTAAGCTGCTAAAAGAAAGAAAATCTTTGTCAAAAGACACAAACAAAAAGAGGTTTTTTAAGGGTATTAAAAATCCAGATTTAACTGAAGAATTAAAGGATAAAATTATAAGTTATGGAATTCCAAAGGATGTGTTTTTGTATTTGTATAATCAAGAGCAGCACACATTAGACGAAAGGGTTGAGATGTATAACTCATTGAAACCTAAAATGGATGCCGTATCAAAGAAGATTCCAGAGTTCGACTTAGATATAAGAAATTACGAAACTCTAGATGAATTTAGCAATAAAATTTATTCTGCACTTAATGAAGATTCTAAGGAAAAAACATTAAATAAGTTTAAAAGATACTATAATTATATATGGGACGGAGAAATTAACGAAAACGCCCCTGAAGGTACATACGACACATACGGTGAGGTAGATAGAGGTGGCGCAAAAGCAAACTCAGAAGTAATAGCTGAGCTTCCAAATCACATCGTAGTTCACTCCAGATCAAAAGAGGCTGTTCAGTACTGGGAGAGAGGTGCGGTAAATTTAAATGAAGACGGCTCTTTTGAGATGAAGACTTGCACATCGAGGGTTGGCGACCCTGAGAATTTTGGAAGAGAAAATTATTATGATCATTATGAGGGCTATGATATATATCAAATAATAAGAAAAGATGCAATTAAAGACGGAGCTCCAATGCTTTATAATGAAGTGGGAAATCCAGGAGACCACCTTGTTACAATGGCTGTAGATAATAAAAGAGAAATACAATGGGGGAACTCAGAAACAGTAAATGCAGAAGACGAAAGCATTGAAGAAGGTCAGTTCGAATCTATCATTGGAGAAGAAAATTATCTTAAATTTTTAGATATTATAGGAAATAATTTAACCTCAATAAACATTGTTGATTATGCTCTTGAAGAAAGGACGGAAGAGGAGAAATCGAAAATAATATCTAAAGTAAAAGAGTTCTCTCCTTATGACTTCTTTAAAAATAAAATATATGAAATAGCTATTGTTTTTCGTCTTGATGATATTTTTAACGAAAAGCTGAATGAATTATCTCCTTTAAATTATTTTAAATTAAAAGCATATGATATGGGTTATAAAAGTTTAAACAACAAAAGACTAGAAGAAGTAGATTCTAGATTTTTTGCAATGTACCTTGCGTACAGTGGAGGTTTTTATAGCTTGAAGGATAAGGCGAATTTTTTAGAAAAGTTTGACAATGATGCTGTAAAAAGAAAAATAAAAAGTATGGATGAAGAAGATTATATAAATGTTTTTAAGATTTACGCTAGTAACTTCCCAGATCTGTTTGACCAGGAAGATGCTTACAAAATGATGGCAAGGATTGACGATGATCAATTTAAAAGATATTTAAGTGCATGGCAACCGAATAATACTGATGATATTTTTAGTTTGCTTGTAAATTTATCAGATCGCAAAGCAGCGTTAGATGTTGTTTTCAGCAAAGCAGTTGAAATGGACGCATTTGAATTCTTTGAAGTTAAAACTTATTTGGTGCTTGCACAATTAACATTATTCAGATCAGGTGAGAGGCCTGCAAGAATTGATATATCAAAAAGACTTGAGTTGATTTCTTATAAATTAGATGAAGTAGACAGACAACTATCAAATTCAGAGAACTTAAGTAAAGAGGATTTGTCAGAAAAATTAAGAATATTTTATGATGATATTTATCATAAAATATTTGACGATCAAAAAAGCACTGATTTCTTTGATACTGGGGCGGAAGTAAGAGAGTCTTCTGCTTTTTTAGCTAATTTTGATGGTAAATTATTATCTATGGCTCAAAAGTTTGCTAACCTTGCAATATCTACAGGAGAAAAAAGATATGTTGCGGAAAATACGCATGCGATCAGTTCAGCGTTTGGATTTCAAGGGTTTTTATTAGATCCTAACTTTACAGAGGTTGCAGAAGAAATCCTTGGAGATATGGATGCAAAATTATATTTTGCGAAAGGACTGGCGGCAAATGATAATCAGGTGTGCATTACATTAAAAAAGATTTTACAACTTGAAGATTTTGAAGCTAATCTTCAAATGTATTTCATGCCGCTTATTAATGGCGTAGTTATAGGTTTGTTATCAGAATCTAAACCTTGCGAATCACATTTTTCTGAAGAAGAAAAAAACCGTTTAAAAGAAATGGCAAAGAAGGTTGCACGTGATGATGTCCCTGAATATGCGTTTTTTCAATTTCAAACTCAAGCCCATAGATACCCGCTCTTTATAGATACTACGATAAAACATCTCGAAGCTAACAGTCCAGATCAACTTTTCATGGGTGGAGGATCATATATTGACTTTTCAACATTGAAAGATATGAATGGCACGCCATTTACTGAGCTCAGCGAGGAATACAAAAGTATATTAGACGAAAAGCAAACAGAATATTTGCCGAAAAACGATCCTCTCCAAGCTTTTGTTCAAAGAAATAAAACTGAACAAACAACATTTGAAGAAACTCCGAATACAAATAATGGAAAAGAGGAAACAACATTTGATGAAGACTATGAAGATGTAGGAGATCTTGATTTTTAATTAAAAAGATTACATATTTTAAACGCTGTATATAATAATATTTTAAGGTAATGTAAATAGGAGTTACTATGAAAAAAGTAGCCGCATTATTAGAATATTTATATAAATCTTCACAGTTTGATGAATGGGATGCTATATTCAAATTGGCAAACAACCAAACTCCCGAAGAATATTTGGAAGAAAATTATCCAAATATATATGAGGCTTTTCTCAAAGAAGGAAAGCCAGCTGCGGCTTGGATTAGCATAATAAACCAAATAACGATAAAAGGGTTTGATGAAGACCAAATAAAAAGCTTAAAACCAGAATCTTTTGCCGAACTAGTTAAAGTAATGAGAGAAGGGAAAGAATTTTTAAAAAAGCAGAAAAAAGAGCTGTACTTTGGAACAATAGAAGATGAAGAGCTAACTGAAGAGTTAAAAGATAAAATTTTATCATTTGGTATAACAAAAGAAGTTTTTAATTATTTATACAGCCAAACTCAACATACGCTTGAAGAAAGAATCGATATGTACAATAATAGCAGACCTATTATTGATAAGGTTTCTAAACTTTTTCCTGATTTCAATCTAGATATAACAAGCTATGAGACTTTAGATAGTTACATTCAAAGCCTAAACAATAAATTTTATAACTCTCCTGCATCTAAGACTTTAGAAAAATTTGAAAGATATTATGATTATATATGGGATGGAAAAATACATGAGGATGCTCCCAAAGGAATATATGATACATATAAAGGAGTTGCAAGAGGCGGAGCTAAAGCTGATTCTAAAATTGTTGCAGAGTTGCCAGACCATATTATCGTTTACTCCAATTCAAAAGAAGCCGCTCAATACTGGGAGAGAGGAGCTGTCGAGGTAAGGCCATCAGGCGCACCATTGTTTAGGACTTGCACTTCAAGAATTTACGCTCCAGAAAACTTTAAAAGAGATAATTATTATGGCTCTTATGCTAATCATGACATGTATCAAATAATAAGGAAAGATGCTTTAAGAAATGGAGAGCCTTTGTTTTACAATGAAGTGTCAAACCCTCCCAATCACCTTATAACATTATGTGTCGGTAAAGGGTTTAAAATACTCTGGGGTGGTTCAAATACTGTAAACTCAGATGATGCGCCATTCTTTGAAAAAGATCTTATTGAAGAGTTAGGAGAAGATAGCTATAAAGAATTTTTAAATATCATTAAAAACGACATGACAACGAAAAACTTCAAGGAATGGCTAAAAAAGAAAGAAGAAAGCCCAGAAGGATTTTCTGAAGATGATAAAGAAAAGTTTGCTAATTTTATAAAAGAAATGAATTTTAGTGACTTTATAAATTCAAGAATTTATGAAGAAGAACTTACAAGTTCTTTAAATGGATTTCCCTTTTCCTATAAAGATAAAGCAAAAGAGATTTTAGAAAAAGCACCTTTTGAAAAAAGCATTAATCATATTCCTTTTTTTAATTTCCTGAAATATCTTTATGAACGTTCGCTAGCTGAATTTGTGGATATTCACTTAATCAACTCAGTAAGTAGAGCAAATTCAATTGAAGAAGTTAAAGAGTTTGCAATTAGAATCTACACAGAGTATAGAAACTTAAAGTATAGAGGTGATAACCAGTTTGTGAAAGTAAGAAAAACAATAGAAGATCTTGCAGAGAGAGAAATTGAAGGTGTTGCAAAAGAAAACTTATTAAGTCTTATAATTTATATGGGTAAGAATATCAAATCGTTGCCGTACAACACTGGATTGTTATCTAAGCTTTCTAAAAATGGCAGTTTAGACGAAGCATTGAAATACGCTCCCACTGATGACTTTTTGGAATATATACATCTAAGTGGTGCTGGGGGATCCGTTTATTTTAATTTAGATAGAGATATAAATCGTCCTGATCCAAATATAATTAGAGAAAGATTAATCGAGTTAAGCTCTAGAGATTATTGCGATTTTTTCCTTGACAATAGAAAAAATGAATTCTTTAAAAAACATAATGTACTTTCTTATGATCTGTTTATTGAAAACATTGATAATCTTAGTGCTGCAGAAATTTTTGAAGATAAAAAATATCAAAAAATAGTTCGTGACCTTATTAAGGTTACACTTAGCAATCAAAACACACTAGTTGGCCCAGCAAGGGATGGCTATCTACCAACGGGCGTTTCTTTTAAGGAATCAAATTCTAAACTACTTAACTTTTTTGAGAAGAAGCTTGAAGATACCGATGCTTATATTCCAATAGATATACTTTCTCACTCAATCAACCCCTTGTTCAAAGGACCTTTATCTGAAATAAAACAAAGATTTGCAAACGCCACTGTTAATAATTTTAAGCAGGCTAATGATGATTATTTTTTCTCTGATCTCTTGAGCCATAAACGTTTTCTTGCGCCTTTTTTAAAAGGTGCGAATAATAAAGAGGAACTTTTTAAAGAAATATTAGAAAGAGTTAAGGGAGAAAAGGAAGAAAATGGAATTCTATCTTTTAGTATTTTAAACAAAGGAGTTTTAAGTTTAGTAGAAGAACCATATCTAAGTGAATTAAAAGAAACATATATAGATAGAGCGAGAAATATTACACCGACAATTTTCACAGAGCTTAAACTTTATAAATATGACTTTCTTTCTACATTAACAGCAGAGTTCATAGAGAAAGAATTGATAGATAGCTCTACAGAAAGATATGGTATGAAATCTGATATGCTTAATGAGTTGCAGAAAATAAAAGTAAATAATACGGATACTAAAGATACGGTTTCTGAAATAGTAAATGAAATAGTAAAGTATTTTGACACAGAAGAAAAACATGCGATATTTAAACGTTATCTCGAATCAGCCTTAATACCTTATGCTAACCCTTTTAAGATGTTTATACAGAATTTAAAAATTTACGAAACAGAATACTTTTTAGATTTAATACCACATTTGCCGCTTTTGATTACAAATTCACAACAAGCTGAAGAAGCATTAATGACATTGAACACACTAGATATGAGTGGAGAACTTAATCGATTAACAGGCGAAAAATTAAGCATCATGAAAGATCTTTCAGAAAAAATGGTAGATGCTTATTATAACTTTATAAAAGGCTTGGGATACAAAGATAAAGTTATCAACCTTTTAGAAAGATTGAAGCCTTCATCTGCTTACGTCACTGTAAATGAAGGTTCTTTCGGTATTATCAAAAAGATAGAAGATAATTTTTTAAAAAATATAAAAGAAGATCTAAAGGATAAAAAAACAGCAGAAGAGTTTTTCGAAAGCGACTTCTTTTTACTAAACACAGATAACTTAAGCTTTTCAGGGGATTTTGCAAAAAACCTAACAACTATTTTAAGAAAATATAAGTTTTTAATTAGGGGAAATGAAGATGCACTGCATTTCTTTCGATCAAAAATTACGACAGAAGGGCATTGGGAAAAGGAATTACGTGATGCCGCAAAGGTTCTAATAAATTTAGTTTCAGGTGCGTACGATGATCATCACGCCATTATTGCTGCGAAAACAAGGGGCGAGCAGATAGAAATATATCTTGCACTATTCAAACAAATTTTAGAATCCTTTGGAGAAGAATGGGGCAGGTTTATTTGTTGCAAAATATATAAGCTTGGATCAGGAAGCTACTTGGATGAATCCTATTTTACACCGTTGATGGATGAAGAAACAGGATTCGAAGGAGCAGAGGGGATGGAGAATCAAGAAAAGAACGCAGCAGAATTAATCTTAGAAGTTTTAGATTTTATAAAAAGTACTTGCGGAAAAAAAGGCACAGGAAAAATAGACGAAAAGACCCTCAGCCATAATGAAAAGAATGTAATACAAATGGCAAGAGCTTTTTCTTTATTAGTTTTATCAAAACTTACAGGCGAATATTTTGACATAAATGAAATAATGGAGGACTTTACCTTTAAAGAGGAAATAAAAGATGACGGGCTTTACTTTAGTTACAAACCACTAAAAACCCTTTTTATAAATTTCCTTTATGAAAATGAAAACCCAATTATATTTTTATCTTATATTATATATGAATTAAAATCTTTAAATAATCTAAGTCCTGACTTAAAACAAAAAACTCTAAATAAAATAAATATATATATGCAACAAGGCTTGCATCAAGATCAAAGTCTCGAACAATTAAATGAAAAAATTGCGGAAGGTTTTAATTTATTATCTCAAGAAGAATTTGCTTATAAAGAAGAAGATGAAACAGATAAACTTACATATACTGCAGAAATACCAATCGGAGAAGAAATAGAAAACTTCCCAGCCGAAGATACCACATACGAAGAAGATCTATACGGATCATATGATTTGTTGCCAGAAGGAAAAAATAGATACCATGTCAAGCCAGAACTCGCAAGACAACAATTTACTTTTGATGAAGAAGAAGCAGACTCCATTGAGTTTTAATATTAAGAAATACCAATGAATAAAATGTCAAAATTATTAAATTATTAAATTATTTAAATAATAATAACTTAACAGAAGCAGACCACCTATATAAAATGACATTAGGATTTCTTGAAGAAAAATATAAGAATGACTATCCCGAAATATATGAGGCTCGGAAAGAAATAATTAAAGCGTCGCAGATAAACCATGGGAAGCCTATACAAATATGTTTAAGCAACTCGAAGATAAGAGTATACAGTTTGAAAAAACAACCCCTTATACTTTTGATGAAATAAAAAATCTTTTAACATATAAAAAAGAAGAAGCTAATACACAAAAAAGAAATTATGGGAATACTAGAAGAGTATACAACAAAACCCGAAATATTTAAACTGGTATCTTGCATTGACACAGAACAAACCTATCTTAATTATTATGATTTCTTTAGAGAAGACTTAGATAAAAAATTCCCTCAATTAATAAAACCAATACTTGATAAATTATTTAAAACTATAGAACATTGCATAAACAACAAAGAGAAAGCTAATCATTTGAATTATTATACTGAAATATTATTTGAGGAAGAATTTAAAATATATGAAAGATACCCCGAACTCATAAAAGAAAAACAATACATACTTGATAAGGCTGAATTAAAAAGTAAGCTAACTAACGAAGAAGAAACTTTTAGCGAAGAATAAATATAGATCATAAAATACAAGAATCATTTGTATAATTCTAACCCTTTTAATTTATGTATCAAAAATGATACTATGAATAATGATATTCAACTAATCACAACATATATCTTTTATGATACATATCCCTTTCGATACTATCATTAACAATATTATAAGAACCCCCTAATAATCAATCACTTTATATAATTTCAATTTATAAGGGGATTTTATATACTATCATATAAGATATGAAAAATATCAATAAAGATACTTTTATACCTACTTTTTAATTTTAAAAATTTTTAACAATATCCCACTATATCATTTTTGATAAAAGAAAAATATCTAACAATTCATATTAACAATACTTTTAATAGATTAAAAATTCTAAAACAAATATATACATAATACTAACTTATGATTTTAAACCCAACATAACATATTTAATCTTTTTTAAAATAAATTAACATACACTATATAGAACTAAATACAATATACATAACACTAAATAAAACAATTTATGTATACACTAAATACATATTCTATATAGACTAAATACATATTCTATATAGATCCACATAAGAACTACATAAGATCCACATAAGAACTACATAAGTCCGCATCATATTAAATAAATATATTTCGTGGCGAAATGTGGCTTAACGGTGCGGGCGTGCCTTGACACGTCAAGCCCTGCGAAAGTCTGTATATAAGCATATAAAACGGGAGGCTATCTAAGTGCCACGTCATGCCCGCACCCCCCCAGCCCTTGACGTGTCAAGTATACGTAAATAATTTTTTGTAAAAAAAAATAAAAAACATTGTGGACATTTTTTGTCCGAAAAAATAAATAAAAAAAAACATTGTTCAGTGTAGCATGTCGGTTTATATCATGATACAATATATGTATATTCAATCAAACATCATTCATTATTTTTTTTTAGGAGTCTATTATGTTTAATCATGAAAATCACCTTTATCTCACCTTTGTAAACTTACTTGCTAACCCTAGTAAGGAGTTTTTCATGCGTCCTTTGGGAAAAGGTGTAAAAGGTGATTCTACATTTTGGGATAGAATGTATCCCATGCAAGTTACAAATACTCAGCTTGTACAACAGACCCAACTAGTAAGCATACATAAAACTGAATCTATTAAAAAAGGCATGTCCCCTTCGATTCGTAGCATATGTGGTGGAGGTTTCACATGGGATAACGTAATGAAAACTGATGATTATAATATCCCATGTTTTATGGACATTAAGGTCATGGAAAGAAGTTTATTATTTAATGGGAATGACAGTACAGACCTTTTTTGTGGTAGTGAGGACAGCATGTACGTTGTATTTGATTCTTTGAATACGGGGCGTTATTCGGGTGTTATGTGTTTTTTAGAACAGCGTGTAAGACAAGGACAAGTTTATTACTATTGTCATTCTTTGAATATAACGAAAATCATAGAACGCATGTGTGTATTTACTGACTATGAAGAAAATCGTGTTATTGAACAAGGCGAAAAGACTGGACAAGTCAAGACTTTTTTAGAAAGATATAGTGTGATAGGTTCTAAAAATGAAACAGGATACACGCATGACAATGCGTTTGTGTTTTGCAGTAAAGAGAAGAACTATAGAATAAGAGTAAAACCATCTTCAATAGCTTCATGGTCAGGTAGAAGAACAACCAGCAAACAAGTAAGAGGATTTTTGAGACAGAACAACTTGCTATCTACTTGTAGATTCTATGGTGGTAAAAACCCATGTAATGCTCAACAAGTTTATGAGAGTATCATGTCTGTAGTGTAAACTACAGATGTGCACACGGAAAGATGATTACATCATCTTTCCATATTGTTTTAATTTGTTCTATCTTTTATTTTTTTATTGTTATAAAATGAAAAAAAATTTTGCAATTTTTTATTTTTTTTATTTACACATGTGTATAACCGATACACGTGTTGCAAATAATTATATTGAAAACATAATTACCCCTGTAATGGGTAATTATATTTGCTTTGCTTTGTTGCAAAGTGGCATTGGGTTTGGCATGTTCCCTAAGATAAGACACCCCCTACGGAGGTAATAGGCCTTGACATGTCAAGAGTCTTTATCTCATATGGTATACAAGCATGCGTAAATAAAAGTAAGTTATATAAAATAACTAACTTGTATTTAAATCAAGTCTTATATTAAAAATGTGTATTGACAAGTCAACACTTACACTTCATTTTTAAGACTTGTTACGGGAGAGCCCCTCGTAGTGGGGAGGGAGTAAAAGCATGCGTGTGTGCGTCTTGACTTGTCAATACACACGTGCACGTTTTATGCAAGTTATATATATGTGTGTGTGAAGTGGCATAAAGTGAAAGGTTTTTCAAAAATAAATATAAGATTCTTTGTGTTTATTGTTGACAAGGATATAGATAAATGTTATTATATATTATGTTTAGTTCTTAAACATTTCAACCATCATTTCATTTTTTCATTATTGGAGATTATTATGTTACAACCTACTAACGCACTTATGCACTTATTCACAACTAATAAATACGGGCGACCAGCAGGACATGGGATCAGTTCAGACTCAAAGTTTTGGGATAGAAACTATAACTTTTTTTCTATGTCTAATAGAGAGTTTGCAAAGCAACAAGGATTAAATAAAGTACACTTTCATGATTGCATTAAGAAAGGGGAGACTCCTAAGGCTACAGCAGTATTTGGGCCAGGTTTTGTCTACGACGCTATTGTTCAACCTAAGAGCCCATACTATTTAGATTTCAAACAGAAAAGACCGTTATTCAATGGAAATGATTCTTTTGATTTTTCAACAGGTATTGATAGCACTATCAATACAGTATTTGATTCGTTACAGAATAGTAAGAGCCTATTGTGTTTTGCTTATAAAGTAAACAACTATTATAAACTTACTGTAATAAATCTAAGTAAGTTATTATCATCTTGTGAAAAAATAGAGGGAGGCATGAGAGTTATAGAACAAGGAAAAAAATCTTTGATAGGTACTGAGAGATTTTTTGATAGACGTTATCAGTTTATCGGATCTTCTGAGGGAGAGTATAACAACGACTTAAGTTTAGTATTTATTTCTAAGTGGAGAAAGTATAAACGTATTAAGATCAAGTTTTCTAGCCTTGCTTTGTGGTCAGGTAGGAGACAACATAATAAAGACATAAAGAGCCTTTTAGGAGAGTTTAACGCTATATTTGAAACTACTTATGCTATGGTAAGAAATGATAGATTGTATTATAAGAAAGATACATTTTCTGAAATAGAAAAGGGAATACTAAGATTGACCTTTTGAGTAGAGCCAACAACCTCTTGACTTGTCAAGAGGGAAGTCTTTCTTCGTTACCTCCTACGGGGGTAATGTCTTGCACGTTACATTTGCATTTTTTAAATCTTATGTTACAATATATGTATATTCAATCATTCAACAAAGGAAACATTATGACTATATCTACAAAAGAACTTATCGCTTTGGGCGACAGATTAAGAGATCATTTTATAAAACTAGGCTTTAAGACTAATTGGGATTTTTACGGTAATGATGTTATCGTAGATATCATTACAGATAGTGACCTAAGAGAAAAATCAGAAAGACTCTGTTTTTCTAGTTTTGGTAAAGACTCTACTACCATAACTATATGGACAGAAGATGGAGAGAATCATGACAAGTGGTCAGTATTTGTTGATAGTGACACTGGAAATAGAATATTTAGTCCATCTGAAGAAGATATAAAGAATCTTATAGAAAGAGTTGAAAAGATGATATTTTAATAATAGCATCAGAAACCTTGACACGTCAAGGTTTCGCTCTTCCTCATTACCCCCTACGGGGGTAACTACTTACGCATGTGTGTTGCAATATATATGTGTTCATGTTATTATTAAGTACACCCTAAAAAAAAGGATTATTATTATGTCTAAATCATTAAAAGAACATGCCCACGTCAGATTGGGATACATATTTGGAAACTCCAGTCAAGTCTTTTGCTCTTATTGTGCAGAAAATAAAGTAGAAGATAGCGAGATTATATCTATGGTTATTGCGATAACTGAAAATGATACTCATTGTGCAAAGTGTAATACACTTATGCCCAGTGTAAGTGTCGAAAATAAGTCAGAAGATGATTATGATGAAGATGAAGAATTTTTGTCTGACCCCGAAATTATAAGTTTTGATCAACAGATCAAGAATATGTTTGGAATTAAATAAATAAAGCTAAAAAGCCTTGACTCGTCAAGGCTTTGCTTTGCACCATTACCCCC
>Ga0098052_1001083_pt1 | contig 17164 bp, 13 predicted proteins | sample 15_taG_FD_81591 | JGI IMG/M metagenome (GOLD analysis project Ga0098052, IMG submission 81591) | Marine viral communities from the Subarctic Pacific Ocean - 15_ETSP_OMZ_AT15312 metaG | ecosystem: Environmental > Aquatic > Marine > Oceanic | place: Pacific Ocean | collected 2015-01-18
CGTTAAGTGCGTTAATTGTATATAAAGTGTTTGTTTGTTTTTTTCTATGAACTAATATAGTATTATCTATCATAGAATCTTTTGCCGAATTACCTACATCTACATTGTATGTAAGCATGATTTTTTCACCATCCAAGCTTTCTAGCACAAAAATTTTATCAAAGAGGATAACATAGGATGATTGAATGGTGTTTGTAATTTCTTCAAAGTTGTCTAATGTAGCAAAAGTACAATATAATCGATTGTTCATATAAACGGAATTTTTCCGTCTATAAATATGGAATTTAGCTTAGAGCACCATAATGTGTACCTGTCTTAATTTTTACAGGAAATTTATCACTGAGTATTGTTTCTAAATAGGATAATATATTTTTACCATCTGATTTAGCTACATCAAATACAAACGCATCGTATATGTAAAGAACTAATCTTGTTTGTTTATCTTTTAAATAATCCTGTATTATTTTCATTTTACGGATATTGGTTTCTGTTTCGGTTGCCTGTATATAATAATTAAATAATCTTTGAGCATTTAAATTACCATAATATTCTTTAGTAAATGTATAACTACCACATTTGATTTCTCCTTTCTTATTAAATTCTTCCCAAATAATATCTATAAAGTTCTGTGTTTTTCTAAAGAAAGGGTGTTTTAAGTTCGCCTTGTCTATACCTCCATATATTTGTTTGAATGTAAGTGTTTTACTTTCTTTATATTGTTGTGGAGTAATTTTCTTGGATTTAAAGTAAATTTCCGCAAGTGTGGTGTGTACATTGCCCGCGAATTGATAATCGACTATATCGCCGATTAGGCGGGGATGATACCCATCATAATCCATCTCAACAAAAAAATCATTGTCTGGTTCGAATGAATCTCTCTCACCATTGTCGTGTTTTAATCCCACAAAATTTATGTCATTAAAGTTATTTACAGGTCTCCCAGTTGCTGTGTATGGGTGATACCATCCGTATATATGGTCTTCTTTTATGGAGAATTTTTTATTTCTTGGTTTGAAATAGTCATCAAACTTATTATTGAATTTTAATGTGTTATTTTCCAACTCATATAAGACAGGTAATAATATCGAATCATAATAATCATTAGTTTCATTTGAAGATCTTGCGATTACTGTGCGTAACATTGCTTCGCAGCGCTCTAGGTGCTTCCCAATAGGTATCATTTTATTTACCTTAGTATGTGGGAATTTTCGGTAATACCATGCGTGTGCTTGGGTGTTGTTCGTCCAAAGTTTAGGTTGTTTGGAACCATGGATGGTGTGTCGTATATCCGTATATGATAGTTGGGGGGCCGCGTGTAAAGCGGCTTTTTTATCAAAAACTAAATAATTTCTACCCTTTAATAAATCAAAAATAACATCTCTGTCTTGGTTTATGCATTCTAAATGGTTTAATGGGATAATATAGCTTTCTTTGTTTAAATTAAGATAAATAGCTATTATTTCTGCTAACGCAGGGTGTGTGTTATCATTACCATAAATAAAATCAATATATGGTAAATCGCTAGATATTAGCTTTTTTTCTAGTAAGTTTAGTTGGTTTTCTGTTTCAATAAGATAGAACATACCTTAATGTAAGAAAGTTTTATCTAATAACCACCTCCTTCTGAAGGGGTTGTTTTATCATTTAGGGTATTATCACCAATTGAAGAAACAGTTGAAGTTTTAGTTGAAATCGTTTCTGTTATCTGGTCTTGATATTCTGCATATGTTAATTCATCTTCATTATAATTTACCCATGCTGCACACCAGTAGTTGTTTCTTATAGGTGCATTCCAATAATTACATAAACCCCCATTGTTAAAATAACAAGAATTACATTTTTGGTTTTCAGTTAGGATTTTTTCTATTGGTTTAGGTGACCCATATCCTGAAGGTAAATTATTTGGAAGGGAAACTCCATCAGTATATTGTCTTCCCTCAATATTATATAATTTAAAATTGTCTGGATCTATTAACTTATCAGGTGATTTGATTTCTTTTTGTGAATTAGTATAATCTATAGCTGCTTTTAGTTGGGCAGTAGTTAAACCCTTATTGTTATAAGGATCATAATTATTTAATTTATTAAAAATATTTAAATTTTTATCTGACTTATATTCTTTTAAATTTTTAAAACATAAAGATAAACCTGGATAATCAATTTCTGCTGTTTTTAGGGTATTAATATTAATAATGTGGGTGTCTCCTACTAATGCCCATTCTATTTCCCCCACTGTGTATAGGTTAAAATCATATTCGGGTTTTTCGCTTTTTATAGAAGTATATGTTTTTTTATCTATTTCAAAATAACCATACTGTGAGTTGATTCTTATTGCAAAATACCTAGAAAATTTAAACTTTTCATAGTCCTTTTCTGTTGGTTTTGGTTTATTATTAGGTATGATTTTTAATTTTTCAATATTTTTCTTAAGTTTTTCATTTATAATATTATATATTTTAGTGCTTCGAACATTTTTAAATTTAAAATCCGAAATAGTTAAAGGAGTTTTTTCTAACAAATTACCCCCCATTAATTTATAAGGATCTTCCCCCGCATAGTACTTCCCATCGGCTGTTTCTATGTAAGGGCCTATATAGGGTTTCCCCCCCTTTATGAAACTGAATTCATCTTCACCTGCTATTGCTTTTGTTATTTTATGTTTAGGAATATATGCCATTTATTTGTCTTCTTGTTCTCTCGAACCCCCAGGCCCATATTTGGTACCCTCGTTATGAGACATTAAAACATCCATTCTCATCCAACCTGTTTTGCTCGTCTTCCATAAATGTCCATAATCAGCACCCTTTTCCCTTACTTTATCAGATTTTGGAATATATATCGCACCTGGTTTGAATTTATCCTGTGCATTTTTACCAAATTGAATCTTATACCAGGGCCAACCTTCATTATTAATTTCTGATTTGCTTACTGGTTCATTCAAATTGGGAGAACCATCAGGGTTTGCCCTATACCATTTGTCTTTTTTAATAGTTTCCCCCTCAACCCTAGCGAATATTAATGTTCTCATGGTGTCTATTACTGTACCTAAGTATAGTCCTTTTTTTCTTTTAGGGAATAAACCTATAACATTATCATAGTAATCCAGTGCACGCTCTTCATTATTTATTGAATATGTTTGTCTAACGTGAGTACGGTCAGAATTCATCTTTAGATATAATTTATGTCCCACTCTTACCTTATCCATGCCTCTGTCTATGGTACCTTGTTCTTCCATATTTATTCTTTCAGAAGAATTTGCAACATATAGGTTTGTAGTGGGGGCATCTTCGTCAAACAGGTTATAATCCATCCCATCCCAACCATCAGTGCCTTTAGTTCCTTCTTTTGGTTTTACAGGTAACATAATCATTTGACCTGTGATTTTAGTTGTCCAATCCTGTCCAGATGTTATTGTTTGTTCTTCCCCCATTACTACAAAGGCTATATTTGCGTCTTTATAACCTTTAGGTAATCTAGATGAGGGGATTTTAAATACATTTCCTATTACTATACCCCCCATTCCATCTAAAGTAGCGGTGAATTTTAAAGGTATAATAGCAGATGTGGGTTTAGAAGCTATTTCAGCTATTACTTCCCCTTTATAATGATCGCCTGAGTCTTGTGGATACATTTGAATTAAATCATCAGCTGCTCTTTTAACAGCACTTACTAAACCTTTATGTTTTCCTATTTCTTCAGATCTTACAGAGTCTCCCCCATCTCCAATAATTAGAAAATTTCCTAATACAATATCATCCATATGTTTAGCTAAAGATGTTAAACCTGTTGTATATGTTTTCATGTTTTCATCAAACTCAGCTGCCATTGTTTGTTTTTCTTCTTCTGTAGGTTTTGTTGGGGTTTTAGGTGTAATAAAACTTGCAAATCTATTTGAAATATTTTTATGAAATGCTCCAAATGAAGCTGCTTCTAAACTGTCTACATTTTTAGGGGCTTGTGCAGCTATAGCAATAGTAGAAGACATTGCACTAGGGATAGATGTATTGTAGGCAAAATCTCTTACAATAGAATCATTACTTTGAATGTTTAGTTCTATAATATCTTCTTGTTTAAGATTATTATTTTCTTGATATCTCATGTCTACTACCCTAACTAAATTAGGTCGTTCAAAGTCTGTGGTTATTTTAAAGTCGTGATTACCCCCACAAGCTTCATTTACATTATCCCATATTTTTTTAACATAATCATACATGTAAAATTCTTCCTTTATTGCTCCATCTTCCTCATATTTCATACTTTGGTATGTTTGTTGGAGTCTTTGTATATTAAAATATATATGACCTATATAATATTTTTTTTCATGATCCGTTAAATTATAATTTAACATTGCTTCTACTTCTTCTCCTAGTTTAGGATCTCCTGTAGGGGGTAGGATTCCATTAGATGAGAACTTTGCTGATAATCTTTTTGATCGGGGGCTGTCCAAAGCTTCTACATCTTGGCCAGGAAATAAACAAACTGTAGGGTCTAGTGAATTGTCTAGGGCTCCTGCTTGTCCTAATATTGTTTTATCTTCAAGGGGGTTAAATAGTTTAGACATTAAAACAGGGCTTATATGTTTTCCTGCTCTAGGTTTTGATGTGTTTATAGGTAAATCTTCATTTATAAGTTGACAACAAGTCATTGTAAATGCAGGTTTACTGTCTTTTTCATTTTTAGGTATAAAATGAGCATTAAAAAGTTCACACAGAGCATCCCACCTTATATAACCATTAGCTGTTGTTGTGTCGTCTGCTTTTCTTTCAGCTTTAGTAGTTTGAGTTTTTCTTGTTCTAATGTAAGGTTCTAAATCTTTGTTCCCTTTAACTCCTAAATATTCAGCTATTTTTGCTGTGTATTTTTCTCGTTTAAGCTTATTTTCTGCTTTTGCTTTTCTCGCATACTCGCTAGTTTGGACCATACCATAGGTGGATGTGTACATGTAGTATTTGATATGTGTGCCGAAATTACCAACCATAATTAATATTTTTAGTTATTATATACATTCTACTTATGATGATAATGGTTTACCACGTAGGGTTATTTTGTAATTCAATTAATTTTGCTACTTCGTTTAATATAGTTTCCATTTGGTCTGCTTTTAATAATTTTCCATTTTCATCATAAAATGATGTTTTAGAAGCTTTTAAAGATTCTATTATTTCCCCCGTGGATGTTATTTCTGTTGTGCAATCGAAACCCCCATCTGGTCTTGCTTTATAATTAAAATTCTTACATATCCCCATCATACCATCATAATTACCTCCAGTTGATATTTTGTTTTCTATAATTTTTTTATTTATAATTTCTTGGCTTACATTTTGGTCAAAAAATTCATAAATGTGGGGGAATTTAGATGTATTATTACCATCATTGTCTATATATGTTGTCCAACCCCATTCTAGTAAAATAGAGTAACCTGGACGCATATAAAGTAATTCTAAAATTTCTAACTGACGTTGATTATGACATTTAAAGTTTATTTTAGCTTCACGAAGTGAACCATACGCTGATTTTGTTCTAATGTTAGCATCTGTAATACCGGGCATAGGTACTATACCATAATTGTCAGGACTTGTTCCTGCGTTTGCTCTTATTAAAGGATCCCCATATTGAAATCCAAATCCCCTATTGCCTGAACCGGGAAAGCCACTTCTTAAAGCGTGTACTGGGGATTTTGTTCCATCTGGGTTTTTTCTATCAATGTTAATTAAAGTACCTCCTTCTAAAACATATCTTAAAGCCAAACCTGCACCTACTAAATCATCTGGGTTTTCATATTTTCCTCCCTCAAGTAAATCACTTGCTTCGGGTTTTAAATCTACCCCTGAAGACATCCTTATTACACAAGATCTACCAATGGTGTTTGTGTAAAATGCTCCTGGGGGTAATGTTACTTCTCTTCCTTTCGGTAATATAACCTTTTTTGGGTTATTCATTCTACCACCACCATCATTACCTAAAGAAACTATTGCTTCTCTAATTTTTAACTGTTGGGATATGTATTTTCTAAAACTTTCTTTAAAAATAGACATAATTAAGGGTTTATTCTTTCAAAATTGTAAAGGATACTATCTATATTAACGGGTATTCTAATTTGTATCCCTACAGGCATAAAAAAACTGTCTCTTTTTAATTTATCAGGGTTTGATTTTACTATAACCCACCATAAGTCAGGGTCATTATAATATTGGTATGCCAAAGAATCAAGTCTTTCACCTATTTTAGTTATAATATAAACATCACTAATATCCACGGGAATTTCAGGATATTTTAAATATTTAAAATATCTTTTTTTGTTATCCGTTGATTTTATTTCTTGGTTTCTTATTCTATTCATAGTTTAAAATATTATACTCCTTTAGAAACAACTCTAAATTTAGCATTAGATTTAAATGTTGGTGTTCCTGTTTTAGGGAAACTTACACCATCCATATATTCCCCAGACATTCCAAATCTATATTTATAATCATTCATTATTTCATCTTTACCTCCTTGACCTGCTACATTGGCAACACCATATTTTATAAAGGGTAAACCTACATTATTTGCTACTTCTGTAATTCCCTCGTTATTCCCCCCATCTGTCCAGCTAAAGGTATATTCTATTGGTATTTTTTCTGGATTTGGTTCTTCTTTAGGGGGTGGTGTAGTATTATTAGTTGATTCAGCATCTCCTTCCCCACTAGTCTTTGGTGTAGGGGTTTGTGCAGCTTTTTTAGCTTCTGCTTCTTCATTAGAAGCTCCTTCATTCCCTTCATTTGATTTAGATTCTGTTGGTTCTTTACCTTCTTCATCACCTTTTAATACATCATCTGTTGTTGTTTGGTTTCCTGTTTCATCGGGTATTGTTTCCTCTAAGGGTGAAAGAGGGTCTAATTCCATCCTTTTCCTTAACCCACCTACTGTAGCTTCATCTAAATTTTCAGCTGCTCCCGCTTTATACCATTGTTCGCCTTTTTGTAAACTTCTATTATTAATGTGAGATAATATGAATGGTGAATCTGTAATTGATTTTTTAGGTAAGAAATTATGTACGGGTGTAAAGCTAACACTAACATCTAATACATGAGGTAATACTAATATGTCTCTTTTAGTTTTTTCAGGACCATCTAATGCTATTTCCCAAGGATAATTTTTATTCCATTTTAAAGATACACTATTTAACACACCTGGAACCCTATCTATCATAGAACCAATGGTTAATCTAATAAAAGGTGTTCTCATACGAGTTACCTTATATTCTGGAGCTACATTACTTACTAAAAAATTTAATTTTCTATAAAGAGGCATCATTTCATGACGAGATTGGGCTGCTATTTTGAAACTAAATGATATTTTTCTTTTAAATGAATTATATGTATAGAATTCTTCACCTCTACCATTATATTTAAAAGTATTATGGGAAGTATTATAATTATCATTAAAACCGTCTAAAAACGCTCTAAATATCATAGAATCTGATTCATCGGGTTTATCTGAATCTACTGCCTCAATTCTAAATCTAATTAAATCTCTATATTTTTGACTTGTAAAGTCTCCTTTAGTTCTTATTATATCTAATGCATTTATCTTATCTACAGTTTCGGGTGTGTATACTGTGTAATCTAATCTTCCTTTTTTATCTACTGCTCTATTTAATCTCTTTCCTGGATTACCTAAGTTTACTCTTTCTTCCCTAATATATTTAACACCATCTCCCTCTTTCCCGGTTTTTAATTGGTAATCTGACCAACCTCTGCCCATATTTTTTCTAAAGTCTGTTATTCCTGATGATTTTGCTTGGTATGCTAAGTTTACATCAAAGTCAGCGTTAGCATATATTAATTTTTTACCTGTTCTATCTATTTTTTGTGATAGACCTGGTTCCTCGATATTAGGATGTACATCATTAATGGTGTAAGGGTATCCTTGAGTGTAAACTATACCTCCATCTCTATCTTCTATAGTTTTTGAATCTATTTTATAAGGTGAGTAAGAATCATCCTCAATTCCCGCTTGATAATTTATTGAACCATTATTTAATAAATTTAATTTATTAAGTTTTGACCCAGGACCTGATATTGGTTCATAACGTTTAAGTGTAGTTCTACCAATACCATATATTGAATGGGGCCCTCCTGAATATTCATATAAGTTTGTATCAGAGGTTAATGAAGATAAATTTAATAGCCTATTCCCCTCAAAGTTTCCTTTATCTTGATAACCAGTTACATTTATATCTGCTTTAGCTTTTACATTAAATTCATATTTTGTATCCTCAGTTGAATCTACACCATATCCCTGTTTTATACCATAAGAATTAGGTAATAATCCTGCCCTATTTAAATGGAGACCTGCGAAATTGGTTAATGATTGGGCTATTGTGTTTATACCTAGGGGATTGTATACCCTACTAGTTCCCCCTAAATCTATTCCTAAGAATGATACGCCTTTTTCTTCAGTTTTAGGGTTTGATCTTTGCAAGCCTGTTTGAGTAAGTAACCATGCTGGTCCTCCTGGCCCATCATATGCCCACTTTCCTATTCTTAAAACATCCTGAGCTGATCTTTTAATTGAAGTTAATAAACCTCCTCTAATTAAACCGTCTGTTGCACTGTCTACAAAATCTCCTACTTGATCTAAAAATCCTGTGTCTCCTGGGTTGGGAACATCAGGTAATTGATCAGCAGATAATTTACCACTGTATAAGTAAGGTTCATTACTAAAAGCTCCTCCTGGTCTGTCTGATGTTCTTCCTTTTCCAAACTCAAAAGATTTTTGTCTAAATACACCTTCAAATACTGGTGTGTAAGAATTCCCATAATTAAACCCACCCGATGTTGAGGGGTTATTATGGTTGGGATAAGCATTTACCCCAGAAGTTAAATCTGTAAGAAGAGCTTTTAATGCCATTTTATGTTATATTAAGATGGTAAGTTGTTTAAATACTCACCACTTAGTGGTAACCCACCATCCATATCTTGGTAAGGTGAGTTTTGTGAACCACCAGGTACTGATGATAATAATGAATCTTGTTGTAATGTTGAATCCTTTCCTAAATCAAATTGAGGACCTTGTGCTCCATCTAAATCTTGGTAAGGTGAATTTTGTGAACCACCAGGTACTAATGCTAATGAACTTTCATGTACTTGAGATGCTATAGTTTTTTCTCTCTGAAAGGGTGTTGGTGTTTCTGATGTTACATCAATATTCAAATCTTGATAAGGTGAGTTTTGAGACCCTCCTGGTACTACATCTAAGCTGTCTATGTGTTTTTGAGATGCTGCATCTATAGGTAATTGTGATTGGGGTCCTTGTTGCCCATCTAAATCTTGATAAGGTGAATTATTTGGTGAAGATTGGTAAGTTTCTCCTGTGTTTGTGCTTGACACATCTTGTGATAATAAATCCACCATATGATCATCACTTGAAAAAGGTGAATTACTTGTACCATTTAATGTGTTAAAATTGGTACCAGGTGTTGCGTTGGCTACTGTGTTGCCTTCAACTCCTAAAATTACTGTGTCTAAATTTGATTTTAAATCTTTTAATCCCATAATTGTTGTGTTTTGTTATAAATATATTTTATTCGAACTTATGTTCAAAATTCTTATTTCTTGATTGATAATTTGCATCATTTAATCCGTAGGGAGATGCTACTACTACCCCTGGTTCTCTTACGGCATTTAAAACGGCGTTTGTAAATTCTGTCATATCTTGACCACCTCCTACCACACCTCCATCTTTTGCGTATCCTTTTCCTCCTGTGTTCATAGAATGTAAATTTTCTATTCCTACACTTTGAACTCCTGACCTACTCATTATAAATTCGCCCTGTTCTGCTTCTATCATGGTTCCTCCTGATGAATGTCTGTTTCCACCTATCATACCCCCCTTTTCTGCTTTATTAAGATACTTAGCTCCCATAATTCCTACTGTAGCTGCCGCTGCTAATCCTAATGCCCAACCTACAACGGGAATTGCTGATAAACTTTTAATTGCCCCCATTATAGCACTACCTATTTTTTTACCTAATGTTTGATTTTCTAATACTTTTTCAGCTTTTTTCTTACCTAACATAGTTGTTTGGTATGCTAATGCCATTTTATCTATAGCTAACATTCCTTTTTTATATAAACCCCATGCTTTAGTAACTGTATAGATGGTTGCTATTCCTGCGGATAAGGATCCTACCAATAGTTGCATTCCTGTTAATGATTCAGTTGAACCTGAAAATAAACCAGCTATTTTACCCATAGATTCTAAAATATAACCTATTGGTTCTAATGCTAGAGTTAATAAATTTAAAAATTGCCCTACAGGACCCCCAACTAAATCAACAAATACGCCTTTTAATTTCATTACTGCGTCTGCCATTTGTTCTTCAACATTTCGTGCTTCCAATCTGTCTGCTAAGGCGCCTTTTCCTTCAGCTCTTAATTGTTCCGCTGATTTATTCATTACCTCTTGATCAAACATCATATCGGACATTGAATCCGCTGACATTCCAAATGATTTAGCTAAAGCTTCTTGTTGTAAAACATTCATTTTTTGAAAGTCAGTAAAAGTTCCTGCTTCTTTAGAAATTTCTTTAGCTAAACCTTCATAATCTCCTGTTAATGCCAACATTCTGGCTTTTTCTAGGTTTAATTCTTTTCCAGTAAGTAATTCTGCTTCTAATTCTGATTCAATAGATGATTCAAAATTTAATAATGATTTAGCTGTATTTGCTACTTGTGATAATTCTAATCCTAATGATGCTGCAACGGCAACGGCTTTTCCTATTTCTTCAACACTACCCCCCAATTGAGATCTCATTTGTCCCGTAATTTTACCTGATTTTTCTAGTATGTCTTTATAATCAAGCGCTATACCTGTTTGTACTCTGACAGAATTAGTAGTAGCTAGGACACTTTCTTTCTGGTCCTTCATAGATTTACCTACTACAAGAGAAGATTTTGCAAATCCCCCAATAGATTCAGCTGATAATCCTATTTTTTCAGACATAACAGTTGCTTCCTTAGTCATTTCCATAGAGAAATTAGCTGCTATACCTAATTGACCTTGAAGCATACTAAATGCTGCTAACATTCTTTCAGCATTGATAGCCATATCGCCTGAAGAAGCAGCTGCTACAGACATTTCGTTTCTTAGTCCTGTTGCTTCTTGACGAGATATGCCCATTCCTTTCTGAAGGTCGGTAAGTTGTTTATCAAATTGTAAACCTGATTTAATTAACGCTGTTATAATGGTTAAAGGATCAAGCATTCCTGATTTGATCTGCTTTCCTACTTCCATAATTCCCACCTTCATGGTAGAGAATTTATTATTTATAAGCTTACCATTTTCATCAACTTGACCAGCATGGTCTCTCATTTTTTCAAGAGCCCCATCAGCATCTGTAAATTGGCCAATTATGGGAATTTTGGATATTCCCTTCATAAGTTTACCAGTGAGGCCCATATTTTTATTTATAGCCTCTTGATGTTTATTTTCTTCTTGTAAACCCTTTACTATTTCATCAACTTCCCCCTTTGTTTTATTTATGATATAAAGTTGTCGTTCTTCAACACTCATATTTTTAATACGAGTTGCTAAACCTTTTTCTTGACTTGATACTTGGCTTTGTATTTTTGCTTGTAATTCAGTGTCTATTTTGAGGCCTTTAGCTTTATCACTTTGCATTTGAGCTAGTGTAGCTTTTTGGTTTACAAGACCTTTTTCAATGTTAGCAGCAAGCTGGAGTGATTTCTGATTAATACCTTGATTATCTTTAAGGATTTTATTTCTTTGTAATTCTAATTCATTAGCTTTACCTGTGAATTTAGATAAATCTTTTTGGACTTCTTTTGTGTCTGAATAGCCCTTTTTCATTTTTTGAACAGCATCAACCAATTGATTAGATAAGTTTAATGATTTCTTCTCAATTGTAGTTCTGTTCTCTATAAGACTAGTAGCAAACTTAAGCTGATCATTTAAATCTACTACTCTATCATAGTATTTGTCTAAATTCTTAGTTGCTCTTGCGTCTGGTCCTCCTGAAAATTTTTCTTCTTCGTCTGCCATAATGTAAGATTATTCGCGTATAAATATAAAAAAAGGAAAAGTGCTTAAGCACCTTTCCTATTTATTAAAGTAAAATTGGGAACTTGGATCTATATTAGGTCTAGATATTTCACCATCTCCTATATTAGAACGCCCTTGGGCTTTTTCTGCTTCCTCATTTTGTTTTTTATTGAATTCGTTGATTTTATCAATGTGAAATCTTCTCATCCAAATGGGCATGTTATATACTTCCGAGTGTATGAATCCACCGCCATGGTACACTAGATCATGGATCTCCGTAAATAATAACTGCCTATAATTCGACGTCAGGCCAAAAAAAGTTAGCGTTGATGGGGACTGTTATTCCTTCTTGAATATGCCCATCCTCAAATTCAACTTCAAAATCTAAATCGATGTCTGGTTGAATGTTATTAATATATGCTCTTAATGCTCTAGCGTCTCTAGCTAACAATTGTATATCTACAAATTGTCTGATTGTCTTTTTTTCATAATCACCATCTACTGATAAAATTAAATGTTTCATTCTAGTAGATAATTCAGGAGATGCCTTTTTATTGATCTTTTTAAGACCTTTTAATTCAGCTTCGATTTTCTTTTCATCTGCTTGTGTTAAAAGTTTAAAAGTAAGAGTTTTCTTTGAAGTAGGTAAAATAAATTCAAATTCATTTTTACCTTCTTTCATTAAACTTTCATCTATTACTTTATCTTCAGCATTGGTTAAATCAACTGTTACCGTTTCCATTTCGTTGGTTTGGGGGTGTGTTGTTTTAAAAGAATATTCTGCTCCATATCCTAAAATTCTAGACGCTACTAATACTGCATTTTTATCTCCAATTAATAAATCACTGTAGTCAATTGGTGATAATATCAAAGATTGTAGTAATTTATCAATTACTGTTCCATTTGATATGTAATTTTGGTTTGTAAGGATATCTTCCTCACGTGCTGTCATATATTTCATTTCTATGACTCCACTTCTTAGTGGGGATCCTTCGGGATAAAGTAAACCTTTTGAGGGTAATGTTACTTCTTCGGAAGGAAACTGGTGTTTTTTTTCTGTTTGTTCCATAACGTTATTTTAATTAAAACTGGTTCAGATATACATATATAGAAACAAAAAAGGACGCCAAAAATGGCATCCTATCTTGTAATTTTGGGAGAGAAATATTTTTAATAGTTTAATATAGCGTAATCCATTCTAATTGTTACTGCAATATTCATTGGTGTGTCTGAAGCCCAATCAGCATCTCCAAAGTTAGCGGATTTTACATAAGCTCCTTTACAAATCCATTCTTCAACAACATCACCTACAGGACCTAATGCGTTAAATCTAATGTCTTTTTTATAGAAATCAGAATAACCATCTCTACCTGTAACTGCCTCATGTGACAAACGAATCCATTCCATTACTGCTTGTGCTCCTGATGGTGTTACTGGATCATATAAGTCAGCTGTAATATCTTGCCAGTCTGCTTTTCCTTTGATTTTTCTTTTCACGTTAATGTGATCAAGAGTTACATCATTGAATGATACATTTGGTCTTCCTACTTTTTTAACTAGGAATGCTGGAATTCCATCGATGTACATTACAAACCTATTCTGTAGTTTAGGTTCGAATGCTGTGAACATCATTTCGTTTGTATTTAATATTGCCATCTTTTTGTTTGGTTTTTTATTGTTCTATTATAAATATAAATTTTTTTAACTTTTTATGCAAATGTTGCTCCTGTTGGTAAAATGTTAAAGTCTAAGATTATGAATTCAGCTGTTTTAGTTGGTTGTAAATAAATTCCACCTACTAATTGATTTCTATCGATTTCAGCTGCTGTGTTATTACCTTCATCCATTTGTACTCTAAATGCATACAATCCTTGTCTTTGTTGTACTGATTCTAAATATGGGTTAACAATGTTTAAGAATCTGTTTCTTGTTTGAATTGTATTTTGTTCAAATACTAAGTATCTTGAAGAACTTGCAATGAATTTCTTAACTGCAATTAATAATCTTCTAACATTAATTCTGTCAAGAGCTGTTGGTCTTGTTTGAAGTGTTTTCTGACCCCATATACAAACTCCTGTTCTAGGGAATGTAGCTATTGGGTTGACTTTTCCTTCATATAAACTATCTCTTTCAGCTTGATTTAATCTAATTTTAGCTTCTAATACGTTTCCTAATACACCTCTATTTAAACCTGCAGGTGCAAACCATTCAGCAGCAATGTTGTCTGACGCAGCTATTGCACCAGGCACTATAACTGAGGGAGGGACAAATACTGGCTTGTTAATCGATGTGTCTAGCACTTTTATCCATGGGTAATATACAGCAGCGTAATTACTGTCTAAACTTGATGCTTCATTTACTGCTGTTGATACTTTATCATTAAGTGTTGTTAAATCCATTACATAGAAACAATCTCCTCTATCTTCTGCCATTGTAGTAGCAGCGTCTGTTGCTGAAGAGTGGATTCTTTTTATTACACCAGGTAATACAAGCATATTCATGTCGTATTCATCTTGATTTGAAAGAATATCTAAAGCTTTCTTATATGCTGTATAACCAGTAGCACTTGTTGAGCTTAAATCCATACCTTGCATATTAGCTGCGGTAATATTTTCTCCTGTGTTGTAAATTTGTGATGTTTTATATCCATCATACCCTCCTTGGAATGGTACTGAAAATTTAAGTTGTGAAGCTGCTGGACCGTTTGTTCCTGTTTGGTCAATAGATGCACTTAAAGCTCCTGTCCATAATCCTGAATTTGCATTACCACTATAATCTTCAACGTTAAAATCACCTGATACATTTGATTCAACATTTGTATAAGGAATTGGTTTACAGAAATTTAAATTATCTGCTTCTATATCTCCAAAATTAAATCCTAAGAATGCTTTTGAATTATAAGCTGTTCCAATTGTTTGTGTTGATTTGTAAGATGCAGATGGGAAAGCTACTGCAGGAATAAATGCATCTGCATTTACTGGGTTGAAAACTGCTCTAAATCCTTTAGGAGATAATTTTGGTGAATATGATTTACCTGATACTCCTTCTGCTACTTCTACTCTAACAAAAGTTGATTGATTTGGATAATCTCCTTCTGTTATTACTTTTGCAAATAATGTACTATAAACTGCTCTTCTGTCTCCAATTACTCTTGCTACATAATTTACACTGTCGGGGTCTAAAGTACAATTATTATATTGTTCTAAAATGACTGGTCTACTATCTTTATCTCCGAATTTTCTAACTAATACATTAAATGTACTATATTGTTCTTCTCCGTCTATATCTCCTGGCTCTTTTAAGCCTGTGATTGAAATTTTATATTGTGTGTTACATTCAGATCCATCATTTAAACAATGGAATTTAATTAGATTTTTAACTACACCACTTTGATAACCTGAAGTTATCCAAGGTGTTTTTGCATGATCATATCCTTCTGTGTAACTACTGTTATATGACATAGCTATTGATTGAGAAACTAATACTAATTCTCTGTCTGCATGTACTCCAGGATATCCTGCAGCATCTGTTCCTGCTGTAGACGTTACTGCTGAAGCTGTAGCTGCTCCAAATGTTGTTGAAATGTTTGCAATATTACCTGCTTCATCTGCTGTAACTGTTACCACATTATCTGTTGCTGTTGCTCCAAATCCTGTTATACCATCAATTGCTGTTGCTGTAGCAGTTGCTAAAACACTTGCCGTTATAAATCCATTGGTATCTACAGTTAATGCTGCTGTTTCTGTTAATGAACCAGATAAATCTGTATTAGCTGCTGCCGCATTAGTATTAAATCCTACTGTATGTGATATTCCATCAGATGTTTCTAAATAAAACGAACCTGTCGCTCCTAAAGCTGCGTTTTGTAAACTAGATGTTAAAATTGTAGCTGTAGCAGAACCTAATAATGTAATTGTATATACTTCTTGAGTTGTTGCTCCTGCTATATTAGTAGATAGTGTTTTAAAGTTTGTGTAAACATGAGCGTCGGCTACATACGTATTAGCTCCTGTTTTACTATTATTTGTATTAGTTCCTACTACTTTTGTAATATAATCAGCCTTTGTAGGTTTTAAAGATGCAGAGTATTGTTTTGCTGAACTAAATCCTGTTCCATTAAAATCTAAAGCAAAACTATCGGCTATTCCGTTAGTAGCAGCGAAAGTAGCTGTTGTAGTATCTAAACCTACATCTGATGAGTTTTGGGAAGGGAAAAATGTTGTTAGTAATACATTACCAGATGCTCCACTTACGGCTAATCCAACTACTCCTGTTGTTGCTGGAGTTAATGTTTGACCACCTCCACCTAAAACTCTTACTACAGTAACTGTTCCTGCATTTTTTAGATATTCTTTTACTGTTTGTGGTACGTAAGTTGTTGGAGATAAACCTCCAAATTTATTTTCAAATTCACTGAATCCTCTTCGGATTACTGTTGGTACGAATGCTGGTCCTTTTGTTGTTGGGCCTACTACAGCTGCTCCTATAGCTCCAATTCCTTGAGGTAAGAATGAAAGGTCGTTTTCTCTAGTAAATACACCTGGTGATACAATATTTTCTGCCATTTTGTTATATTTTAATTTGTTCTTGTTAGATTGTAATATTATCTGGGTATAAATATAAAAGCATTTTATAAACCAAACAGTTATAGGCGATTATTTTTATATAACCGCCTATTAACATTTAAATGGGGAGGAAAACTTAATCTACAGGATTAAATTCGTTGTTTTCTAAATCAAAAGTACCTTTTCCATACTTTTCAGTTAGCGATTGTGCTAAAGTATTTTCTTTACCTTTTAATTCAGATAATTGAGTTCTTAATTGGTTTTCTTGGGAAGATAAAGCTTCTCTATTGATTGCTATTTGTCCAAATCTAATAATTACTTGATCCATTTCTAATTGGATGTCTTTTAAAGATTTAACTTCTTCGTCTTGAAATTTTACTGATTTCTTTGCCATAACTTTTTTATTATTTTTTATTAATTAATTGTTAATCGGATATACATATATGTAGAAAATAGAAACCGTGTTTTTTAACCATCTAATTTTCGTTTATATCAACTATTACGTATTTTCTCATTTTAAGGTGTGTCTTCACTCCAAGTTGGGGTATTTA
>Ga0098052_1001084_pt1 | contig 17129 bp, 22 predicted proteins | sample 15_taG_FD_81591 | JGI IMG/M metagenome (GOLD analysis project Ga0098052, IMG submission 81591) | Marine viral communities from the Subarctic Pacific Ocean - 15_ETSP_OMZ_AT15312 metaG | ecosystem: Environmental > Aquatic > Marine > Oceanic | place: Pacific Ocean | collected 2015-01-18
AATAGAATAGATGATACAGGTAAAAAAACAACTGTTGGTGGCCCGTTTAATACTCAAGAAGAAGCCACAGCAAAGCAACAAGAAGTAGAAAACCAGAAAAGTAAAGTATCACAGCAGTCATTTTTTACAAAAGATGAAATTATTAAAGAAAATCCTGCTATAGGAAATATCATTAATGAATTAGAAGAGCAAGGGAACACTATAGCTCCTCATGTAAAACAAGTTTACTTTCAAAAGAATTTAGCTTTACCTAAAGGTGACTTTACTAATGTACAGGCATCTGGGGGAACATCAAACTCAATCGTTGATGGTTGGTTTGATAGAACAAGAGACTACGTTGCAATTGGTACAGCAGATTTATCTAAGGCATCAGAAACTGTAGCACACGAAAACTTTCATGCATTACAGAGACGAATAGACCAAGGCTATGCAAGTGGTTTATTTAAACAGGATGAGCAAGCGGCATTAGATTCTTATTTTCCAGATAATCAAAGCGTTGCTAGTATTCCTCAGAGTGTTCAAAAGGGATTAGGCAAGGATGTTATGGCTCGTCTTAAAGAGAGACACGCTGACAGACCACTTAGTTCTAGAGAAATGCAAGCGTACGCATTTGGTGCTTATAGTTCACTTAAAGCACAAGGTAAAAGATTAGCCGCACCTAACCCAGTCATTCGTGCATTCCAGAGACTTTTTGAGTTAATTAAAAGAGCAGGAAATGTATTTAGAAAAAACAAAGTTAACAGCGTACAAGATTTATTTGAGAAAGCTAGAACTGGTGAGATAGGTAAGAGAGCAGTACCAAAGAAGGGTATTGAAAAATTACAGACTGAGGGAATAGCACAGGCGGAAGAAGTAGCCGCTAAAGGTTTAGCTCCACTTACTAGCACTAAAGATTTAGCTTTAACAACTCCAATGTTTGATAAGAAGACAAAAAAAACATTTAGTTCAATAATTCCTAACATTTCTCCTATTGGTAGGACAGTTGCAAATCTATCATATGATAGAGGTTTAGGTGGTGTTAGATTACAAAAGGCTATTGAGCCATACGCAAAGAATGCAGTATCTAAAATTGATGTAGATGGTAGCGTATACTCAAAAGCTCTAAGTGACATACAATCAAACGAAACTGAATTAAATCAAAATAAAGAATACATAAGTATAAGAGATGCAGAGGGTAACAGCACAACTCTTGGTGATACATCTGGTAGATTTGTAAATAGGGATTACGGACAAGCAGAATTAGAGAGACTCGGTAATGCTTACGGCACTCTATTAAAAGTACAAGCACCAACAGTAGATTATTCTTTATCTAGAGTTGAATTTAGAGAACAAATTAGAAATAATGATGATGCATTTGGTAAAAAATATAAACTTAAAACTGCTTTATCTGATGGATTAAAAGAAAATTTAAGTAAGATAGGTATAGCATTAGACAAAGAACACGCAGAAACATATGGAGTTATTAATCAAACTCCAAGATTTGTTAAAGGTAAAATTGCAGAAGAAGACCAACAAATATTTGATGATGCTGTAGAGGCAGGATACCAAGAAGTAAAATATCAATTAGGGTTGGGTGGAGAAACAAAAATATCTGGGACTGGATGGTATAACAAAGCAATTACAGATACTATTGAAAGAGTAAAAGATATTCTTCCACAAATGAGAGAGGGTTCAGTTGAAGAACAAATAGATAAGGAATTACAATTTAAGTTATTCTTAGCTTTATTTTCACCACAGGGTGGCCCTACTCAAAATTTAGATGTAGCAACACAGGTGTTTAAAGAATATTTAGAAACTGGTAAAGCTGTAACAAAAAAATCTTTGTTTGTTGGTAGTTCTAAATTTGGTGTATCACATCAATCAATGGTAAGTAGTCTAAAATTAGTTGATTACTTATCTAAAAAACACGGAAAGAAACCGGGTGATTTAAAAAATTATTTATTTTCAACACAAACATATAAACAATTAGGTAAAGAAAAACTAGATTCTGGATTTTTTAAACCTGCAAAAAATCAAAAAAAACAAGAGTTAGATTACTCTGAATTATCTGATGTAAACAAAACATCTTTTAATTCTGAAACAGGTAAAATGGAAGATTCTATTTTAATGCCTGCCTATATGTTTGGAGAAAAAGTTGGAACATTCTTTTTAAACTTTAATGAGATTGAGGGTGTAACAAAAGACAGATGGTTCTCAAGACACTTCTATAGACAGTTTGGTCAAGTTGGAATAGCAAGAAATCCTAAAACTGGTAAACCTCTTAAATCTGAAACTAAAATGGTTAAGGATATGGGTGGTAAAAAAGTAGAAAGAACTTACCCACCGGGTCACGACCCAGTAACAAAATTAAGAGATGTTCCAAAGGCAAATGACAGAAAAGTTATGGAGCTTTACGTTGAGGGAGTTAAACAAAAAGCTATAGATGATGGATTACTTGAAGGTGAAGATGCAACAAGACAGAACGTACAAGCTATTTTATGGTATTTTGAGCAGGGTTTATACACTGATTTAGGTTTAAAATCTGTTCCAATTGACTATGTACAAGCTGTAGAAGCACTTGAAAATAAAATTAAAAATGATATAAAAACTGGAGGACAAAGTTATGGACAATTCTACGATACTAAACGCATCAAGGGCACTGCTACTGATGTCAAAACAAAAACCAAAACAAAAGAAGAAGAACTCTCAGTCAGCGAAAGAAAAGAAACAGAAAAGTTAAAATCTGATTTAGAATTATCTGTATCACCAGATACTGCACTAAGAGACACAGACATTGATGCATTTCAAGAATCTGGTAGTGATGTTAGTGCTTACAGTGCAAAAGAATATAACAAAGCAAAAATAACTAGAGGCCCATTAGTTGGACACTGTGCGGCTTGTGCTTATGTTTTACAAAAAAATTATGGTGGTGATATTTATAATGTTATTGTTACACCTAGAGAGGGATACAACACATCAAGAGAAAAACACTATTTTAATAAATTACCAAATGGTAACTTTATAGATTTAACTGGTGAGCAGTATGGTAACGAAGGAATAACTCCACCCCAAGATTTTATTAATAGAGCAAAAATTAGTAAGTATCAGTGGGGAAGGTTTGACCCAAGTAAGAGTGATAAAGAAAATAAAGAAATTGCAGGTGTTAAATCTGTTAATTTTAAGTTTATTAAATTTGAAGAAAATGTAAGTAAAAAAAGATTAGCCGCAACAGGATTTGGAATGAGTCCAAGAGCGGCATTAGGTGAACCAGAGTTATCCGTATCTGAAAACTTAGAAGATGTAATACCTACAGAGTTTTCTGTATCTGGTAAAAAATTAAATGCGGATAATGTTAATTTAGTAATTAACGAAGATATAAGTTCCGAATTTACAATCAATAAAACCTTTGACGAACAAGTAGGTACTATTCAATTACTACAGCGAGATGCCAAAGAAAAATTAAAACCTATTGAAGGTGAGGGTGATGGCACTGGAAGGTTTCTTATAGGAATTGAATATGATGGAGAAGGAGTTGGTTATGTTATGGGTGGTGTTACAGAAAGTAATACAGCCTATATTCACATGGCTCAATTGTTTGATGAAGATAATTATGCAAGCCCGAGTTTATGGAAAAAAATAGCTAAAGAATTAAAAAATAAATTTGGAGTAACAAAGTTTTCTGGTTTAAGAATAACAGGTACAAGAAACACAGATAATTTTGTAGGTAAAACAATTTTTGTATCAAGAGATACAGAACAATTTAATGTATCCGAGTATAATGAATCAAATGCAGTAGAGTATTCAGTTAGTGATAAATTACTAAGTGATAAAGAAATACAAGATTCACAGTTACCATCAAACGTCAAAGCAAAATTATTTTTAAATAGAGATATTAAAAAAGGTACGCCAGTATCTGTTAGACCTAATTTAAATGGTAGAGTAATAAAAGGTGAAGACAAATTATTTGTACAAACAATTCATCCGGGCAATGATTTAAATAAAGCATTAGCATACGATGGTGCAGTAACACTTACTAATCCAGAATTATATGTAAGTCAGCGTGCTAGAGCTAACATTGCATCTAAAAAACAAAATAAGTTTCCTATGGCGGCAGGTAGAGGATTATACTCTACAAAAGAGCCAAGTCTAGAGGGTCAAATATTAAACTTTAATCCTATGACTGGACACTTGTTTGTTGATTCTGGTGGATATGCAGTTAAATCAATTAAGGGTGATGCAACTTTTTTTAATACAAAAGTTTATACTACTGGTGAATTAGAATACTACACACCAGAAAATGCACCAAAACCATTGGATGATATAGAAACTAATGTTTTATTTAAACCTAGTGAAGATATCGAAATGGATACTCTCTCACAAGAACAGTTAATTAAATATGGTTTAGAATTTTCAGTATCAGAAGACAAATTTAGTGAAGGCACAGAAAGAGTATTAGGTACTATTAATCCTACAAGACAAAGAAGAACAATTCCGGGTTACTGGAAATCATTAACTGATAACTGGCGTATTAGAGCACACCAAGGAATAGCAGACCAATATTCATCCGTTAAGAAATATATTGGTGAAGAGCCATATAAACTACTTACCATGACACACTCATCATCGGGTGCAATAGAGGGTGCATTAAATTATGGTGTTCCATTTTTAGATAAGGATGGTGCTATTGATTTAAAAGATAACACTCTTGGCACAGGTTTATTTACTAGGTTAGAAAAACTAGGAGATACTTTACCAAATTTTTTAGCTTGGGTTGCGGCTAACAGAGCTAAATATTTAACAACTGTGAATAAGGAGACTGGTCTAGGTGACATTAAAGATATTAATACAGCTATAAAAGAATTACCTAAAGGAAAAGAAAAATTATTTAATGAAGTTAATAAAGATATAAATGAATTTAGAGATGCATTTCTTAAAATAGCAAGGGACTCTGGGTATTTAAGTCAAGAAGCGTATAACGATTGGACTGACAATGCCGGATATAATTTTTACATACCTTTCTATAGATTGCTAGAAGATGAAACAAGTAATAGTGGCCCTAAGTCTGCTGAAAGTATAATTGACCAACCAGAAGTAAAAAAATATGTAGGCTCAACTCTTCCACTTAAAGATTTATTTTCTAATATGCTACAAAATTTTAATTTTTTAGCAGAGGTATCACTTAAAAACCAAGCAGGATTAAAAACCTTAGAGCAGGGTGAGAGTATGGGTGTAACTACAAAAGTTAATAATCCAACAAAAACATCTGTATTTGCAAGAAAGAATGGTAGAATGGTTCACTACGAAGTTAACGAGCCACTTGTATTAAAATCTTTGGAAGCATTAAACTGGAGTGGTTGGAGTAACCCTGCAATGGGAATTCTAAGAAACTTTAAAAGATATTTAACTATAGGTGTAACTGCTAGTCCTGCATTTAGAATAAGAAACTTAATAAGAGATACAATTCACTCTATTGCTGTTAGTAAAATAAGTTACAATCCACTAAACAATGTTTTGCAGGGTGGAAAAGGATTTAGTTTAAAGGGTAGAAAATTATCAGAGGCAAGAGCTAAGATGGCTTTTGGTGGTGGAGAAATTCACTTTGGACACATTTATGGTGGAGACCCCAACGCTACTCAAATGCTTCTTGACAGAAACATAGACCTAAACACTGTAATGCAATATGATGGTTGGACTAAAGGTTCTAAAAGATTTTTTGCATCAAAAGTAGGTAAGGGTTTAGATTGGTGGCAAGAGGTTGGTAATACAGCAGAGAATATTAACCGTGCCGCACTGTATCAGCAACTAAAAGCAAAAGGTGTAAGTCACTTCGAAGCTAGTTATCAAGCTAGAGACTTATTAAACTTTAGTAGGCATGGTGCTAATCCGGCAATTAGATTTCTTACGCAATCTATTCCATTTTTAAATGCTCGTATTCAAGGTTTAGATAAGGCGGGTAGAGCCTTTAATCAAGGACAGCGAGCACAATTACTAACTACTCTGGCAGTGTACTCACTAGCATCAGTAGGATTATATTTAGCCTTTAAAGATGATGATGACTTTAAAGATAGAGAGGAGTGGGATAGAGATACATATCACTGGTTTAAAATACCCGGAACAGAAACAGCTTTCAGAATTCCAAGACCATTTGAGGTTGGTGCTGTTGGTGTAATGTTTGAAAGAATGGTAGAGCAAATGGTTGATGATGATGTTCACGGCTCATTATTTGCAGAAAGAATGTTGCATACTATTACAGAAACATTTGCAATTGATTATAAACCTCAACTTATTACGCCTGCATTAGAAGTTTATGCAAACAAAGATACATTTACTAAAAGACCAATTGAGTCTGCGTGGATGGAAAAATTACCTGCGAGTGAAAGAAAGTATGCTTACACGAGTAGTGCTTACATTAATGCAAGTAAGGCACTAGAATTAATTCCTTGGAAGGCTATTCAATACTCTCCAGTTCAAATTGAACACTTAGTTCAAGGTTACTTTGGTTGGGTTGGCTCTAGTGTTGCACAAGTAGTATCATTTTCTGATTATCCAAGAAAATTAACTCAGTTCACAAGTGCTGAGAGTCCATTATTTATGGGTTTTGTTAAACCTTTACCATCAGTGCGAACAAAGTATAAAACTGAATTTTACGAAGCAATGAGAGAGATGAATGAGGTTAATGCTTTAATGAATATGTATATGAAGAATGGTGAAACAGATAAAGCCATGAGAGTATACAATAAAAATAAAAATTTATTAGCTTGGAGGAGCACATACGTTAAGACAAACACTCAGATAACAAAGATAAATCGTCAAATTAAATTTATTGAATCACAGAATATTTCTGAAAAAGAGAAATATTTAAAAGTAAAACAACTTAATTTACTTAAAGCTGAGATTATGAGAACACTAAAAGAGAATGTCTTAGCTTATGAAAAAGCTAACGATACAAGGGTAAAACGACCACTCTGGTGGAAATAGGCACAATATATGGTAGATGAAACGAATAAACGGCATGAATTAATACGAGATGTTGTGTCGAAAACAGTTGACGAAACACTACAAAAAATGGGATTAAACCCAGATGAAATATATGAAGCACAAAAAGACTTTATGTATCTTCGAGAGCAGAGAAGATTGCATGAGAAAATTAGCATGAGAGTTCGATTTGTAATAGTTGGATTTCTTGTAACGGGAGCATTGGCTCTATTAATATTGGGAGTTAAATCAGTATTCGGATTAAAATAATATGCCTGCACCACCTATTAGTGATGAGAAGTTAAAAGAGACTGCCGATTTATTTGAAAAGAACAAAGGGAGTACAAGAAAAGTAGCCCAAGAATTAAATATTAGTGAGGGTGCTGTACGAATAAGAATAAAGAATGCTAAATTAAGAGGAATAATTAAAGGTGAAGAAGAGCCAGAGGGTAAGCCACCATTTTGGATTGATGATTTACCAGATGAGGATATACCTGTAGAGGATTTAGTTAAGCAGGGTGTTGAGCGATGGGAACGCAAAGAACGGTCACACAATGCAAGAAAATTAATTAATGTTAACTTACGAAAAAAACTAGATGGTGTATTTGGATTAGCAATAATCGGAGACCCACACTTAGATGATGACGGCTGTAACTGGCGTAAGATAACAGAAGATAACAAGGCTATGGTTGATGCCGATATGGTTGCAGTAAATATCGGAGACTTAACAAACAATTGGATTGGTCGATTGATGTCTAAGTATGCAGACCAAGAGACAACAAGAAAGCAAGCAATTAAATTAATTGAATGGTATCTAACTAAAACAAATGTTTATTGGGCAGGAGTTATTGGTGGTAACCATGATTTCTGGGGACACGAGCACGGCAATGTTATAGATTTTATTATGCGTTCTCAACCGGGAATGTATCAGAATCACGGATTTAGAATGAATCTAATGTGCCCTAACGGAAGACAAGTAAGAGTAAACTGTAGGCACGACTTTGCAGGTAACAGTCAGTGGAATGAAACTCACGCTATTTCAAAAGCGGCAAGATTTGGAACTGATGATATTTATGCGGCAGGACACAAGCATACATCTGGATACCAAATAATAAAAGACCCAGAGAGTAGTAAGATATCTCACGCTGTTAGAGTTGCCGGATATAAAGAAATTGATGATTTTGCATTGCAAAAAGGCTTTAGAGAGCATAAAATATGGGAATCAATGTGTTTTATTATTGACCCGTATCAAGAAGACCCATTGAGATTTATTAAACCAGTCTTTAGTTTAACTGAAGCGGCAGAGGAAATTAAATGGAAGAGAAACAGAAAGTAGACTTAGTAAACGAGCCTCCGCACTACAAGTTTGATGGCATTGAATTAATTGATGTCATAAAAGCTAAACTAAATAATTCTAAGATGTCACCTTACACTGCCGCAATTTGGACACAGTGTATTCAGTATCTATTTAGATTTGATGTAAAGGGTAATGATATCCAAGACTTAGAAAAGGCTAGGTTCTATCTCAATGAAATTATTAAAGAAAAATATAAAGATACATCCGTTCTCTGACATTGTTGAAATTTGTAGGAAGAAGGAAGGTTTCGATGCTAAAACATCATTGGGAAGAGTAAATATTAGATTAAGAAAAAAAGAAACTAATGTGCCTAGGGACATTAACAATCAAAATAAAAAAGGAGAACAAAATGGAAAAAATTAAATCAATGTGGAATGGTTTATCCAAAAAAGGTAAGATAGCAACTGTTGCAGTTATCGCAATAGCTGTTGTTATTATCTGGGGACAAATATTTTAATGTTAAATTTATTATTAAAACCCTTGCTCGGTGTTGCCGGGCAAGCGGTAACTGGCTTCGTAGAGACAAAACGAATTAAGCAAGAGGCTAAACTTACAGAGATACAAGCTAAAACTAAATTGCGTCAGCAACAGATATCTGGTGAGGTTTCTTGGGAGGCATCAGCCGTAGACCAAATGAAAGGGTCGTGGAAAGATGAATTTTGGACTTGTATCTTCGGCGGAATTTTAATTTGTTGCTTCCTGCCTTGGACTCAAATGTATGTAAAAGAAGGTTTTATTTTTCTTGAAAATAGTACACCATCTTGGTTTGCTACCTGTTTATATGTATGCATTGGTAGTTCATTTGGATATAGATTTGGTAAAGCAGGTCTAGCACACATGAAAAAGAAATGAAAAAGAAACTTACTAAAAGACAAAAGTCTACATTAAAGAAACACTCTAAACATCACTCTAAAAAACATATGTCAGCAATGAAAAAGTCTATGAAAAAAGGTAAGACTTTTACAAAAGCTCACAATGTTGCAATGAAAAAGGTTGGAAAATGATTACACCACAAAGATTAACAGCTTGGAGAATATTTCCACGTTTACTAATTACATTATATGGTTTTTCTTTTTATAGAACAACTGAGTGGTTTATGCAGTTACCAGACCCAACAAACGCACAGTCTGCATTTGTATCTGTTATTGTAGGTGCAGGTGCGGCTTGGTTTGGTTTATATGTTGGAGGAACTAGACAACCTAAAACAGAAAATAAAGATAACTAATGGGTAAGAAAAGAGATTACAAAAAAGAATACATTGAATATGATTCAAAACGTAAAAGGGTAAAGGCCAGAGTTAATAGAAATAAAGCTAGAAGGATAATGAAGAAAGCCGGATTAGCTAAAGTTGGAGATGGCAAAGATGTGCATCATAAGGATGGTAACACAAAAAATAATAAGCGTAGTAATTTAACAATGCAGAAAGCTAAAAAAAATCGTTCTTATGAAAGAACATCAAAAGGGAAACCAAAGAAAGGTAAAAAGAAAAATGAAAAAAGTTAAAAATTTTTTTGGTAAAGTGAAAGAGGTTAAAGCTCCTCTTAAATGGAAATCATCTAAAAATTCACCTCCTACTCAACTCGCCTACATAACACAACCAGAAATTGATATGCTTGTAAAAGCAAATCTTCATGGTTCAATGAATGGCAAACCTAACATGGGCCCAAAAGGAATTATGAGTTTAGATGGTGGTGGAATTGAAGAAGCCTATTCTGAAAAAATTAGCAGTACACCTTTTTCTTCAAATGTTATTAGTAGTGGTAGCAATATTAACCCTCACGATAATTTTAATGTGTCAACAAATCAAGGTTCTGGAAATAATTATGGACAAGGAAATGTTGACCCCGGATTACAAGCGGCTGTTAATGCACAAGCAAGTAACACACAAGCTACTCTACCACCATCTATGGGTTTTCAACCAAAAGACCCAAGTCAAAATACAATTCAAGATTATATAAACCAAGGTATTACAAATCAAAATCAGATAGCCGCACAAAGTATGTTGGATGCGGGTATTACAAATCTAGCAGGTTCTACTCCGGGTGTTCAAGGTACTGGTTCTGGAAATTTAACTACTACACAAGGTTCTGGTATAGTCTTGGGTGAAGGTGATGATAATGGAGATGACGGTACAGATGACGGTACAGATGATGAGAAATTAACAGAAGAAGAAAAAAAAGAAGATGAAGCTAAAAAGAAAGCAAAAAAAACAGCAGAATGGTTAACCGATTGGTGGGCTGACCAAAGTGGAAAAACAGATTACAAAGGATACCGAAAGTACGGAGACAGAAAAAGTATTTTCTCTGGAGGTATAAGAAACACACAAGCAAAAGTAACAGCAAAAATACAGGATAAATTAAATAAGGGTTACTATAAAATAGTTGATGGGCCAAATGGCGAGCCACTAATTATTCACGCATCAACGGGAACACCCGTTAACCCATTCACAGGTCACATTGTAGACACCCAATCACAGGGTGCTCAAGGCGGTGCATATCAAAATGATATGGCTAGAGCTTTGGGTATTGACGAAAAACACGCAGGTGTATTTTCAAGAGAATATCAAACTGGTAACGGATTAGCTGTTCAAAATATGAAACCAGAGCACGCTCTTAGGTTCTTAATGAAAAAGAATAAGGGTGCATTCGAGCAATTCTTTAGTATGAATAAAGACAAAGCAGGATTTAATCCATTTTCAGCTAGTGCTATAAGTGGTGCTATGGGTTTTTTATTAAATAAAATTACTGGCCCAGAGGCACTACAAGTTGGAAACAATTTAGAGAGAGCGGGTTGGGGTAAAGCAATTAAAGGTGAGGATGGTAAGTACACAATTAGATTAACAGAAGATGGTGCTCAAAACTGGTCTAACTCATTTAATGTTCCAGACTATGTAAGCTCAGAAGCAATAGCTAAAGATAAGAGTAAAGGTTGGTTAAGTGATATATTAGGAACTAAAAAGTTTCCAGACCAACCAATAGACTTATCTAACTTAATAGATGTTGGAGGAACAGTTAACCCTGCAAATGTAAATCAATTTAATAATCCTATGTATAACCCAACAGACCCATCGAGTCCAAATTTTGACCAACGTATAGGTAACCCAGATTTTGTTCAACCACCAGACTTAGTAACTCCATACCCTTTTGTGCCATCCTTTACTCCAAACATGAATGTAACAGGAACGCCATCAAGTTTTACAAATGTAGGTGGTTCAACAACTAACTATCCTGCATTTACATCAGATGGATACAAAATTGGTGCTTCTGTAGCTAATCAAAATCAAATACAAAATCAAGGTGGCGGAGGTCAAGGCGGAGGTCAAAGTGGAAATCAAGGTGATGACCAAGACACTACAACAACACAAGGCCCATTAACCTTTGATGCTTACGGAAGACCAGTAACTTATGACTATACTGGTGGCCCAGAACAAATTTATTTAGGTGGGGGATACAAGAGAGATGGCTCTTACATTGGCTCTCCTTGGGGTTTTTCTAAGGGTGGAATAGCAAACTTTAAGCCTTATGGTTATTAGTAGAGCACAAATGGCTTTTCAAATCTCGAAAGAGAGGCTAAAAAAGAAGAAGAAAAAGAAGAAAAAGAATGAAGCTAGTAAAAGTAATTTGGTACGACACAAACGAAACAAGCGATAGTGGTTGGGTTAGCTTAGAAGAAGCTAAAAATAATAAACCCTGCAAGGTTGCTAGTGTTGGATGGTTAGTTAGTGAAACAGATAAACACATTACAATTGCCGCAGACATTGATGCAAATGAAATTGAATCAGAAAAGGATGACTTACTAGGTAGAACTCAATGCTTTCCTCGTGGATGTATAATTAAAGTCCAATCTCTTTACGAAGGTTTAGATATCTAATCTAATCTATCGTATCTTCTAATTAATATTATTCTTACCCTCTCCCATAAATTTCTCATTAATAATTCTCTACCTGTTCTAGGTTCACGCAAGGCAATCTTATCTAATTGCATTTTACATTTTATAAGTTTTGTTTCCCAATTCATTTTTTTTCCTTTTTTTATTAATCGTTTTTTCTACGAGGGATTGATTTTTCTTTTATTAACCCTTATGGTTAATGGTTCTTTTTAGAATAGATTGGGGGTTAAAACCCCCAGTCTTATTTATTACAATATAGTTTAGCACCTATTTTACAAAGACCATCGTAATAATTTTTACTTAAATGGTCGCTTGAATAGTAATGACCAAACTCGTGAATAATAAGTCTCATAATTTCTAATTCATTAGTTTTTAAATCAAACCAATTTTTTCCAAGAGTTCGATAATAAAAACTTAAATCAGAGCCATAAGTTCCTTTGCAATAAGTTGCTAAGAAAGAATTACCACCAAGACCTTTGCAATCAAAGATTTCAACATTTAACTCTTGGTTAAAAAGTTTCATGTGTAATCTTTTTGCTAAAGAAATTACTTTTTTCATTTCTTTAGTGATTTTTGATTTGTCTAAAAGTGGAGCATCAACATCACCCGACATATTAGGCGAGGCATATTCACCAAATGAACCCGATGGTTTCATAAATTCGGGAAACTCATCACGAGCATTTCTAATGTTATTCCAAGTTTTACTATTAAAAGTTCCACCCGTAACAACATCCCTACCATCAGCAAATGCTTTCTTATTTGCTTCGTGGTCATTAGGGTCAAAGGTAACTCCTTCTGGATGCCGACTTTCAACAATTGCAACAACTGCCTCAGCATCAGCTTCTTCCAAGGCTTCCGAAACCCAAGATGCTTTCGCTTCTTCATCATCTAGTTCTTGTGCTGTGTGGTTGAGAACATAAGTTTTCAACTTATAAAGATAGCTTGGACTAACATTATCCCTATCCTTATTTAATGGAATTTTTTGATTCACATTAATAGAAAATCCAATGTCAGTTTCAACAACTGGAATACCAAGTTCATAGATAAAATTATTTTTAGTTTTAAACAATTCGATATTTGTTTTTCGTTTTGTTCTAACTAAATTTCCATTTACATCTTCTGTGATGCTTGGCAATTCTTCAACGAAAGATTTAAAAACATTAGGTCTATTAATGTCATCATGAGACATAATAAACTTAACATCTTTTGGTGGAATAATATTTTTGGACTGATTAATTAATTCAAGCATTTCTGTTTGATTCATTTTAATTAAACCAGAAAACAAAGTTCCAACAGATATTTTTGTATTTGTTTTGCTTCGAGTTCCGTTGTCCTTGAATATTACCCTGCCTTTAGTTGAGGTAATAGAAGCCGATTTAAACATTGAAAGAGCAAACTTTTCTCCAATGTTAAATCTTCCTCTTTGTTCAAAGTTACCTTTTTTATAACTGTTAGCAAATAAAGTATAAGAATCATTCAAATCCTTAAACCCTTCTTTGCTATCGTCATAAACATCTATTTCAATGTAGTTAGGATGCTTTGAACTTTTTTTAATTGTTACCTCACACTTGGTAATGTTTTCATCAAAAGAATTAGACACAAGTTCTTTAATAATAAAGAATTTGTTTTTTTCATTTTGAATTTTTTGAAGTCCCGTTTTATCAACGGCAAACCAATTATTCATAGTTCCTCCTTTCGAGGATATCCCTCGTAGAGAAAACGATTTTCATATTCACTTGTCAAAGAACAGTACCTACTCAAAACATATGAAGATTCTTTCAGTACATAAATTAACTAAAAAAATTAATTTATAAGAAACTATAACATACGGGTTTTGCGATTTTGACAATCTGAACGGAACCTCCTCAAAAATTAAGGGGTCGCTCTATATAGGAAACTAAAAAGAAAAATAAAAAAAGGCTTTTTTCAGTTTTGAGAGTATTAATGTTCTCTCTTTGTCTGGCACTTATCCACAACGGATTTCTGCGAAAAAATTATTTATTTTTTAAAATGGATTCTCTTTAATTTGATTTCTAAATTCATCTAATTCTTTGCGTTCTTCATCAGTTGTAAGAGATTTTCTTTCTGTAAATAAAACAGGATTAACTGGATGATTTTCAGCCCTATCTTTTTCATGCTTCTTGTATTTCTCTTCATCTTTTCTAACGTGTCCTTGATATAACTTTTCAAGAAACCTTGTAGTGACACACACATCGTGACTCTTATCGCTAAAGATAATAGCCCACAAATATAATTCAGCACCACTGGTTGTTGTAACTGACCATCTCTTAAATTGATGGACAGAATTATCGTATCCCTTACTTAGATACTCTTCTACCTTATCCTTACCTAAGAGTCGCTTTTCACCATTCTCTAGTGTTAACTCCCATATAGGTTGCTCAAATAAATTAGTTTTGGGGTTAGTCCCACCACTATCTATTTGATTTATATTTTCTATTCTTAATGACATTTCTTTTTTCTCCTTTAATTATTTCTTTTAATGCCTCTTCCTTACAGGCACTCTTATAGTCGTTAAAAAACATTCCATTCTCTTCACATATTCCTATGTATCTATCAGCTAAAAGTTCCATAGTAATATCCTCTACCTTATGCTTTAAGTTGTTTGTCACTGAAATCTATACCGGCTTTAGTACAAATCTGTAACCATGCATCAATACTCTTTTTTGGATATCTGACACAGTAATTTAATTTAACGTATTCCGGGCCTTTCTTTTTTGCTCTCCATGTACGCAAAGTTGAACTTGCCACACTAATTAAAGCTGATAACTCTTTCTCAGTTAAATATTCTTTTTCTTCATTCATATAGTTTCTCCATTAAATATTTCTTTAAGTGGCAGTAATACAAACTTAGATGTATCATCATCACCTCCATTAATTGCTTTGCTAAAATGTTTTCTAGCAATCTTCTTTAGTTTATCAGTAGGAAATAATAACATACAGTAGTCATCCTCCTTATCTGCAAGTACATGAACCCACCACTTAGCTTCAGTCACAGCAATGCCACTAGGCTTACCTCTAGACTCAAACTCAATGGCAATGTTGCCAGTCTTCTTCCAAATATCTCTCTCTGTTTTAACCTCAATCTTTTCATTCTCTAGTATGTCAGCAATTCTTTTCTCTCGAACTTGACCATACTGTAAATCAATATCAAATTTATTACTCATCGTATTTTCATCTCCGCTCGTTGATTTGCTTCTTTTGTTTGACACAGGTCAATCCATTTCTTGTAAGTGTTATACTTGACAAGAGCTAAGTTTTTTTCTTTTCTTGCTTTGCCAAGTGCATCTAAGTGTTCTTTGTATTCTTTTTTTGCGTGAGCATAGTATAATGCTTTGCTTGTTGGTTTACCCTCATCTAATTCTGGTATTATCAAATTTGCTTCAAGAGGTTTTTTATGGTCTTCAAGCATACCAAATGCGGCATCCTTCTCTGCCCAATCATTTCCTAAATCTTCTGCCCTCTTCATTAATACATTAGGGTCAAATCTATTATACTCTACATAACTATCCACCATAAGTTTTCCTTAATATTTTTTCGTTTAGTAAACCTTTACAAAAATCATTGTAATGTTTTCTGTGTTCAGCAAGTGTGTGACATCTCCTGCATAAACCAATTAAGTTATCTGGTCTGTCCTTCAATCCTTGTGGGTCTCCCCCACTGGCTCTATTTTCAAGGTGATGCACATCGACAATTACACCATATTCACCATCACAGGCAAAACATGGTGTAACATCGGCTATGCTAATACCCCAATAATCCATAAACATTTTGACGTGTTTTTTCATTAAAAGGGTATGTCTTCCTCAGTATTATTATAACCACCACCTTCAGTTTTTTCTTTTGGTTTCCAGTTATTTTTTTCTGCGTACCACTTTCCAGATTTACTTTCTTTTATATCAATGTTTATCCATTCTTCTTCTTTGTCAGTAGTCTTAAACCACTCAACAAACTCTTTTCGTTTAATAGATATTTGACACTTAATAAAATCTTTAATTGGTTTCTTTGGATACATTCCTCCAACGAATTCTTTTTCATCTGCCATTAGCTTGTTCTCCTTTGTGTTGTGTGTTTAGCATCTGTAGTCTTAGTAGTTTTAGTTGCAAATGTTTGATTGTGTCCATCTAAGTCATCCTTATCTCCAGTAGAAATAAATAATAAACCTCTTAGATATTGTTTAAGAACATAACTCTGAGCAGAGCCCATTGTTTGTCCTCCAGTCATTGCAACAAACATATTTCTTCTTGGTGTGTAAGACCAAGTCTCACCAACTGCACTAGATAAAATAAATTTGTAAACAATATGCAACCAAGGTTTGCCATCGGGATTTTTACTTACTCGACAACTCTCCTCATCCATTGTTATAATTAAACCATGCTGTGCACACAGTGGATTGACTGCTTTTAAAAAAGAATCAATATCAACATAATTATAATTCTGAAATTTGTTTTCGCTATTCTTCTGTAATGTTTTAATATCTTTCATTACATCATTTATAGCCTTGGCTATACTTTTAGGCATCTTGGGTATCAAGTGATATCGTGGCTCATCCACAACTACACTCTCAACTTGCTGTACTATTTCTTCTTCCATTTTTTCTTCTCCTTGTAAACTTTCATCCAATCTAATTTTGGCCCATAATAAATATTCTTAACTTTATTACCAAGATAATCGTGTCCCCAATACCACTGCCAATAGTGTCTTGGTTGTCTCTCTTTTTTAATTTTACCTCCATCACGCAAAAAAGCATCCACGGTTAACTCTGGCATCACACACCCCAAACTTGTTTTCTTGCTTCAATAATGTCTGGTGTATTCCAGTACCACTCACTAACATCTGGATAACACATTTTTGCTACCTCATGCTTGTCATTACAATTGTATAACAGCATATCCATAGCTTTTAATATTTC
>Ga0098052_1001088_pt1 | contig 17089 bp, 25 predicted proteins | sample 15_taG_FD_81591 | JGI IMG/M metagenome (GOLD analysis project Ga0098052, IMG submission 81591) | Marine viral communities from the Subarctic Pacific Ocean - 15_ETSP_OMZ_AT15312 metaG | ecosystem: Environmental > Aquatic > Marine > Oceanic | place: Pacific Ocean | collected 2015-01-18
CCGAAAGCGTTAAGGACAGGTGTACCAAATCCCATGAATATATTTTTTTATTAACGAAGAAGCCTCATTATTATTTTGATGCAGAAGCGATTAAGGAAGAAGCTCAGGATTGGGGAACAAGGGATAGATCTAACGGTAAGTATCATAACGAAGGCACAGGGTTACAGCCACATTCAGGATTAGAAAAATCCTATGAAACCAAGAACAAAAGATCTGTGTGGACAGTAACCACCAAGCCGTACAAAAAAGCTCACTTCGCCACATTCCCGACACAATTAATCGAACCCTGTATAAAGGCTGGGAGTCCCAAGGGCGGTAATGTTATAGATCCTTTTGGGGGCGCAGGCACTACGGGTATGGTAGCAGACAGACTGGGGAGGAACGCCACCCTCATTGAATTAAATCCTGATTATGTTAATATAATAAACGACAGGATAGTAGATGACGCAGGAATGTTTGCGGAGATAAATGGTTAACGGTACAAAAATATACCACGAGACGAATAGAAAAATGGATTGCTGGCATTGTGGAAAAGAACTTATTTGGGGAGGGGATCACGATATACCCGATGAAGACCCGTCCTCTCTGGAGTATTCTATGGTAACAAATCTTAGTTGTATGTATTGCAATTCCAGTGTGTTGGTGTATTATCCAAGACAGGGAAATAGTCCCTGATGTTTTCATTGGTGATAATTTCTTGTTTTGATTACGCCCAGGGCTAGGTTCCTCCCTCCTAGCCACATTGGTCAGATTACAGCACGAGGTCAGACCAGTGGTTGGTCAACTAGCCCTTCGCTCCTTATCCCTTTCTCAAACACCCAAGGGGCGGGGGGTTTTTTTTAGAAAAAAGATATGGCACAAAAGAAAGCATATGTTTACACACCTTCCCCTAGAAAGAGAACTAGCATAGGCTGTAGCCCCCTGACACGTCCAAAAAACAAACACAAAAGACGTGGGTACAAAAAGTACAGAGGTCAGGGAAGATAAGTAGAATAATAAAATATTTTTTAATTTATCAATATATGGTATACTTCTATCGGGTGGTGTACTATGGAAGTGATAGGACGTAACGCAATAATTGATACAGCTCCTGATGCTTTTAAAAAAGACGGGGATAAGATAAAGGTGTGGGATTATTCAAACCCAAAAGATTGTCCTTGGTGTGGAAGATGGACACGCTTTGAATTTATTCGAGGTCACTACAGTTGTATCTCATGTAAGAGTCCTGTGATGGATTGTTGTGACGGGGAACAAATTTTTGACTGATAGTATTTCTGTTATTCAAAGCCAGATACAACAGCTACCCTACGGGGAGCAACAGGAGATCCTCGATCTTCTGGATAAACTGGAAGATGCCCAGAAAAGAGAAAAGACCCAGAACGATTTCTTATCTTTTGTAAAAGAAGTATGGCCTTCCTTTATCGAGGGCAGGCATCACAAGGTAATGGCAGAATGTTTTGAAAGAGTAGCTAACGGCGAATTAAAAAGATTAATAATCAATATGCCACCACGTCACACCAAATCAGAGTTCGCATCTTTTCTTTTGCCTGCATGGTTTCTTGCAAGATACCCCGATAAAAAAATTATACAAACTGCACATACCGCAGAGCTTGCCGTAGGTTTCGGACGTAAGGTTCGTAATGTTTTCTCTGATGGCAGTTTCCAGCAACTGTTTCCAAAAGTAAACCTAAGGGCAGACAGCAAGGCCGCTGGTCGCTGGAATACAGACAAGGGCGGTGAATATTTTGCTATTGGTGTTGGCGGTGCGGTTACAGGTAAGGGTGCTGATCTTTTAATTATTGATGACCCGCACTCCGAACAAGACGCAGCTCAGGGGCAGTATCACCCTGAAGTATTTGATAGAGTTTATGAATGGTACACCTCAGGACCTAGACAAAGGTTACAGCCTGGTGGTGCAATCATTGTTGTTATGACACGCTGGAGTAAGCGGGATTTAACAGGAAAAATAATAGAAGCGTCCACACAGAGGGACGGTTCTGATGACTGGGAAGTTATACAGCTCCCAGCTATTATGCCTTCTGGGAATCCGCTATGGCCTGAATACTGGGGGATACAGGAGCTTGAGGCTCTTCGTTCAGAACTCCCTATATCCAAATGGTCAGCCCAGTATCAACAAGATCCTACATCAGAAGAAGGAGCAATTATTAAACGTGAGTGGTGGATGGAGTGGACAACCAGCCGTCCCCCGCCATGCGAGTTTATTATTCAATCATGGGACACAGCATTTCTAAAGACCCAGAGATCAGACTATTCAGCCTGTACAACATGGGGTGTATTCCTTAATGAGGAAAACGATGCCATGCATATTATTCTACTGGATGCTTTTAAAGAAAGACTGGAGTTCCCTGCACTTAAAAAGAAAGCCTATGATTTTTACATGGACTGGGAACCTGACGCATGTATTGTGGAAGCAAAAGCGTCTGGTATGCCACTTGTGTTTGAGCTTAGGCAAATGGGTATACCCGTAGCTGAGTTTACCCCCTCCAAGGGGAATGACAAAATAGCGAGGGTTAATGCTGTGGCAGATCTCTTTGCATCAGGTATGGTCTGGTTCCCGCAAAAAAGATGGGCAGAAGAAGTAATAGAAGAGTTTGCTTCATTCCCCACAGGAGACCACGACGACCTAGTTGATAGTTCAACCCAAGCCCTACTGAGATTCAGGCAGGGTGGATTTATTAGAACACCATCAGATGAACCTGAAGAGGAGTACCCGCCACGTTATGCGGAGTATTATTAATGCATTATGGATACAGAAGTAACAAGAAAGACAAATGGATTTTAAAATATATAACAATATGTCTATTGATTTTTGCCACATTTTGGTTTTTAGTGTGGTTAGACGGATACGCAAAGGGTTGACATGGCAATAGAAAAAGCAATCGAGGCTGTCGCAGGAGAGCCAGACGTAGAGGTAACAGTTGTAAACCCCGAAGCTGTTGCAGTGGAGACTGAAGATGAAACGATTATTATTGGCGCTGAAGAAGAAGTGGCAGGAGTTCCCTTTGGAGAGAACCTTGCTGATCATATCGGAGATAGTGATCTCCAAAATCTTAGCAGCGAACTCATGGGTGCAGTTGACACTGACAGGGGTTCAAGAAAAGATTGGGAACAAACTTACATCAGAGGACTCGAACTCCTCGGATTAAGAATTGAAGAAAGAAGCACACCTTGGCCAGGTGCTTGCGGGGTGTTTCATCCTATGTTGTCAGAGGCTGTTATCAGGTTTCAGGCGCAGTCAATTATGGAAACCTTCCCAGCGAAAGGCCCTGTTAAAACACAGATCGTTGGCAATCTGACTGAAGATAAAGAAAAGCAGGCTATTCGTGTAGCCGATGAAATGAATTATCAGGTTACGGAAGTTATGACCGAGTACAGGTCTGAGCATGAGAACATGTTGTTTGCGCTTCCGCTTGCAGGTTCGGCATTTAAAAAAGTTTACTACGATATGGATCTGGAAAGATGTGCATCCATCTTTGTTCCAGCAGAAGATATGGTTGTCTCTTATGGGGCTTCCGACCTAGAATCCTGTCCTTGTTATACCCACATAATGAAGAAGACAAAGAATGAAGTAAGGAAGCTCCAGCTTTCTGGCTTCTACAGGGATATAGATCTTCCAGATCCAACACCTGATATTTCAAAGATACAGGAAGAGTATGACGAAATGCAGGGTGTAGATCCTAGCTATGAGCATGATGACAGGTACACGCTGTACGAAATTCATGTCGATCTTGATCTGTCTGGTTTTGAGGAACTTGATGACTCTGGCGAAGAGACAGGGATTGGTCTCCCATATGTAGTCACTATCGACAAGTCTTCAAGTGAAGTGCTGTCCATATATCGCAACTACCTGGAGAACGATCCCCTTAAAAAGAAGATGTTGCATTTCGTTCACTATAAATATCTTCCGTCTCTGGGTTTTTACGGTTACGGACTCATACACTGCATCGGCGGGTTAGCACGTTCTGCGACCTCCATCCTACGGCAACATGCCGATGCAGGCACTTTATCTAATCTACCTGGTGGTCTGAAGTCTAGGGGGTTGCGTATTAAAGGTGATGACTCCCCTATCATGCCAGGTGAGTTTCGTGATGTAGATGTGCCAGGCGGGGCGATTAAAGACAGCATATCCTTTCTTCCCTACAAAGAACCAAGTCAGGTTCTATATACCCTTCTAGGGAACATAGTGGACGAAGGACGGCGATTTGCCGCCCAAGCGGATATGAAGGTGTCGGAGATGAGTAATCAGGCTCCAGTAGGCACTACGCTGGCTATAATGGAAAAGGGCATGAAGGTTATGTCTGCGGTGCAGGCACGGGTTCATGCGTCTTTAAAGGGAGAGTTCAGGATACTGGCAAACCTTATCAGGAAGTATATGCCAGCAGAATACTCTTATGAGGTTGGAGACGAAGGCGCTGTAAGGGCAAATGATTTTAATGAAGTAGTAGATATTATTCCTGTCTCTGATCCTAACGCAACTACTATGTCTCAACGTATTATGCAGTATCAGGCGGCAATGCAGTTAGCTTCACAGGCTCCGCAGATGTACGATATGCCAGAGCTTCACAGGCAGATGCTGGAAGTTATGGGGATGAGAGATGTAGAAAAGATTATCCCAGACAAGGGTGATGTCAAACCTACAGACCCAGTTACTGAGAACCAGAACCTTATTAACAGCAGACCTGTTGAGGCTTTCTCTTATCAGGATCACAAAGCTCATATTGCAGTTCACCTTGCGGCTATACAAGATCCCAAGATACTGGAGCTTATATCCCAGTCGCCAATGGCTAAGACCATACAGGCGGCGGCAGAAGCTCACATCAGGGAACATCTGGCATTTGAATACCGTAAACAGATTGAAGAGCAGATGGGCGTTCCGTTACCTGCTGAAGGAGATCCATTGCCAAGGGATGTGGAAGAAGAGCTATCCCGTGTTGTTGCACAGGCTGCTGGCAAGCTATTACGCAAGGATCAGGCAGAAGCTCAGGAAGAACTTATCCAGCAAAGACTTCAAGATCCTATATACCAGCAACAGGAGAAGGAACTGGAGATACGGGAACTCGATGTCAAGAGAAAGGCGGCGGCAGATCAGCTTCGAGCAGAGGTGGAACTGGAAAAAGCAAAGATCAAACAGGAGACAGAAGAAGAACGTATCGCCTCTCAGGAAAAAACAATCGGCGCACAGATTGGTGCAAAGCTGGCAGGTACAGTTATAGAAACAGAAGCCAAGACAGAAGAGCTGGATGCCAAAGAAAAGATGGAAGGCGCAAGGTTAGGCGTAGAGATGGCAAGAGAAATACTATCTAAAGAGAAATCGAATGGCGATTAAACGTGGAAATGGTTAAAAGAAAGCGCATAAGAGCTAGAAACCGTGAAGGCCAGTATTTAGCAGACGATAAAAAAACGCCTGATAGAAACGAGGCGTATAAGGAATCTTTGTCTGTGTTGGAGTCTTATAAAGATACTGTGGGTAAAAACTGGAGCATATGGTAATGGAGGTACAGGACATAACATGGCAATAGAAGAACAGCTACCATCACTGTTACAAAAAGTATTACGTGAACAAATGAATGAAGCTGCAGACCACCTCGCTACAGGAGGCGCAAAGGATTATAATTCGTATGCTAACATAGTTGGAAAAATCGAAGGGTTAGCCTTCGCAGAACGGGAGTTACTCAATCTGGTAGAGAGGTTTACCAAGGATGAGGACTAACGCAAGGGCAACTACCACGCCCAGTAAAGTGGTAAGCAAAAGAGGTAAACATGACGACAAAGAAGAAAGAAGCTGTTGTAGACCTTGAGAAGCACAGAAGCGCAACTCAACTCCCCACCCCACAAGGATATAAAATCCTTATTGCCTTGCCTGACCGTGAAGAAAAAACGGAAGGCGGTATCTATAAGCCAGATTCCTTAACAGACTTGGAAGAGATAGCAACTGTCTATGGTTTTGTTATTGCTATGGGGCCTGACTGTTACAAGGATGAGAAGAAGTTTCCTACAGGACCTTGGTGTAAAGACGGTGATTTCGTAGTCTTTAGAGCCTATCAGGGAACTCGCATTAAGATACACGGTAAAGAGTTTCGTCTTATTAACGATGACACTGTAGAGGCAGTTGTCGAAGATCCACGGGGGTATACAAGAGCATGAGCGAAGAAACACAAAACACAGCAGTAGAAGAAGAAACTGAACAATTAGATTTTGAAGTAGAGGAGATAGATGATCGTCCAGTATCAGATCGTGTTGAACCTAAGATCAATGCAAGCAAGGACTTTGATGTATCTGATGAAGAGATTGCTTCTTATTCTGAGAATGTTCAGAAAAGAATTAAACAGCTCAAGTATGAGTTTCACGAAGAAAGAAGAGCTAAGGAAACAGCACAGCGTCAGAATGAAGAGGCTATAAAGATTGCCCAGAATCTGGCAAGTGAAAGAGATAATCTTCGTCAGACTATAAACAAGGGCAATGAAGCGCTGTTTACTGCAACCGAGTCTAAGTTAAATACAGACCTAGATGTAGCAGAGAAAGGTTTTAAAGAGGCTTACGAAGAAGGTGATGCTGATAAAATAACAGAAGCCCAGCGTAAACTAACAGAAGCATCTGTGGATAAAAAGAATTGGGAGCAATATAAGCCACCCCCAGAAGCAGAGGTTACACAGGAAGAACCATTGCCAAATGGTCAAGAACAGCCTCAGGTAGTTGTTGACCAACGAGCAAAAGCGTGGTTAACTGATAATAAGTGGTTCGGCAACGGACCTGATAAAAACGCTGAGATGACAGGATTTGCATATGGTGTTCACGAAGACTTGGTTAGGTCAGGAGTTGACCCGAATACTAGGGCAGACGAATACTATGCTGAAGTCGATAAGCGCATACAGGAAAGGTTTCCTGAACATTTCGGAGAAGAAGTTGGTCGTGAGGAAACTTCCGCTCCGCAACCCGTGGTTGCTTCTGCTCGTAGAAGCAGTGGTAAGACACGCAAAGTACAACTCACAAAAACTCAGGTTGATCTCGCCAGGCGACTTGGGATCACTAAAGAGCAATATGCAGCTCAGATAGCGAAGGAGACGGCGCATGGTTAATGACACTGATAAAGTTGAAACCCAAGGACGAGAGTCCAGAGAACATGAAACGAGAGAAGTAGAGACTCGCACAGAATCATGGTCACCACCAACTGTACTACCAGATCCAGATCCGCAAGATGGCTGGGTGTTTAGGTGGGTTAGAACCTCAACAGTGGGACAAGCTGATAATACCAATGTCTCCAAGAAACTCAGAAGCGGTTGGGAACCTGTGAAAGCAGAAGACCATCCAGAAATGATGATTAAGTCTGATCTGGATTCACGTTTCGGAGGAGAAGGAAACATTGAGGTTGGCGGGTTGTTGCTCTGTAAAATGCCAGAAGAAAAACTGAAGGCTAGAGGTGATTACATTAAGAAAGTATCTGACAGACAGATTGATTCGATCGACAATAATTTTATGCGGGAAAACGATCCTCGTATGCCTGTCCTTGAATCGGAGAGGAAGACGAGGGTGGACTTTGGAAAGGGCGGCAGTTAGTCGCTTTTAACGTTTAACTTTTAAGGAGAGAATCAAATGGCTGGTTCAACTGACGCTCCTTATGGGATGATACAAGTAGGCATCCTTGGTCAGGGTTACAATACTGGTGGACAAACCATGTATCCGCTTGGGTCAAACAACACTAATGCTATCTATGCTGGGCAACCAGTAGCTATGGCAGCTGGTGTTCTTGTTCCAATCACTGCAACCCCAACCACGACATATGGTGCTTCTACAACACCCATAGGGGTCGCTTGTGGTTTTCGTTACGTAGACGGAAGCACAGGACAACTAACTTTTGCTAACAATCTTCCTGCAAGTGCGATGACAGCAGCGGGTCACACAGACGTACAGATTTATGTCTGGGACAACCCAAGAGCTATCTTCAAGGTTCAGGCAGATGCAGCAATGGCAAATACAGATCAAAACCTAAACTCTGCTTTGACAAATGTTACAGCGACTAATTCGCTTAACGGTCAAAGTCAGTTGACGGTTGATGCTGATGCCGCCACAACAAACTCACTCGCTGTTCGTATATATGGTTTATGGGAGGGTCCAGGCGCAGCTTGGGCTGATTCATATCCAGACGTTCTTGTTACTTGGAACGCTGGAGTCCATGCATATGATCTAGCGACAGTAGCATAGGAGACTTGGGAAATGGCTATATCACGAGCGCAGATGCTGAAGGAGTTACTCCCAGGTCTTAATGCCTTGTTTGGTTTGACTTATGACACTTATGAAAATGAGGATCAGGAGATATATGAAACAGAATCTTCTGACCGATCTTTCGAGGAAGAGGTCAAGCTGTCAGGTTTTGGGCAAGCCCCCGTAAAGAGCGAGGGTTCAGCGATAACTTACGATACCGCAAGCGAAAGTTTTTCGGTTCGTTATAACATGGAAACCGTTGCAATGGGTTTCTCTATTACAGAGGAAGCAATGGAAGACAACTTGTATGACTCGCTTTCAGCTCGTTATACAAAAGCATTGGCAAGGGCAATGGCTTATACCAAACAGGTAAAAGCTGCTGTGCCTCTTAACAATGGATTGCCTTCTGTCGCTACGTTTAACTCTGGCGATGGAGTTGCCTTGTTCTCTACAGCTCACCCAACAGTACAGGGTGGCACTAACCAGAACACACCAACAACACAAACCGATTTGAATGAGACCAGCCTTGAAGCGGCTGTAATCACAATGGGTGCTTGGGTTGATGAGCGTGGGCTGTTAATAGCTGCGAGACCACGCAAACTTATTGTACCTTCAAACAATATGTTTGTAGCAACAAGGATTCTGGAATCTGAAGGAAGACCAGGAACTGCGGATAACGACATCAATGCTATCCGAAATAATGGTACAATTCCAGATGGTTACAGAGTGAATCACTTCCTTACGGATAATGATTCATGGTACATCATTACTGATGTTCCTAATGGCATGAAACATTTTGATCGTGTTCCTTTGCAAACTAGCATGGACGGTGACTTTGACACTGGAAATGTTCGTTACAAAGCACGAGCAAGATATGCCTTCGGAGTTTCTGATCCTCTCGGAATCTTCGGCTGTGAAGGTGGTTAACTAGCATGAAGAGGGGGGGGCAACCCCCTCTTCTGTTTTTCTGGGGAAAATTATCTCTAAAGACTGACCCAGCAGACGCTTACAAGACTTTAGAGTAAAACCTTTGTAAGGAGGTACTTATGGGTACAACCCGTTTTTCAGGTCCCGTTATGTATAGCGGGAATGGTAGCGAGAACGAATGGTTCGAGAATCTACCAATAGGAATCAATCCCGATTATGTTTGTTATTACGATGATTTCACAGGCATTGATATTGATGATACCGATGACTGGACAAAATCTGTTCTGAACAGTGGAACTGTAACTTTACTTGGCGACCATGTAGGTGGCTGGGCAAAGATAGCAGGAAGCGGTTCGCATGATAACTCAGGTGGTAGTCTTCAGGGTAATGAAATCTGGATGGCGCAAGCTAGTAAGAACATATACTTTGAAGCTAGTGTTGCCATGTCAAAACCTGCTGACTCTGATTTGTTTGTGGGTCTTGCAGAGAATGGAACGCTTGCTACAGGTGTGCCGTTTTTAGCTAACAACCAAATTGGCTTTATAGTAGTTGAGGGTTCAGGGTCAATTTTTGGAAACGTAGATTCTGCTGGAAGTGATACCGCTCTTGATACAGGAGTGGACATGGTAGCGGCCGCTGAGTCAGGAGCTTTAATAACAAACTCCAGAAGGCTTGGTTTTATTGCAAGAGGCACTGGTTCGGTAGAGTGGTTTGTTGACAGAAAGTCTGTTGGCACAACAACTACTAATATACCTACTGTAGCTATGACTCAATTTTTTGCTGGTATCTCTGGATCTACAGCAGCAGATGTTCATTACTGTGACTATATTTGGGCTGTTCAACAAAGAACAACTGACGGTATGGTTCAGTATGACGCTCAACCATAAGAGGTAAGTTATGGCTGAAAAAAAGAAATCTGCAAAAAATAAAAGTGGGGGCAGTAAGGCTGCCCCTGCTTCCACCAAAACTTCTACCAAGAAGAGAGAAAAGAAACTCCCTATTGAGGGAAGTGCTATTCATAAATCTATGGTTCTTCGAGGAGAGATAAAAGGATAGGAAGACGACATGGCTATAATAAAAACCTTTAACTACACCTACAGTGGCTCTGCTGAAAGTTTAAGCAATCCAGCCGATGACGTAGATACTATTTCCGATGCACAGTCTATTGCCTCTCCGTTTTATTTTACTTTAAACGGGGGCGCTTCAACTGCTGGAGATCGTAATGGTATATGCGCCAGTCAAAGTCATACTGGTGCTTTAGCAATGATTATTAATGGAGCTGCTTCTTCTCAGAATCCTGTTACTCATATGAGTTATGTAAAGTATTCAGTTCCCCGCACTATAGCTTTTTATTCTGGAAGCAATAACTCTGCCAGAACTTTGACTGTAAAAGGTCTGGGTGTAAATGGTGTTGAACAAACTGAAGAGATTGCGGGTCCTAATAATAGTTATACGGTATCTACATACCAATGGACACAAATATCAACTGTCTACTCTGATGGAACGATTTCTAGTCTGGAGTTAGGCGATGGGTATGGTTACCAAGATCTTGGCAGTTTGTTAAGGTTGCCAAATGTTACATCTGACGGAAACGATAGCGGTAGAACCGTTAGTATTATTGGCACTGATTATCTTGGCAATGCCTTAACTGAAACCCTTACAGGCCCTAACTCTGGTACAGTTCTCGCAACGAACTACTTTAAAACTATTTCTGCTGTGAAACTTAGCGGAGCAGGAACTGGAAGTCTAAGCGTTGGTTGGCAGGCAGGGATTCGAGTTATGATTAATCCTCAGCTTAGTATGCTTAACAACTGGTATACTGTAGAAGGTGACAACTCTGCTAACGCTCATATCTCCGTAATTGACGGATCAACATCTTCTGCTACAGGCTCCACTCTTTTAGAGTTTGATCCTGGTGGAACAGCAGATGAAGTTAACTATCCTAATATAGGAGGAGACGGTATTAGATTTGCAACAACCATGTCTTTCGATATGCCTAATGATGCGGATCTTTTAAAGTCCATTACCCTTATGTATTCGGGGTAAGGATGGATATTTTTGGAAGTATAAGTCACGGTTTAATACGAGGAAGATGGGATCGGTTAATGAGACGAAAATATAACACAGGTGGTGCGGTAGAAAATAAATCCAAAGTTAAAAAAGTTATGGGTGAATTTAACCGTGGTGTGTTAAAAAGTAGTTCTGGTGATAAAGTTACTGATTCTAAACAAGCAATGGCAATAGCTTTAAGCGAAGCAAGGAGAACTTGATATGACACAAAAAAAAGGAAAAGGAAAAGTTGTTAAGAAAAAGCAGGGTTACAATGCCCGTAAAGATGAACAGCTTGGCATGACTCGTGGTAAAGAGTCAGGAAAGAAAATGTCAATGGCGGGAAGGCGAAAGGTGGCTAAGGCTACTCGCAAGCCTAAGGGTTCTTATGGGTTTAAAAAGAAAACTTCTAAGAGGAGAGCATAGCATGACAACGATGCACCCAAGGACAGCAAAGCTCAACAAAATTAATCAGGAGGCATCTTATGGTGCAGAGCCTGTTATTGTTGACAATGACGGCGGGGATATTGGAGAAGCCAAACCTCGCAGAGTAGCGGCTTACGGTCTCAATAAAGGCGGGAATGTTATACGCCAGACAAAGGGACTTGATACATATGGACCTATGGCATGAGGAAGCCAGGCGGAAGATGTCCTGTGGATGGTGTAGCTGTGGCAGGTCACACCAAAGCCCCCAGTAAAAAAGGTATGAACTCCAAAGAAATGATGAGGGCAGACGCTGGTGGCACGATTATGAACTACAAACACGGCGGTTATGTGGGAGGAATGTCGGGAAGCGGAAGAGGTACAATGGCTGGTGAGCTTGGTCGTAAAGGCGATATGTCGGTGCGTGAAGCTGGCGAGACTATGTACGAGCTTTCTAAGAGAAGGCGAGGAATGGACGCTGGAGGCGGTGTAGGAGCCGCTGGTGGCTCACCACCCTCACCACCTGAAAAGCGCACCCCTAGTTCTTATAACCGTCCGTACAATCAAAAGAACAAGTAGATGGCAGTAGAAACCACAGCAACCTTTAATCTTGATGTTAATGATATAACCCAAGAGGCATTTGAAAGGGCTGGTGTGGATCTACGTACAGGCTATGAATTAAGAACTGCCAGAAGAAGCCTTAATCTTTTAGCCCTTGAATGGCAGAATAGAGGGCTTAATCTTTGGACAATAGAAGAAAAGAATGTTTCCTTTACAGAAGGAACCGTCAGCTACACTCTGGAAGCAGACACTATAGATATTATTGATGCTGTTATCCGCACTGATCCAGGTGATACAGCCAAACAAATAGATGCGGCTATGTCCCGTATCTCTCCTGTTACTTACGCTACGATCCCCAACAAGCTGGATAAAGGCAGACCCAATCAATACTGGGTTGACCGTCAGAGGGAAGCTCCAGTAGTTTATGTATATCCTACTGCTAGTTCGGATTATACGACAGCACAGTTTGTTTACTGGAAAGAGCGTAGGTTAAAAGATACAGGGGATAAAGGTTCTAATAACTACGATGTGCCTGCAAGGTTTTTACCAGCACTGGTTTCTGGCCTTGCTTACAAGATAGCCCTTAAAACACCTGAGGCCGCAGGTCGTGTTGCAGGTTTAAAACAAGATTATGATGAGCAGTATGATATAGCAGCAGGAGAAGATAGGGTTAAAGCTCCACTGAGAATGGTTCCGTTTACGGAGTATTATGGACGATGAGTAATTATGCTAGAGGTAAGTATGCGTATGGGTACTGTGATTTAACAGGGTTTCGCTATTCTCTTAATGATTTACTTTACACCACCCATGAGGGTGTGCGTACAGGAATGAGAGTAGGAAGAGATGTGTATGATCCCGATCAACCACAGAACTGGTTGGGTGCAATACCTATATCAGATCCGCAAGCGTTGTGGGACCCAAGGCCACAGGGGGGTAGAGCAGGCAGGGGTTTGTTTGCGTGGAACCCTGTAGGTGATGGGAATACATATCCAATACTGGGACCTGAGGCTATGCAGACAATGCGTATTGCATCCTCTATTGGAACACCAACAATTACAACGAGCTGACAAATGGCACTTACATATACAACATTAGTTCAGGCAATAAAGGATTACACCGATAATACTGAGACTACATTTGTTTCCCAGATAGATCAGTTTATTGCTAATGCTGAAGACAGAATACTATACGAGGTACAGCTCCCAGATTTTAGAACAAATTCCACAGGTAACATAACTAAAGATATAGAGTTTCTTCAAATGCCTACCGATTGGATTGCACCTTTTTCTATTTCTATAGTGTTAAGCAACCAGTATTATTTTCTTTTACAAAAAGATGTGAACTTTCTTCAAGAGGCTTATCCAATAACAACAGAAAAAGGCAGGCCTCTTTACTATGCAATTTATGATACAGATAATTTTCTTTTAAGACCTGTTCCTGATATAGCGTATACAGCCGAGATACATTATTTTTACAGACCCACTGGGCTTTCTGGGTCTACAGCGACTACATGGATTAGTACATACGCTGCCGATGCTTTGCTTTATGCGTCTTTAATTGAAGCGTATGTGTTTATGAAGGGCGATCAAGAGTTAATGTTGTATTACAATACTCGTTATGGAGAGTCTATATCGAGACTTAAAAATCTTGGAGAAGGAAGGATGCGTAAGGATGTTTATGAAGATGGTCAGCTTAGGATACCTGTTACATGATTAGTGGCAATGTACAAGGTGGTGAACTTGGAAACCCAATGGTGTGGACAAGTAACAACAGGGGGCATACCCCAGAAGAAATTGCCGACATGCATATTAATAGATTTATATACATTGCTGACAGCGCACCTTCTGTTATAAGGGATCAAGCTAGACAGTTTAAGGAACAGATAAAACAAGAATTAGTTAATTGTATTAAAAAAGGTATTCAATCTGATCGCACAACCATTTATAATACATTAATTAAAGAAGGATTACACAACGAAGCAGAGGCAATAAGGAGACTGTAATGGCAAACGCAATGTGCGGATCTTTTAAGAGAGAAATTCTCGCAGGGGTCCATAGATGGGTACAAAGTACCACAGATACGGGGTCGGGTGATGCAACTGCATCTGCCCACACTTTCAAGGTAGCAATGTTTACAAGCAGTGCGTCCCTTGATCAGGATACCACAAACTACTCTACATCAAATGAAGTGTCAGGTGGTGGTGGTGTTTATTCGGCAGGAGGCGCGGCACTAGGTAGTGTTACCTTGGGGCTTGCAGATAATAGCAGTGGAACGGCAACAGCATTTTTAGATTTTGCTAACACAACTTGGTCTTCTTCTACTATATCTAATGCTCGTTATGCTTTGATATATAACTCTACATTAGATGCAGATACTTCTGGCACTACCAGCACTACTCATATTTATATAGATGCTTATCCTGCTGTAGCGGTTTTAGATTTTGGATCTAACAAAAGCTCAAGTGCTGGAGATTTTACGATTCAGTATCCAACTAACGATGCAAATAGTGCAATTATTAGATTAGCATAGGTTGTAAGTATGTCTGATATAACAGGATGGGGAAGAGAGACTTGGAATAGCGGAGCGTGGGATACTGCTGGCGCTGTTTTAGTTACAGGTGTCGAAGCCCAAGGTCTTGTTATGGAGGGCTTTGGAAGACTTGGCTGGAGTGATGGTCCGTATGGTTCATCAGTACCAGTTAGCATAAGCTCTGAACATGTGATTATTCCAAGCGGTGTAGTAGCTGTTAGCGCTATAGGTTCTTATACTGTTAAAACAGTCTCCTCTATTACTGCAACTGGCGTGTATATGGAGTCCCAGATTGGGACAGAAATAGCAACTGGTAAGGCGTTGATTACACAATCGGGCATAGGAATAGCTATGTCCATTGGATCATACACAACACATGCCGCTGTTCTTGAGCAACCAAGTGGTATGGCAACGTCTTCTTCTGTAGGCAGTTATGATGTTGTTATACCTGAAGAAATTAGCCCATCTGGAAGACAGGCAGACTTTGCCTTAGGAAGTGTAAGCGTTGTCCAAGGCACTGGAGTGATGGTAAGTGTCAACGAAGCAGAAGCATCTTTTGCAACTGGTACTGTTGATGTAAAAGATATGGTAGTAGGGGTCACAGGAATAGAATTAACATTAAGTATCGGTGCATATGTACAGTGGGGCAAAATAACACCGACACAAAATGCATCATGGAATACAATAAATCCAAGCCAGTCTGCATCATGGACAAAGATTACACCAACTCAAGATGCAGGATGGACACCAATATTAGACAAAGCTGCGTGAGGAACTAGAAAATGGCAAGTACATATACAGACAATTTTGGAATTGAAAAGATTGGAAGTGGTGAGCAATCAGGAGCTTGGGGAACCACAACTAATTACAACTGGAACATAGTAGATAGAATAGGTTCTGCGGTAGCGGTGGCTGTAACAGGCACTAGTCAAAACCTTAATATAGAAGATGCTAGTCCCACATCTGGTGGAAGTAATTTAGAAGATGGAATGTATAGGGTTATTAATTTTACTGGAACGCCAGGCGGAACAGCAACAATAACTTTAATCCCTTCTAATTCTAAAGCGTACTTCTTTATAAAGAACAGTACCAATCAGTCGGTTATTATGAGTCAGGGTTCTGCGACTGTAACAATAGCCGCAGGTTTTTCTGCAGCCGTTTATTGTGACGGAAGTGGAAATGTTTATAACGCACTAGCTAGTATGTCTTTTACCGACATGGAAATAAGTAGCGGTTTAAATGTAGCCGAAGAAGATTCTGGCACAAACACTGTGTTAACTCCATTGACTTTAACCAGAACATCTAGCGGTACGCCAGCCGCTGGAATCGGTAATGGTATTAAAATGGTTACAGAAACAGCCGCAGCAAACAATGAAATAGGAACAATTATTGAGTCTATAACTACTGATGTAGGAAGCGGTTCAGAAGATTTTGATATTGTTTTTAAAAACATGGCGGGTGGTTCTGCCGCTGCTGAGGTTGCAAGAATTACCAGTACAGGTGTAACAACAACAGCAGGTAATTTTACAGCAACGGGATCAGTAAATTCTACAGCAGGTATGGCATCGGCTATAGAAGATAGTGGCACGAACACTGTGCTTGATGCATTAACAGTTACAAGAACTTCTAGCTCTACACCAGCTACAGGTATTGGTGTTGGAATTGCTTTTGTTGCAGAAACAGCCGCAGCAAACAATGAAACTGGAGCGACTATAGACGCTGTTACTACAGCCGTAGGCAGTGGTGCTGAAGCATTTGATATGACTTTTAATCTGATGGCAGGTGGATCAGCCGCCGCAGAAAAGATGAGGTTAGAATCTACGGGTTACCTTGGTATTGGTAAAACAGATCCCAGCGTTCAACTTCACATCGCCAAGTCTTCGGTAGCCGATATAACAGCATTGACTGATGGAGCTACTATTACTCCTGATTTTTCAGCAGCTCAAAACTTTAGCGTTACATTAGCAGGCAACAGAACTCTTGCTAATCCAACTAACCAAGTTGCTGGGCAGACAGGAAGTATCTTTGTTACACAAGACGGCACAGGCTCTAGAACTTTATCTTATGGAGCTAACTGGGATTTCCCAGCAGGCACAGCTCCTACTTTAACAACCGCAGCAGCTGGTGTGGACAGAATAGATTATATCGTAAGAGCTGCTGGAAGTATTCAGGCGATAGCAACATTAGCATATTCATAGGATAAACTATGGTTTTTCAAAATAATCTTTTAGCTGGAGTTGGTGGTCAAGGTGGTGCTGAGGCTTTCACTGTAGATTATAGCTGTAGATTTAATGATGGTGATAGTGCCTATCTTAACAGAACATTTGGTACTCCAACAAATCAAAAGAAATGGACTTATTCATGTTGGATAAAAAGAGGA
>Ga0098052_1001089_pt1 | contig 17085 bp, 3 predicted proteins | sample 15_taG_FD_81591 | JGI IMG/M metagenome (GOLD analysis project Ga0098052, IMG submission 81591) | Marine viral communities from the Subarctic Pacific Ocean - 15_ETSP_OMZ_AT15312 metaG | ecosystem: Environmental > Aquatic > Marine > Oceanic | place: Pacific Ocean | collected 2015-01-18
ATTAACAAAAGCAGTGTCTGTTCCAAGAGACAAATAATATGTTGCGATATTATCATCATCAACAAAAGAAATCGATGCTCGATCTCCCTCAGTTGAGTTAATGGTGCCCAATCTATTATCTATCTCAATCATGTATTGGGTTTCCATCAGAAGAGGATCTAGTGTGCGTCCTGGAGAAATTTCAGAAGTGTCGAGGCCCTGATCGCATCGAATAAAGTTTCCATTGCTGCCCGGTGTTTCACCATTGAGTATGCCATCTTTTGATGATGCGTCTGAGCCGTTCTGTGTCGCCAAATCTTCTTCTGAAGCTTGGTTGACTGCGACCAAGAATGCACTATGCTCAGAATCCCTTGCCGTGCCTCCCCAAACTTCATTAAGCTTGACAACAGGAAGATAAAGGAGGTTGTTTCTTGGAATAGAAATGAGCTTGGTCTTCATTGATGCAGCATTATCTGTAAATGCTTCCAATATTGGTGTCTGTAAAATTTCCAAATCATAATAAGCCGATCCGCTGGCGTGACCGGTATTAAATAATTCATAGTTGATCTCGTCGTCGCCTACAGCAAATTTGACAATTTTGAAACTTCCGTCTCCTTTCGCCAAACGCATGCGACCCGTATCAGTTAAAACGGCATCCAAAATGATGTCACCGCTATTATCTAGAAAAGCCATGTTGTTTTATTCTCCTAATGTACTAGTAATAAATAGTGTGTTGAAATAGATTTTTACTTTATTCTCTTATGATGATTTTATGGATATGTGATGGTCGAGGACGGCTCATCAGATTCATGAGTTTGTACGCTATCGTCTGGGGCGGTTGCGCCTTGTATGATCGATGTCAAGTCGCCCACTGAAACCGTTCCCCTGTCGGCCACTTCTTCAAATTGTGGAGAGGGATTTACAGAAGGACCCAACACAGCTTTCGTTTTGAAATTTATGTTTAGGTCAATCTTTTTTCCAGTATCTTTTGAGGTTATGCGGATCTTAAATTTCTTGCCAAATAACGACTCATCTTCGGAGCCGAGTACTACTTTGCTTGGTGCTGCTCTCCCCAAAGTTCCGTCTTCTCTGACAAGGCCAGAAGCTTTTTCGTTCACCCTTGCCTGAGATATTCTTGGCGTTATGCGAATTAAATTTCTAACGGACTTTGCGTTTGTTTTTGGGCTAATAGCGCCAAGTTCAACCAAGCGAACAATTGGATAAGATACTCCACCATCATTATACAACTCTATCTCATAGACAGGACTGGGGTTTGAAACTTGTCTGTGGTACCCAAGTGACCGAAACATATAGTAAAACTTTTCATTTGGCCTTTGTCTTATTATTTTCCCTATAGATCCTGCACTCTGAGATGTCTCGGCGTTGACATCGGTCTCTACGGTCATCAAAAGATTACCTTTAAAATCTTCATAGTTTTCTGGCCTTCTCTGTGTTCTATATACTTCGACCGCCGCTATAGCTTCAACCGTCTTGAATAGAATTTCATCCCCTGTCGATAGCTTTTCGTTGCGAAGATATATTCTATTATTTCGCTCCTCTTCTTCTCCAAACGATAGAGGCACTTGATATTCTTGTCCGATTTGAGAATTAAAATAAAACATCATTCGATTAGTAACGCCCTTGTAAGAGATGACATTCACATCGGGCGGCAGAGGAGGGGGAGCCAAAACTTTGCCCATAGAAAGAAGAATAGGGATCTCAACCAACTTAATAGTTGGAGTCATTATCACTTCAAAAGTTCCCCATATGCGTGCATCGTTGCCCAAGTAAAAATCCTCTACGGGAGAAATATTGTGATAAGAATACTTTGACCCCACTATTGCTTGGTATGCGGTAACAACATATGTATAGGGCGTACCGTATTTAACCTGAGTATCGATAAACGATAGTTGTTTATCTTCTTTAATTATCTCCTCAACATCCGAAGAATTATAGGCAAAAAATTGCTGAATTGGGTTATTCGCCCTTCTTCCTTTGTGTTTGACAATTTTATACAGCAGTGTTTCTGAATATGCCGGCTCGCCGTCAAGAATTTGCTGATATGTGCGGGCCTTGGACTTGAGAATGTTTGATATTTTTCCTTGTAACGCCGGTATCGCAAGATTTAGGAATTTGCTATCGGCGCCGATTGTGCTAGCAGATGGGCTGCGATTAGCTATTTTTTCTTGTATCGATTTTTCATCGCTGATAAACATCGATGTATTTGGCAAAGCTGGTGGCTCCAATGATGCCCAAGCAGGAAGATCGTGAGCCCACCAATCGTTGAGATCTAATGTCTTAAAATTGACAGCAAACTTCTTAGTTTTGTTGGCAGAGTTCTCAGGAAAATAATCGACAGAATAAGAAAAACTTTCTTCTTCCAGGGAAGATAGATCATCTCTCTCGGCAATATCCCTCATGAGGCAACATCCAGTATTACTTTCCTGAATCGCGTTCGCCACTTCAGAATCCCTAGATAGTGGCAATATTATCTCAGAATAGAAAGGAAATAAATATTTATTCTCTTCATGTACGCCTATCGATTTAAAAGGATCTCCTACAACCATTTGCGTTTTAAATTTCTGGCGGCCTTGTTTCCTATTCAAATTTTTTATAAGTTGTTTAACCGTGGGGGCCTTTAGGGTATTTTCTTCTGTATCTAATCGTTTTAATCTCGTTACTTGTCCATACATGCTGGGTATCACTTTCTCCGTGACGCTTCTTCGTGACAACACTCTTTCATATGGGCGATCTAGATAGTTAAATTCAAAATTCAAGCCAGAATATCCAGTCAAATTAGAAGACAATTTTCTTGTTCGGTATACTTCTTCTTTCGTTATTGGCGTCATTATTTCTGTGGAGTAATCCTCATACTGATGAACTACGCTTGCTACGGAGGACACTGGCGGCGCCATCAGAGACAACATTTCGGAACGGACATCAGCGGCTGCGATCTCAAACAAATTATCGTCGGAAAGCTGTTTGTATGAAAACTTGGTCTTTGTTCCAATTTTAACGATTTGCGAAAATTTATAAAAATCTCCCTGTCCATATAAATCAGCATACCAAGTTTTAGTGATGTCCTTCTCTTTTTCAACATTAATGACGCGCTTGTGGGACTTTATCTTCCTAAATTTAAAATCCCCTTTACGAGAAAACCATGTACCGAACTTAAACCTAAACTTATCCTTGTTTGGAGATTTTGTTTCATCTGCCAACAAGCCGTCATTAAGAATTTTTAATTTCTTCGATGCCATGGCTTATGTCTTCTCCCCGAATAATTCACTCAATATATGAGTTGGAGTCACTCCTGCTTTTGGAATTTTTGTGGTCCTATCGGGCTGTAGTCCAAATCCAGTACCAAACCTGGTGGCGCCTCTATGTTGACTCACCATAGATGTTGTGCATGTGTATTCTGGCTTTATTCTGTCTTCTATCAAGCTTGCCTCAATAATCGACTTAAGTGCTCGATATCCTACATTGTTTAAATCTTTCTGATCAACCAATCGATTAATATAGTGCTGGCTTGCAAATCCCATGAAGCCATCTGTTTCCTCTAAATTTTCTTCGTTTTCATTTTCCTCTACCCTTTCTTTGTGGGAAAACAAGACAAAATATTCGTCAAATATAGGAAGAGAAAGTTTCTTGTTATGCTTAAAGCCAAGTATGCTATTTTCATATGGCCTCATTCTACACAGCAAAGTCCTGCCCTCTTTTCTGGCGTCTCTCATAATTTCCCTATTTAGCAATCTGAAGCGAGGGGCAGATAACATCATCTCTCCCGTTACCTCGCTTTTCTCATATCCCATAAAAACTTCAACACTATTAATCATTTTATAATTAAAATATATCAATCCTTCAAATTGCGGTTCAGAAAAAGGATCCTGTGGTGTCAACTTCCAATTCTTCTGGACGAACCCCTTGCTTGTCCAAAAAAGAGATTTGATTTGATTAGGCATTTCATTAAGATATTCATCCCTTGTTTTCACTTTTGTCTTCTCGGCGCCGGAGTTTCCAGATTTTCTAGAAAGTAAATTATCCCTATGTATATCGATTGCGTTGATATCCTTATTAAGATTAAATGCATCTAAAGAGGATATTTTATCGACATCGAATTCATTTTCTCCAAACAAGTTATTCTCATACGGCAACAAACGGCCGATAAGATTAGAAGAAAAGCCGGTATAATCTACTTTTTCTTCCGGAGTACTTACTTTAAAACTTTCTTTGATGTGATCATCTTCTTCTATTTCATCAACAACTATCTGCATTTCAGAACCTAATACTGATGAAACTTCTAAATTCTGAATCACACCTTCAGTTCTGTCCGCTCCTCTCTCGTTGGTTCTATTAAAGTCCAGCTTTGCTCTGTGGGTCTTTGGATCGCTTAATGTAACATTAAGCTGAGAGAGGACGAGCATATTAAGGGTGTTAACCATGTTTTCCTCTTTGTTTATCTCCGTTGGCATGCCTTGTTGCCAATTGGATTTCATCGACGGAACATATCTCAACTTATCCTTTCCTTTTCCTGTTGAATCTGGTTTCATAGCAAGAATAGAAGAAACAATTTTATCATAATATGTGCTCGTATACACTTTGGAATTATCAAAGAAACGATATCGCTGGCCGCGGCCCAAGCTAACAGAATAGGGAGTTAGGTATGATCGATCAAGCTTTTGAATAAGTTTAGCATTTCGGCCACCGGGTCGAGAAAAATGTTTGTCGTGCTCCGCCCTAGCTCTATCGTTATATTTTTGATAAGGAAGCTGCTTCAGGCCAATGTGTTTTTTGCTCTCCGCGGCCAAATAATTATAGCCAACAAATTTAAGAATGTCGCTGTCAAAAATCCTCTTAAAGCGTACGCCTTGAATGATTAGCGGCTTGTCAGCGCTTGAATACTGAATACTGCCACGCGTTTCAAAATCCAACTCATCAATGGAGCGATCCTGCGCGCCCAGGTTTCTTTTAATCTTGGATTGTAACTTAAGCATGTGGTCGATTATAATCAATATACTGGTGGAATTCCCTGTGGTTGGGTTGGACATTCTATACAAAAGGCCGGCCAAATCATCTGCCATGGCCCTCTTCAAATTCGACATATTAAAAAGAGTGTCAATGTATACAGCAATCGGCTTAACCCATGGAGCATTGAGGTTGCTGGCTTCCAATAATCTCGACCTAGATGCTTTTCCTTTGGACATTATATCCCCCTCTGATGGCGTGGGGTATTCTTTTTTCAATTTACGCCGGGAAGAATGCTTGAATGCATCTGTCGCAGGATTATAGTTTGATTTTGCGGTCATTCTATTGTAATATTGTTGTAATTGTCCTGTTGCTTGCTTAAGCTTGTATAATTGTTCTTTTGCAAACTCGATTGTGCCATCTTCTACTTGAAACTGCAAACTATATTGATACATTCCATCCGTTCTGTTTCTCATATCGTAGTCGCTAACAGAAAAAGATCGAAGCAATGACTGCCCGGGCGCGGAGATCCGAAGCTCCTTAATTGCGCCGATTAATCTTGGGTCTTTTGTTGCATCATCACTATCTGGATGTGAATGGTGCATCGATGTGGGAAGGTGACCGGCTCTTACTTCGGAAGAACGAGCAATCAATTCAGTTCGGCTATCAAAATCAACATCCGTAACTTCACCCTTTCTAATGCCGCGTTTTACTCTGTGTCTGTAAACTTTTAGATCTATTATTCTACTTTTTGACAGTATCGCCATCCTTGCATGGCGATCAGCTACCTCCAATAATTTTCCATATTGAGATTCAAAACGAATCAATTTTTCAAGGTCGATTTGAAACATAAAATTTGACCGGTTGTTAGGAGATCTTGCAATATAAAGCTTAGAAATATATCTCTCTTTTTTTACATTCTTGATGCCCTCCGACATTTTTCGGGTCTTCTTGGTACCATGACTAGCCGAATCAGTCGGCTTTTTTTGTTTCTTCCTTTTTTCTTCTTGTTCTTTGGTGCTGGATGGGATCATTTGAATTTTTACTTTGCTGACTCGATCTAACAGTCGATAATCATCAACTATAAAATTTGGTATCACATGTCTTTTTAGAATAGCTCGCGGGGCTGATGTCTTAAATGCTCCTGCCAGTACTTGTGCTTGCTTTCGCTGGCGATTGGCGCCCTCTCTCGGACCCTGTAAATTTCTATATCCGCCGGCGGACATGTTACGAGAAAACTTTGCGGCGCGTCCTTTTTTGATATTACCAACATCTTCGCGAAGCTTGAGTTTGCCGGCCCGTGGGTTCATCGCCCCCTTTGCTCCTTTGCCCAATTTCTTTTGGCGGCCGCCAAGAAGCTGTCTGGATTTGGAATCCGGCGAATGCATTGGGCCGGCCCAGATTTTTGAATCTGGGGTCGTGTACACAAACGCGTTTTTCTTGACCTCACCCTGATCAATGACAATTTCGGCCATCGTATTTCCTTGTATTGTCTTCTTCACTGATTTTGAGTATGCATACTTATCCGCGGATATATCTCCGGAGTGCAACACTGTCATGGCGAATATTGATAAATGTTCTGGATGTAAATCATTTATAGAAAAACGAACAGAGTAAGGAACTCCATATATCCTTTTTCCGTCAATCATTTCGGTGCTGTACTCTTCTAGTCGACGAGTTGATGACATGTCTGGAGTAAGTATCTTCTCCTTAACAACGCCGTTCTTCTTGTACCTCTTTATTATTTTTGGAGAAACTCCTCTCTTCAATAGAAAATTAGTAGGGCCGCGTTCTTTGCACAAGATAACATGAATCTTCAAATATTTTAAGAAATCCGGGCTGTCGAACCAAGTAGATTTTCCTCTAGAATTAAAACTATCCTTTATCATCAAATCAACATCTATTATGAGATTGTGATTAGTTCGAGGTTTAAGTTTTCTTTTTCTTGTAGATTTTAATTTTTTCTTCCCAAAACGGTTCTTAGTCGCTCGAAATCTATCTGCATTCTCGTTGGGATCTCTTCTTGTCTTTACGGTGTCGCCGCCCTTGGATAAAGAAACCTTGCGAACATAAACCATCGGCAATGCATTGTCAAAAATACTAGAAAAATCTACTCTGGCTGCCATGTCTTAGTTGCCCCTTTTGTTATAAATAGTACCTTGCGCATTAATATTAGCACCTGTCGTCTTCCGCATCACTATCGTAGATGTCCATAGAAATAGCATCTTTTAGGTCTGGGCAATCGAAATCAATTCCACACGGAGAATAGATGTTTTTACCTCTCTTCTTAAACTTCGTAATGGCTTCACAAACTGTAGATCTATCCACCTCATTGTCAACATCAATATTAAAATAATACTCAACATATGATGAATCTTTTGTTATAGGGCCAGAAGAGCGACCAGATCTTCTTCTTGCCTCTGCCGGATCTAAGAGTATATTGTTCTCAACCATCTTCATTGGTTTTAGAAAAGATAATGGAGTTATTGTTTTCTCGCCCAGAGAACCAGTAGTGTCCAACATCTCAAACACTTCAATGTCAAAGTTCTTATGATCACAAGTCGCATTTCCTTCTTCAACCATCAACAGAATTTCTTCAGGGCCGACAACAACAGATAGTCCATTAGTATATACCTTATTAGTTGACAGGGCCGGCTCAATCTCGAATCTTGCTTTTTTGTCCACCGGATCGACGGCGGCGATCTTGTACTCCAAATCTAATTCTAGTTGTGGAATTTTCAACAATTGATGAGAATAAGTCGTTGAGCCGGTTGGTATATTGACATCACGAACATTCCCAGTCAGATATGTAGTGCTAGTTTTTATCTTTCCGTCAAGAAATGTCAAGTTAAAATAAGGAAGCTTCGTTGAAGCCAAATCACTTGTACCCAAGGGCTCCGGCAATGCATATAATCTTTCGTAGATTCCTATTTCTCTCCTGTCTTTAATGTCGCCAACGCCATCAAAAAGGAATTCGTCCCTCCCAGTAAAACAATGTCTCGTCTTCAACCTTGGGGTATCGTCCTGAATTCTCTTTTCAGCATCATTTTTATTCTCTTCGAAGCCGGCGTGGATAGAATCGTAAACAATTCCCTCATCAAAGAACGCATAATACTCAGGCCTTAATTCTCCTTTCGACAAGAGGTGACGGCCATACTGAGTAAGCTGGATGTCTAAAACTTCTTCTTTTGGGTTGAAAAATGTCATTCTGATTCTGATCCCTTGGTGGTCCCCAGCTTCTGCATCTTGAGAGCGACATCATTATAATAGGTATCGCCCCCCCGTCCATGTTCTAGAGACATATCTGGGCCCCAAGTGTTGCCACCATAAACAGGTTGTATGCCCGTGTTAATATATAGTGTCCTGTCTGCTTCAAGCGCCGCTGTGAAGCCGGCCGAATCTTCGCCGGCCCCCAGACCCTTATAGTACTTCATTTCCTCTTTATATGTTTCAAAATCCTTCCGCCAAGTGCTGGTTCTGGCCCAGTTGGCCCATTTATCTTCCTGTGCGACCGGATCTATTCGCGGATCAATCCATGGCAGGCGCTCATCTTCTGGCACTGGTGGCAGCACCTTTTCAAAATCAACTGCTGCATCAAGCTGGGCCATTTCAATAATAGAACAATGATCGTATGGCCAGTTATAGGTATACTTTGGAATATCGGCTCGAACGGTACTGCTTCCTCCACGGTCTGAAATCTGTTCAAAGTAATTAGTTTTCGCCTTTTGTTTGACCTTGAACACCATCCAGCGTAATTCTGAGTCCACGCCTCCTCGCTCAACTGCTTGACCCGGATTCCATGCAATTTTACGCCAATCGCCCATCAACTCATTTTGCAAAAGAGGATGAGAAATAGTAGAATAAGATTCTTCCGCTTTGACACCCACTTTTGGTGGGAGATTTTGCCACATGTGAGATAGATCATCTTGATCAAGTTGAATCTTAAATTCAAATATATACATTGCAATGTGGGGGGCATCTGGGTTTCTTAAAAAATCTAGCGCAGGAGGGATTACATATTTCCTCATTGCAGCCATTTGTCGCTTAATAGATGAGCCGAGAGTCATATCCTGCACAAAGAGATCAGGTTGCTCCACTGGCAGTGTGTAAAATTTACGCTCCCCTTCTTCTACCTTAAATGGTACCGCAACAATTGCTTCGCTAATTGTACTTCTTTTGGCAATCTTTCCTAGGCGAACCGGATCTGTACTGAATCCGCAGATATCGACAAGAGAGCCCATCTTTGGAATAGTCACATTCGCATCTGCTGTGCCCTCCAATCTTGTTACAGGAACTGAATAATTACCAAAATGGTCTTTTGCTGCCTGATCGCTGCTATCAATGTTTCCTAAAGCGGCAGGGATCCGAGGAGTTTTATTGGCTGGATCGATAATTCCGCCTGGATCCCACACCAGTGATGCGCTCGGATGATTCTCCAGCCAGTGCGTTGGAATAGGAGTCACCTGCAAGAACACACCTTCGTCGTTTTGAGGAATTCTTCCAAACTGGTGCCACATTCCTTTAGTATTGCTAGCATTTGAATTGTGATCATCGTGAAGTGTTTGTGTTCCATCCGATCCAGTAACATGATTAAAATTGAGCATTGGTGTCTCATATTTTGTCTGAATCTGCCATCTGCCACCTCTGCCTCTCTCAAAAAGGTTCAAGCACGAATCGCCCTGCATCGCCCATTGGTTAACCCATGGGCCGGCCATGGGTCCCCTCTTGCCGCCGCCTTGGCTGTGATATGTATTTACCACATTTCCTTCTCCGTCTTGTTCGTCAGCGCCGGCTGACTTCCGGAGAAGTTCTTCCTGATCGTGGCGCCATGTTCTCACAAATGTTCCCGCTAGCGGTACTCCATCTTGATTACTTTCAAACACCTCCACGCTGGGGTGTGTAAATACCTCCTCCAATGTTGGCTGGAATGGCGAAATTGACGGACTGGAAGTGTCGAGGGTCGACCAAAGTCCGGCGCGTTGGGAATTAAGAGTAAAGGTGTGCAAAGTGGTTAGGCCGTTCACGCTGGAAGACATCGACTCTAGTCCCTTCGGCCAGTATATCAAATCCACCCAAGCTTCACCATCATAATATGGCGGAGTATGAGAACAATAGACCCCGTTATCAGAGCTAAACTCAAATATCGAGCTAGAGGCAGGATATCCAAGAGATTGTGCGCCGCCCCAAGTTGAGCCCACTGGGGGGCCAAAGGAAGATGGGCGGCTGTACATTGTAAATGTTTCTTTTGGAGAATAATCTCCATCTGCGGGAGTGTCATCGCCGAATGCAATCATTCTACCTTTGGGGGACTCTCCATAAATCCTAAGATCTTGAGGTACTTGGAATTCCCCCCAGGATCCGGAAATTAATTTCACCTGATCCATGCTGCGATACATTTTTATTCTCATGCCATAAGGGCGCCCGGGCGTGACTGATTTCCATTCCGATTGTGGTTTTGAATTCAGAGATGTCGGCTTACCCTGATGCATGAAAAGATTCATCGATTCTGCAAGAAAATTATGCATCATATATTTATATTGTCTATTTCCTAGGCCGGCCCAAGATGCTGTCACATTCATTGAACATAAAGGAGATGGCTCATCATCGACAATATTTGTAAATGCAATATATTTTTCTGGCTCGACCAGCGCCTCGAAAGGAATCCTCTTATCCCACCCATCGCTGTGAAGCTTGTTGGCTGCTCTTTTACTCTTGTTTCGGGAATTGCTCATAATGACATGAGATGCTGATTGTATATGCTCAGAAATATGTACACGGCCGGCGACGGGAGGGTTTACTTGTATTGTAGGATTACTCTTCCATGACCCGGTCAATATAGGATAATCAACCGCTATGCCCGATTTAATGGTGTTATATAAAATTCCTGGAGCGAAAAATGGCTTTAAGAATGCTCTGAGCGCTCCTTTTTGGCCAGCATCGTCACCAGAAAACTTAACATAATCTCCATACGATTGAGAGAACTGAGTTGCTAATTGAATCGTTCTTTCCGCTGGGAAGAACCCATCATATGGGATGAATTTTTTAATTGCTTTGCATTTTAATCTAATTTGAGTTGGCTCCAAAACTCCTTCATGGTCGTCTTGGACTATTTCAAAATATCTCATAAAATCAGAATTTGAAAATGTTCTAAAAAATTGACCTTCGGCGCTGTTCTGTGGTTGTACGGCAGCACCTCCGGAAGGACAACCAACAATTTGAAGCATCTTCAGATCTTCAGTCAGGTAATCATTGTCGTGATACCTATAATAGTCCAGGCGATCAGATACAATGAATTCTGGAATGATGGACATATCTTTTCCTTTGCCCCTGATTTCAGAAAACCATTCCGCATAACTATCGTAAAATGGATCGACGGCACTAGTCATAAAAATACTGGCTGTTCCCTCATATCTTCCTGCGCCCCTCCATGCTTCCCAAACGGCCTCGCCGCGGACGAAGGAATTTTTGTTCATGCATACTTCTTTAGCCATCTCCGACATGGATGTGCCGAGTGTCGATACTTGCGGCTCCTTTTTCCCCCATGGGGCGCCCAGAGACGCTGTTTGTGGCAGTATATGCTTACGGGCAAAAAGGACTCCTGGCCTAATAACTTGTGGATAATTATTGACACCAATAGCGCCTCGGTGAGTCGCGATACTGCCAGAATGAAAGTGAACATAAGTGTTTTGAAGCTCTCCTGGCTGAAGGCCCGTAAAGTTTGCGCCGAGAAGAGCGGCTGGCCCTTGGTCAATTGCGCCGGCGCCACCAGTTATTATGTAATTGCTGGCCCAGGTCTCATCTGCATCAAGGGCCCAAGAGCTTTGATAGACAGGATGGCCCATTGAATTTCTTACTTTCTTCGATTGGCCCAAAGTTGTTCTATCCGTTCTGGTTTTTCTCCAAAAATTATTCGAATAATCTGTTCTTCCGCGGATCTTGTTTGTATAAGCATTCCTAATAGAAGGATATACAGTTTCAGAATATGTGACCCTATTAACATCAACAACTTTATTGCTCAAACGGTCTAGTGCGCCGTGAAGATACATTCTCTTAATCTGATCGTATGCGCTGAATCCGGCTGTCACATCAACGCCCAACTTTCTAGAGAATGCATTGTCATCAAAGAACATTATGTTGTTAGCATATGTCGAACGCACAACAACTGGCTTGATTGTTTCTTTTCCTTGTCGCTCTCCGGTTTTTATTAGAAGCTCATGTTCGATTGGCTTACACCTAGAAGTCACAACGGACTGTGAAACAATCATTGTTTCACCTCTGCGATCACGAACGAGCTTGGTGCCGTTTGGGGTATCCATTGTTCTAAAAAGGCCGCCTTCGGGCGTGTTAGTATAAAGATTGTTTTTGCGATAATATCGGCCTAGGGCGCCTTGACCTACACGGATTTGTTTAAAAGTTGGGTGTCCGTATGGGCCGTTTCTATGTAACAAGACAGCGTTAAGCGTACTATTGACGCCGACTGCGCCCATGTTGTTGGCATCATAATATTTCTGAATAAAAGAATCTCGATTGAAAGTGTTATCCGCGATAAACACCCCCTCGTCGCTGATATTGATATAGTGTTCAATGCGTGCCGTTGTTGGATATCCCACAGTGAGAGCCGAAGCAGAAATGGGCTCCATGATGTTCAAATTCATACCCACAAAATCAGTCCAAGCGGCTTCGTGCTGGGTGGCCGCGGCCAGTGGTTTCTTGTCTTTGCCCCACTGATGGAACCCAAGGCCTCTTGAAACTAGATCACTTGCGGACAAGAAGGTAACGGCAGCAACCAAGCCAGACGAAGACGATCTTAGACCATCATATGGAAAATATCCAATTGGATTCGTTTGAGCGGAAACATAAGAAGCTGTTATCCAAGCATACTGATAGTCAGATCTTGGGATTGGATGTTGGACATAGTAATTGTCAAAAACAGAACTTGTTGCTGTTATACCGGGATGTCCGGTGTAGGCATTTATATACTCTATTCTCTTTAGTCCATTTCTGTTAACCTTGTGAAAGCTAGCAGACAGTCCGCCAACATCATCTGCATAGCCCAATGCAGAGATCGAAGAGCCAGAGCGAAGCCCGAATTGCTCGCTCATTTCTTTTAAAAGAGTCCGTAGTGGTGCGCGTACCGACTCGTTTCTATAGTTTATGTTATTATAGGGAGAATACTGGCCGGATTCAAGATCTAAGAATGGGCCGCCGGCGGCATCACCAGCAGTTTCTGGACCTCCGGGAGCAGAGAAGCGCTCAACAAACACATGCTCAGTTCTCCTTCTTACGGGCTTTGCATAATCTACTGTGTCTGCAAACACTTCTGAAACAATTGAAGAAGATCCGAACCCTTCACTCTTGACAAAAGCGCTGTTATTGGTATTTCGATCTGAGGTTTGTACAATTTCATAAACATTCGAATAGTTTCCGATGGAGCCGATCATCGAAGAGCTTGGCGGATGAGAGGAGGTTGTGTCGCCAGAGAGCGTGTGAATACGAGACCTGTGGGGATATCTAATGTTTCTGATATTAACTGGTCGTTTCGCTAGTCCATCGCGATGATAATTTGCGTACGCCGTTGGGTGATGCTCGAAATTACTTCTAGTTGTAAAAGTATTTCCACCATAGCTTCCCCATGTGGCTGCATAAACTTCCCACGCCTCCGGTCGGTTGAGTGAGGAGGTTTGCCGAGGGTCTCCAGTCAGTTCAACATGCCTATGTTGTTTGCCGCCAACATGGGTTTCCGTAAACGGACCCTGCATGGGCACTTCATAATTGGGACCATAGGCGTCCATGTGGTAGCCAGCGAAATTCACCTGATCGGTCTTTGAAAGATATCCGGTGGAAACAGAGGAACTATATTGTACCATGGGAGAATAAATCTCTGCTTTTCCATCGCCAAGATAATCATTTGTGACATTAGAGTTGTCTGTTCTTGTCTGAACGAACCTTCTTTTGTTCTCAATGATTGCATCATTTTCTACTTGTATTTTTAAACTAGAATCATCTTTTGACTCCAAAACGGCAACATCTTTAAAACTGCCCGTTGCGACAAACAACTCTGCGGTCGAACCTGGCTTAAGAACATTTGCAACAAAATCAGGCCTTTGGTTCCTTGGGAAATTATAGCCAGATCTTATCATTCTATCGCTACCACCAAAATCAACCGACATTTTCATTGGAGTAGAGAATCTCCGAACAGCATATGCCGATCCTTCATATTTAGCAGAGTCGGTGGCGGCTGCGGTATCGCTGGCCGCAAACTTCTTGTTTCCTAAAGATGCAGAGTTGAAGCTCAACATAATGTCGTTGATTGCTTTCCTGGCAGTATCTATTACAGCCGATGTCTCAAACCTTGTCTTATCTCTCTCTGTTCTCTCTTTCCACCAGAGAGCGTTGGTTTTTTGAAGATTTGTTAGGGGCGCGTGTCCATGTTGCCAATCATATAGTAATTCATTAACACCAAAAGCTCTCGCCTCCAGAATAGATCCAGCGCCCCCAGCATCGTCAGCGCCCCAACGAGCATTGCCCTTGTGGTCAAGCATTGGATACTGATGCCTATAGCTACTTCTCTCTAAGATGTGGCTCTCCACAATTGTCCTTATCTCATCTGCGACATTTGCTGATGCCGGCACAAGCTGTTGAATCATCACAGATAGTGAGTTGTCGATCCATTTGTAGTAGTCAATAAACTTATCTAGATCTGGATTGTTGTCGATCTTTTCGAAGAAAAGCGTACGAAGATGATCTAAATCTTTATATCCGCTTCGATATTTATTTACAACTTCACCAACGAGATTGTTGAATTCAACAATGGTGCCAAACAGATTTAATATTTCTTGTGAAATTACGCCATACATACTCTTTTCGAAAGCATAGAATGTTTGCGAAACCGCAGGATCACTTGGAAATAAATCGTCATCTTGCGTCAAGACATTAACGGCATCTGCGCTATTAACAACTTCCGGAAGCCTTTGTTTGGCGGCAGGAATATAGTTTTTATCGACTACAGTTGTTGCGCTGGTGGCGCCTGGGAAATATCCTCGGGCCGGATACATGTTAGATATGATTGTAGAAATGTTGCCATCGGATGGGTACCGAGCGCGCTGAGATACAGATCCTGAAGTTGCATCGTCGACAACGAATTCTCCGCTAGAATCCGAGCCAGTTATTTGAGAAAAATCCCAATGAAATGCCAAAGTTTCGCTCTCTGGAAGATCCACATTATCAACAGTTAGTCCTGTAGAGTTTGCAGCAAATATAGTATTCCTGTTTGCATGCAAGACACCAAAATTTTCAGGATCTCTGGCGTGGGCCTCAACTACTTCATCACTCAGATAGCTGGCCCAGTGGCGGACAGAAGATATCTTTACATCTGTATGGGTTTGCACTGTGCCTGTGAATGCAGTCCGATCTGCGCCCGCATAGTACCTTCGGTTGGCTGTCAGAAAAGCATTATTAAGACTAGAAGCCGTTAAGGAGAATTGATTCTTTACCAACCCATACTCTGTGTTGATGCCTATCAGTTCCATTTCCACATCATGATTGATGCCGGATCCGGAAATTCCCGTAGAATATGGCCAAAGCTCATCTTTGATCCTTACTGCGAAGTTCCATTTTTGATTGTCATATACATTACTATACATGCTACTTGTCAAGTCGAAGGCGCCGGCTCGATCTGTGATTCGGAAATAAGCGTCTTTCGACTCCCTATATGGACGAACAGCATAAAGTTGAAAGTTGTAATCTGACGCTGCTACTGGGAAATTAAAATTGCTCGGATCTCCAACCGCACCATGGTATCCAAAAATAGATGCTGTCAGGAATTCTGTTCTAAAGAATCCGGGATTATCATTTTCCAACTTCCTGGGGAAGATGACTTCCGCTTCCGCGGTATTTGCAAAGTTTGCATTTGTTCCCGACACATAAGTTACATCGATAGATTCTGGATTGCTTGAGCTATGTTGATATACCGTGCCGGCGAATCGATTAAGGTGATTAAAGTCAATATAATTCTTTCTTACTGTTGTCTCGTAGTGAGTGTCTTCAAATTTAAATGTCGAATTGTTTCCATAAGCGTTAAATTTAAGCACTTCATCGCCTATGCCATAGCAATGAATCAAATTCCTAAATGATTTCTCCGAACCTTTTGATTTATAAATGTAAATGAGGTTATTATAGATGTTTTGATAAATGTGATTTTTAACATCATTTATATCAATAGAGTATCCCTTGTCATCTCTTCTGTTGACAAAGCGCTCAAGAATGTCGGCATCAACAAATATCTCAGGAGCATGCATGCCATATGAACTTAACAGGCGATCTGCGAATGGAAGCGGCTTCATGTGGCTGGCCGTATGATATGTCATATTTTTGAAAGATGTCAAGCTCTCAATTTGCATGTGAAGGGTATCAAAGTATGATCCCAAAATATGAGTCAACCTATCAAGCTCTCCGGAGCCATTAATATCTTCATCCTCCTGAATCCAAGCTGGAATTGAATCCTTAATGCTGGAAATATTTTCGCTATCATATGCGCTCCCCGTAAGCTGCAATTCGTTGTATAGCGAAGCAACATCAGCGTGATTCGAGTAAACAATAGGATCTTCAAACTCCGTGTCTGCTGCGCTGGCTGAAAGGATTGCAGAGCCAGTGTTCCTTGAATTGGTACCATATCCAACCCAATTACCGTTTGAAATACGACCGGAGTAATCAAGAACAATTGAATCTACTGAGCTAGTAGCAGTGATGCCTTCGTTGAATTTGTAATAAACGCCTAGATCGGCGTTTGCAATATCTGTATTTGTTCCGCCTCGAACTTGAGTCCACCAATTTCTTTTAATGTCCCTTTCTGTTCTTTTGTTCTTCCAGTAACGGAACTCATCAAGAGATCCAGAGAGCTTTCCATACCCGGTCATGGTGATGCCGTCGAAACCATTTCCAGATGGGCTGGTCTGAAGCGCTGCGACATATGCGTTAAGGGAGCCCGTAACCCTGCCAAATGGAACAGAAGTGGTCGTCTTGATTTCCTGTAGTGTTCCGTCTAAGTAAAATTTGGCCTGAAGTTGGTCATCGGCGGAGCTTGATAAAAATGTGAAAGCAACATGCTTCCAAGTGTTCGCGAGAGAGGCGGTAGTTGTCGTTGAG
>Ga0098052_1001094_pt1 | contig 17051 bp, 20 predicted proteins | sample 15_taG_FD_81591 | JGI IMG/M metagenome (GOLD analysis project Ga0098052, IMG submission 81591) | Marine viral communities from the Subarctic Pacific Ocean - 15_ETSP_OMZ_AT15312 metaG | ecosystem: Environmental > Aquatic > Marine > Oceanic | place: Pacific Ocean | collected 2015-01-18
AATATAAAATACACGTTGAGCAAACGGCAGTTAGAGTGTTTAGTATTAGTATCACTAACTGAACGCAGGCACAGACTCCCCAATTTTAGAGATTTACAAGATACGATTGCTCGTACCGATACACAAGATATTTATGATGCTTTTAAATTAAGTTCAGCAGTACAAACACTTCGGCGAGCTGGCTTAATTGATGTCAGAGATTTACCAAATAATATAATACCTGTATTTCCAAATGGTGGAGTGTGTCAGAAATCCTACCACGTATCAGAGAGAGGTAAAGAACGTCTTACTAATTATATACTAAATCGTGCTTATTAGTTTTGCTAAAAAATCATATTGTGGTGTAGTCAAATTAGTAAGGGGTTTTTATGTATTTAGTATGGAGAATATTTATTCTTTTAATTATTTTATTTTTAGTTTTTTTAATTGAACGTCTATTAACAGGAGGTAATGATGAGTAGACAAAGATATAAGATTAACCAGCTTGTTAAAGTTAGGTTAAAGACAAGGTATGTAGAATTAAGTGGTCTCGGTGTAGTTCAAGACTATGCTCCCAAAGAATATGCAGGTTATAGTGTGCGAATGATTTGTATAAATGGACACCAGTCTCATTACTATTATAATGGCAGTCCTTTTAATAAGGACGGCATCTATCGCTGTTTACCAAAAGAGTTAAAGGCTATGTATTCTCTGTCAAATTCACATCAATCTATTTCCTTTATGAAAAGTGCAGTTTCTGGGATAATAAAATCGGCTGCACATACAAAGAGCAATTCCAAAAAATATAATCACAATAACGCTTATTGTTATTATACCAACCAATTTAAAAATCAAATGAATAATTTACTATGGTATTCTTTTGCCAATAAACGTATGAAAAATTTACAAGTGCGTTTTGATGCACGTACTCAGGAATTATTTATTGACCCAACGACTTTCACAAAATTTCCAATAGAAAGAGAACAAAGGAGAGATGAATATGTACAATAGTCAAGATATAGGTTTCGTTCAATCACAGCATATTGGGCAATCAATGCAACGCAAAGATATTCCAATGGGTTCTGTATTTAAGTTTAACAATTCCCCGTCACGTCATGGCATGGAGAATATTTACGTAGCTTTAGGTAATTTACCAAGTAGCATGGATAGCCAATGTCCTCGTGTATCTTTTATGCTTAAACCAGAAATTAAAGAGGATGTCTCTAAATTTATGGCAGAGAATACTCATGCAGATGCAGGAACATCAGGTGCTATGCTTGAAGCATTTGCTACCTTTTCAATTTCATATAAAAGAGAAAATGAGGAGTGCACAATACTTGGTGGCTTTCAATTTGGTTGGCACTCGGAAGAAATTCCTACAGTTCGTAATCTTGGCACAGAACTTGGGCGATACATCTCTTTCATCAATGACAAGATTGACCCAGATGACCCAAATAGTGAATCAAATCTTTATCTTAGTTTGGGGGCATCACAGGACTTCACTACAAAAATGAAGAGTGCTGTGATATCAAGCAGTACACCAAATGAATTCTTTAGAACCAAAGATTCATGTAAGGTACAAACAGATACTCCAGTTCTGCTGATGAAGGTCACAGATAAAAATCGTGCGAGTGCGTATGAGTTTATCATCAAAAGTCACAGGACTGTATGTGTGACTAGAGGAATAGCCACACTCAAGGTTATGAAGTAGGAGGAGTAATTATGTCTGATATTAAACAAGTTATTATTGAACACAACGAACAAGTTAAGAAGTTTTGTCAAGACCACGATTTAGATGTAGACACTCATTTTAGTCGGTTGTCTAGTGAAGCCCACCCTGTTGTCAAGTCTGCATCTCGTAAGTTCCGAATTCTTGCAGAACCTATGCTTCAATTTATTGGTGATTTGGGGCGTGCGTTTTCTGCGTTACCACGAGAGGCAAAAGAAGTTTTAAATAAAGAAACGGCGAAAATCTCCTCCTCCCCTTACCCCACCAGTATGACTAACTTTAATTATAGAATTGAGCAGAGTGTAAGCATATCATGCCCCATTATTTGGGCAGAGAAAAAGAAAGAAGTTATATATTTTCCTAATTTGCCTAGTCCTATTGTGCAGTTACTTAGAAATATAAGAAGTGATTACATAACAAAATTACAGCATACAAGCTCTCCTCCTTACCATTTTGACGTTTATAGAGATTTGTGTAACATAATAAAAAAAGAGGACGCCCTTCTTCCCTACTTTTCTGTTGAAGTTATTGATAAAATTGATGACGAATTACAGGATTTAAATAAGCGAAATGCGTGGTTACCTATACACCGAGGGATACGTAGGCTCGCTCGTAGGAACACAGTTACTCTTGAACGAGCATTAACTAGGTTGTTAATGTGGAATGGCAGATACATTGCAGAGTTAGAACGTGGTTCATGGCTTATAGAAGTTATAGCTGAAACTATTCGTTCCTTATCGAAGCCCCCTGTGATAAAACAATGTTCCACTATTGATGACTACGTAGATATGTACATATTGACAGCAGGGGAAAGCCCAGGTTCTTGTATGGATAGCACTCACAATTTTGGTAAAGTTCTTAGGCCAGAAGTTTTAGAATATAGAACTGCGTCTACTGTCACCCCACGAAAAGAAGTAGAGGGGCGACCTGTTGAGTGGTATCACTTCTGTCCTATCTCTACTGGTCATTATTTGTGTCGTGGGACTGTGGTACTGGCTCGCACCTTTACTTATGAGTATGATGATAAAAAGGTATATACTAGAGTATATGGGCACAATCAAGCTCACAAACTACAACTTACTGACCATCTTAAATCAAAAGGTTTTACATCGTATAAAGAAAAGTCAACCGAGTCGATAAAAGAGCCAATTAAATTTCATATACCTTATTATAAGTCAGGTAATAATGATTGCGTACCTATGCCTTACTTTGATTGGATACCCTTTCTTACTGTGTATGGTAAACCCCGTAATGACGGAGTTGACATTATTCTTCTTGGAAGTCTTGCAGGAACAGGCAAGACACACAACGATGTAATACCAGATGGTTATTTTTCTATGGCTATAAATTCCACTAGTGGTTATTGGTTTCCTGAAGATAAATGGCAGAGGGATGACGAGCAGCCCTACCTCTGTGTTACGTGTGATAATGAAATTTATGTGGAAGAAGATGAGTATTATGAGGGAAACGGGGATTTATATTGTAGTAAAGAATGTTTTTCTGAGGTTGGTTTTTGGACAACACATAATATGTCTGATACTCCTCGTACTCTCCATGATTCTGTACCTATTAACAGGGACGACCCTCGCTGGGAACTAGGAGTTAACGAGATAGACATGAATAGACCTACAATCGAAGATGGTTTTGTGCATCAGTATTATATAGACAACGTAGACGATATTAATAGGTATGATTTTTTAAAAATCACTCCTACTTGTGTTCCTTTGCGTATAGGTTACGCTAATACTTATGTAGCTACTAGAACAAGTATGTTACTTACTAACTATTCTTGTGCTGTGTCAGAGGATGTACATTTCATGAGTCCATCTAGTAACGTCAGGCATACACTCTTAACGCATATTATATCCTATGGTAAAGGCGAGGTAGCCGTGACTAAGTGGTGTACACCTGCAATACCAACGGATATTCATTTTGATGCTATTACTTTAAGTGCTTATTTTGAACCCTGCCCTGCTAAAATTGATAATGAAATTTGGGCATCTAGTATTGTTACAAAGCACTTTCATTTATTTCCAATCAGAGTGCCTATTGATAACGAGGGGGAGCAGATTGACATTAGTAAGCCTTATCCATTACTTACTAAACAAGCATTGTCTGGTTTGTCTACCCCTACTGTTGACGTAGATTCCATGATTGCTTCCCATGTAGAATTAATTAAGAAAAATTACGCATACGTTAACGATTATAATTGTACCCAATATTTAACCCCTATTATATTTAAGGAGAATATATAATGTCTACATATTTCAATTTAAGCAGATATACTAACCCAAGACCAGAGTTTGATGAGATGAGCATTGTCAAACGAGGTAAAGACATGAACACACTATTGTATGATTTACTTGTTACTCGTTCACCTCATGGTCACGAAGATAACATTAGCACCATTATACAAAAGTTCTTGTCCTCTAACAAGATTAGTTGCGAAGTACAACAAGACACTGAAGGTAATCTTATTATCAGAAACAGTAAAGATACTAAGGTTATGTTTAGTTCTCACATGGATGTAGTCCCCAATCAAGGTTTTGGTGACGCCAACACTTTGTTTACCACCAAAGATGGCTATGTATACGCAGGTATTGATAAAGTTGTGCATAAGTTTACTTGCATCAAAGACAAAGAGATTCATGAAGAACATGAAATCAAAAAACGTGCTAAAGACAATGGGTTCGACTATGAGTATTATACCATTATGCCACGTAATACTCGTAAACGTATTGCATCTGTGTATGGTACAGATGATATGTTTCAAGAGGCTTGGAAACTATGTGATGGCATGGATTATCACGTTGACAAAGCTATTAAGACTACGCCCAATGTACTTGGTGCAGATGACAAACTTGGTTGTTACATTATGGGTAGATTATTGATGGCTAGAGTTCCTGGCTTGTATGTGTTCCATGTTGGTGAGGAGTGTGGTGGTATTGGCTCAAGGTATATATCTAAAGATACACCAAATGTGGTTGATGGCATGGACTACTGTATTGCATTTGACCGAATGAATTATACTGATATTATCACTAATCAATCAGGGGGTCGCTGCTGTTCTGATGAGTTTGCTGATGCGTTAGCCAAACAGATGAATGTTAAACTACCACCAAAGAAATTGATGTCCAAATCTACAAATGGTACGTTTACTGACTCTGCTAATTACACTAAACTCATTTCAGAGTGTACCAATATATCTGTGGGGTACAAAAATCAACATGGCAACTCAGAACACTTTGACCATGAGTGGCTAGCACATCATCTCATTCCATCATTACTCAATGTTAAATGGGCATCACTACCTGTTAAGCGTGACCCAAAAGCAGTGGATACGTTCGGTGGTTATGGCAGATATGGGGGCAACAAAAATTGGGGCTTATGGGGCGAAGATGATTATGCGTATCCTAGCAGTTCTAATCGTCCTTACACTGTTAAGGAGCTATTTCAAGGTGACCCTAAAGACACCTGTAGAAGTGCCTATCAGATAAACAAATCTGCTATAAATAAGATACGTCATCAAGTCAACAAAAGACTTGAGGAGTATGATGCTCTTATTGGTTTTGATGATGAAGAGTCAGAGAGTGAGAGGATTGAAAGAGTTCTACTTACGTTCTACAAGAACGATATGACGGACAGACAGAAAGCCAAGATGGTCGTTGATGCTCATGAGCATGATGACGATTGGGGTACGGGTTCTTACAATAGTGGTTATTATGGTGGATAATCATTTATTGTTTGACAATAGGGAGTTTGTGTAGTATAGTTCGAGTACTACTTATTAACGAGTAGTTGAGTACCTCCCTGCACTTGCCCCTGCCAATTCTGGTGGGGGCTTTTTTTTAATTAAATATTTGGGGTTGACAGACCTTTTGTCGCATGGTATAAACGGCATACCTGCCGCCCCCCCTCTAATACTAAAAGGAGCTAAGTAAGATGAGAAATAATCCAGATGATTTATCAAACCAGCTTATACAAAAAATAAAGAAATGGTTAAAAGAAGAGATTGAGCATAGTCAACCAGTAGTTGACGGAGAAGAAGAAATGAGTGATGGCACAGAAGACATTATCATTGGCAGACACGAGTGTGCTAAGGGCTTGAAAAGAATGATAAATCTTTGGGAGAATGATAATGATTATTAAAACTGCATTAATGTGTTTAGCTTTAAATGTTTATCATGAGGCTAGAGGCCAATCTACTGCAGGACAGATTGCAGTAAGTCAAGTTGTAATCAACAGAGTCAATGACGACAGGTTTCCAGATTCAATATGTAAAGTTGTTAAACAGCCTGGACAGTTCTCATGGCTATGGGATAAAAAATCGGATAAACCATACGAAGAAAAAGCATGGGAGAAATCTCTAGTTGTAGCAAGAACTGTATATGATGGCAAAACTATTGACATAACAGATGGTGCTACATATTATCATGCTACGTATGTAAATCCTTCGTGGGCAAAGAAACGTACAAGAACTGTAAGAATAGATAATCATATTTTTTATAAATGGGATTAATATGAATATAGCAGATGTAATAACTAAATACGCACCTATCAATGACGATAGAGTGCGTATGTCTTGTCCTATTTGTGGGGGTAAGGATACTTTAACTATTTCTAAAATAGATGGAAAACTTTTGTGGAACTGCTACAAAGCTAGTTGTAACACTAAGGGAGTGCAAGGATATTCTCGTTCTAAATCTGAAATTAAAAGTTTTTTACAAAAAAACTATCATTCTCTTGGCTACTATCAAAATTTTAGAACACCCGATTGGTTCACAATTTTTTCTACAAATTCTCGTGTCATTTATTATCTGAAAAAGAACAATTGTATGCCTGCAGTAGAAGACAAACTTGTGCAAGTTATGTATGACCCAAAGCAAGATAGGGTAGTGTTCATGGTAAAGTACGAGGGAGTTACGTATGATGCCATAGGCAGAAGTTTAAAAAGAGATGTAAAACCAAAATGGTACAGGTATGGTAAATCTGATAAATTATTTACATGTGGTAATAATGCAACAGCTGTACTAGTAGAAGATGCCGCGAGTGCGTGCGCTGTGTCCCATGTAGCAACGGGCGTTGCCCTAATGGGTACGCATATGAAAGATGCCGATTTGACATTTTTAAAGAAATTTAAAGAAGTTAAAATATGCTTAGACCCAGATGCAGCAAGAAAATCACTTGACTTACAAAAGTATTTGGCGTACATAGTAAAGTGTAGTATATTAAGAATAGAAGATGATTTAAAATATTATAATGCAGAGGAGATAAGAAAATTAGTATTGAACAACAGTTAATTAAGTTGTTGTTACGTAAAGATTTTTACGACAACAATAAATCCAAAGTTATACGTTCGATGTTTCCACAAGAGTTAGCGGATTTGTTTGACACTATTGTTAAAGGTCATAGCAAATACGATAGAAACTTAACTGTTCTGGAAATAAGAGAGTTGTATGGCGTTGATAACCCAACCGCAACCAGAGCACGTAAAGAGATTGTATCTGATATATTGGATGACATTGATTCACTTCCCCATATAGGTGAGGATGTTGCTAATGACGTTGTAAGAAGTATATGGCAACAGGAAGTGGGCAGACGTATAGCAGATTTATCTTTATCAATCATGGAAGGCTCTACTGAAAAGTTGCAAGAAATAAAATCAATTGTTGAGAAGTCTGAAGATGGTTTTGTACCAGATGATGAAACAGAGCCTGTACCTACTGATTTAGATACTTTGTTAGATTATATACAAACAGAGGATTGTTGGAAGTTTAATATTCCTAGCCTATCTAAAATGGTTCGTGGGGGCAAGGGCGGCGAATTTATGATTGCGTTTGCTAGGCCGGAAATTGGTAAGACTGCTTTTTATGTTTCATTAGCAGCTTCTCCAAATGGTTTCTGTTGTCAAGGTGCTGACGTTCACATTATTACCAATGAGGAGCCTGCTAGGAGAACTATGCTTAGAGCTGCATCTGCGTACACAGGATATACTCAAGATGAACTATTTATGAAGAAAGGGGAAGCTAAAAAGGCATTCGCCGAGATAGCTCCTAATTTAACAATGGTAGATAATGTTGATGCATCAATTGAGTGGCTTAATGTATATTGTGATACTAAAAAGCCTGATATATTAATCATAGACCAATTAGATAAAATTAATATAATGGGGGCATTTGCTAGAACAGATGAAAAGTTACGTGCTATCTACACAAAATTTAGAGAAGTTTGTAAACGTCACAATCTTTTTGGTATTGGCATTAGTCAAGCCTCCGCTGATGCAGAAAGTAAAACAAATGTTACTTACGCTATGATGGAGAATAGTAAAACTGGTAAAGCCGCCGAAGCTGATTTAATTATTGGTATCGGTAAATCTGATATAACTGACAACCAAGATGAAAGAAGATATTTAACAATATCTAAAAATAAGTTGACAGGTTTTCACGGTAATATAGTATGTAACTTAGATATAGCAAGAAGCAGGTTCACAGCATGATTACAACATTAGACGTAGAGACTACTTTTCAAAAGGATACTTCAAGAAGAAGTGACCCTACACCTTTTCATCATGATAATTATTTAGTATCGGTACAGTACAATACGTGCTCTGATAATACTCCCAAGTTTGTTTGGTTTAATCATGATGAAAAGGTTACTGATGCAAAAATGTCACACTCCCAGGTACAATCCGTATTAGACAATACTAATTTACTTGTAGGTCACAATATAAAGTTTGATTTAGTTTGGTTGTGGGAGAGTGGATTTAAATACAATAAACGAGTGTATGACACTATGATTGGTGAGTATTTACTTTTGCGTGGGCAGAAGTGGGGTGTAAGTCTTGAGGAGTCGTGCAAAAGACGTAAGGTTGCACAAAAGAAAGGTGATTTGGTTATTGATTACTTAGCAAAAGGTATTGGTTTTAACAAAATGCCCCCAGCTGTAGTAGAAGAGTACGGATGTGCTGATATTTTGGCAACAAAAGAATTGTATAATTCACAAATAGAATTGTTCAATAAGCCCGATAATCAAGATATGCAAAAACAATTAAAGTTAATGAATAGTTTTTTATATATTTTAGCGATAATTGAAAGAAATGGAATTAAAATCAATTCACAACAATTAGCAAAAGTTAAACATGATTATGAAGTTGAGAAAAAATCGTTGGAAAGCAGAATGGAAGAGATAATGTACGATGTTATGGGGGATGCCCGTGTCAATTTTGCGTCACCAGAACAGTTGAGCCAAATGATTTATTCTCGTAAAGTTATTGATAAAAAGAAATGGGCGGAAGTTTTTAATATTGGACTTAATGAAAAGGGCAAACCCTTGTACCGTCCCAGAATGAGTATCGGTGTTTTTGCTAACAATATCAAAGCTTTAACTCAAAGAGTTCACAAGACTAGAGCCAAACATTGTACAAGTTGTAAGGGTATAGGTAATTATCAGAAAATGAAAAAAGATGGCAAGCCTTACAAAAGACTCACAAAATGTTCTACATGTGATGGCAAAGGTTATATATTAGAGAATTTACCTAAGATTGGTGGCTTGACCATGAATCCTAGAGATATTCTTGATGTTTCTGCTAATGGATTTGCTACTGATAAGTCTACTATATTGCGTTTATTAAATGTAGCTAGGCATAAAGGTAACAAAGATGCTGAAACATTTTTAGAATGTGTCACTAGACTTAACGCAGTTGATGTGTATCTTAACAGTTTTGTTGGTGGCATTGAGAGAAACACACGTATTAACGGAGTTCTACATCCTAAATACAATCAGTGTGTTACAAGAACAACTAGACTATCTTCTTCTGACCCTAACTTCCAGAATCAACCTAGAGGAAATACTTTTCCTGTTCGTGCAGTTGTTGTTTCTAGATTTGAAGGTGGTAAAATATTACAAGCAGATTATAGTCAGTTGGAGTTTAGAGTAGCCGCTCAATTATGTGGAGACTCTAATATGCTAAAAGACATCTTAGATGGTAGTGATGTTCACAGATATACTGCTTCAATCATTTTTGGTAAAGATGAGAAAGATGTCACAAAAGAAGAGAGAACTTTAGCGAAGGCGCATACCTTTAAGCCTTTGTATGGCGGTGTCACGGGGTCACCTAATGAAACAGCTTATTATAAAGCTTTTGTAGATAACTACCCGAAGTTAGGAGAATGGCATGAAAATATTCAAACTGAAGCTATATCGACAGGTATTGTTGCTTTGTATACTGGTCAGCAGTTTGCTTTTCCAGATACTAGACGGCTTGCTAGGGGCGTTGCGTCGAATGCACCCGCAATCAAGAACTACCCTGTACAAGGTCTCGCAGGTGGTTGCATCATGCCGTTGGCACTTATTAAACTACAACATCAGATTAACGTCAAGAAGTTACGCTCTCTTATTATTAATACGGTCCATGACTCCGTCGTAATTGACGTGTTTCCTGGAGAGGAAGATATTGTAGCTGAAATTGCATATAAGTCCATGACAAGGGTTACAGATTTATTTGAGAATATGTACAATGTTAAATGGACAGTTCCTCTTGAGGTAGACATTGAAATTGGAAAAGACTGGCTTAATATGAAAGAAAAAAATATATACTGTTGACATGCCAAACATTATAGTGTAAAACATACAAATCTAAATTAGTAACAAGGAGAAAAATGTAAATGAATAATTTACCTACAATAAAAAAAGATATAAATTTCAATGACATAGCAGATGTTATTGGACAAGCTACGATTGATGGGCCGAGTACGGCGCACTCTACTTTAAAAATAAATAGAGACCATGAAGATGATAATGGGAAACAAATCCCTGCAGGTTCTTGGACTACATTATATGGAGATAACTTTGTGTATTCCAAAGACGTCAAGCTACAAATTTTCTTGCAGAGATTTCAATATCAACAGTATGACCCCGATGCAGGTGAAACAGTTAACAAGTCAATTATGGCTAAGAATCTTTTTCCTAACACAGAGATTCCAGATTGTCTTGGTACTATGCGTTGTGGTTCTGTGCCTCTTGCTAAACGAGAGTCACTAACTGGAGCAGATGCTATCCGCCAAAAGCAAACATCATGCTATAGAATGTTATATGGTAAAGCCTTCCTAGCAAATACGGTGAATGCTGATGGTAAAGATGTTGGGGATGTCACTGTTCCTGTTCTTTGGAGAGCCAGAGGGGCGAACTTTATGCCCTTATCTGAAACTTTAGACTCTTTATCCGCACAAAAGAAGCCATTTCTTTTTTACAAGTTGAGTGCTACTCTTAACAAAAAGAAGAAAGGTAGTAATGTGTATTATGTAGCAGAGTTTAATGTGGATAAGGATGCCGTAGAGTTTACCTCTGATGACCAAGAACTATTGCATTATTTTTCTGATTTAGTAGATAGGGAAAATAAATATGTCATGTCCCAATATGACAAAGCCTTGCAAGATGAAGGTGTAATTATTGACGTTACGGATGACACCACTATAGTCGGGGATAATATAACTGATATAGATGGTGCATTAGATGATGATTTGGATAGCTCTAATTTATTGGCTAGCTAATGAACATACATCAAGCAAAATTATTATCTTTCTTGTCAAAAGCAGCGAATGGGGGGGCAGAAATGCCCTCTCACCTGCTAGATGAATTTTCTACTTTAGCTAGACAAGCCCTAGAAAAACACTTCTCTGGCAAAGATAGAGAAGCATTTAGACTTAGAATGAGCAATGTGGGCAAACCTCTGTGCCAATTACAGATGCAGGCTAAGAATAGTGAAGAAGAACCCAAAGATTACAGTTTTAAAATGCGTATGATTATGGGGGATGTTTTAGAGGCTGTATTAATTACACTTATAAAAGCATCTGGAATAAAAGTAAAAAATATACATAAAAAAGTAGAATTAAAAGATAAAAATATTGATATTAAAGGAGAATTTGATATTGAATTATCAGATGGTATTTATGATATAAAAACTGTATCGCCGTATGCGTTTGACTATAAATTTAATACCGATAATGCTTTTGAAAATATAAAAAGTAGTGACACATTTGGTTATGTAACGCAGGGGTATGGATATGGGGAAGCCGCAAAAGTACCGTTTAAAGGATGGATAGCTATAAATAAATCAACAGGACAAATAACTTTTGCCGAAGCTCCCGATAATGTTAAAGAAAAGAAAGAGGTGTTAAATGCTCTCAAAGAAACTCATAGGTCCATTGTTAATGGAAAACCTTTTAAGAGATGTTTCTCCGACGTTGAAGAGACTTATTATTCAAAGTCTACAGGAAACAGAACCCTTGGATTTGAATGCTCTTATTGCCCCTTTAAGCTCTCATGTTGGAAAAACTTGGAGTTCAAAAGACAGCTCCCAAGTAAAGGGAGAAATCCAAAGTGGGTTTGGTATACGCACATATCTGATGAGTGGCGTGAATCTACAGATTAAATATGGAGATGACAATGTCAAAAATTTTAAACTCAAAAGATACGAAGCGGAAGAGTTCGTCCTTCAAGTCAATACGGGGGAAGCGTTTCCGTGCATCCGAAGTGAAAATACCTGTACGTACATCCCAATCAAAACTGTTACAGAAATCAGAATTGAAGAGGAAAATGTCACCGAGGACATCAAAAGCGAAGGGTAGAAGACTTCAAAATTGGGTAGCAGAAAAATTACTTTCCGTATTTAAAAATTTAACTACTCTAGATGTTCGTTCAACACCTATGGGAGTTAATGGAGTTGATGTGCAATTATCAACTGCGGCATTTAAAGAATTTGCTTATGATATAGAATGTAAAAATACAGAAAGAACTAAAACTATATACAATTATTATGAACAGGCAATTTCACACGACAACAAAGGTGAGCCATTGTTGATAATAAAAATGAATAGGCAAAAGCCTTTGGCAATAGTAGATGCCGAGCATTTTATAGAGATGGTCTCATGCAAAAACGTAAAACAATAACTTTAGCTGAAGGAGATTCAGCTTTAATAGTGAGAAACTTAAAAAATGAAGAAGCATATGATGTAGAGTTAATTCACAATTTTTCAGAAAAGGTAGATTTTCGTGAAGATGAGATGGCGTTCTACACTTTGCTCTTGCGAGGCATGGCACATTATGCTATGAATAACCCAGAATTACTAGTAGAACAAGGGCAGTTAAGTTATAGCAAAGCCTTGAAGCAATTACACACCATACACTAGGAGAAAATATGGCAGAGCAATTAGAATTTGAAGGTATATATAATGGAGAGGCGGATGCAATTAATCCTTCTCACTATCGACAAGGGGGCATAGAATGCATAGACGCTATGAAAGAAATGTTGGGAGATGGGTTTGAGTATTACTTACAAGGTGCTATATTAAAGTATCTGTGGAGATATCATTACAAAGGTAAGCCAGAACAAGACTTACAGAAAGCACATTGGTATCTTGAATTACTACTAGAAACTGTTAGGACCAAGTATGGCGGACAAAACGGTAAAGGTTAAAATAAAAATTATAGCTAATGTAGATTTAGATGAGTTCACACCAGATAAAGAAGAACTACCAATATTATTAGAAGAAACAATTGAAGATATATTTCATGAATTTTGTGGAATAGAATCAAAAGATGTAAGCGTAAGTTATTAAAGGAGACACGCATGAATAACGCATTACCAACAGACTACCAGAATTTTATAGCTATTTCACGTTATGCACGTTGGATGGATGACCAACAACGCAGGGAAACATGGAGTGAAACTGTGACTAGATATGTAGATTTTTTATCTAGTAAAGCTAACATAGATTATGATACAACTGAAGAAATATGGAACGCTATATATGGTTTGCAAGTAATGCCAAGTATGAGAGCTTTGATGACAGCTGGCCCAGCTTTAGAAAGAGATAATACAGCTGGATATAATTGTGCTTATCTACCAGTTGATGATATGAAGTCATTTGATGAAGCTATGTATGTTTTACTATGTGGAACTGGTGTTGGGTTTTCTGTAGAAAGAGATAAAATAAATAAGTTACCAGAGATACCTCATGAATTGTATGACAGCGATGATATTATTGTTGTACACGATAGCAAAGAAGGGTGGGCAAAAGCTTTACGTAAGTTATTAGCTTTGTTATACGCAGGAGAAATACCGTCTTGGGATTTATCTAAAATTAGACCTGCCGGCGCTAGACTAAAGATATTTGGTGGCAGAGCATCTGGTCCTGGACCATTAAACAATTTATTCACATTCACTGTTAATTTATTTAAAGATAATAAAGGTAAGAAACTTTCTAGTTATGATTGCCACAGTTTAATGTGTAAGATTGGTGAAGTGGTTGTATCTGGGGGAGTACGTAGAAGTGCTATGATATCTTTATCTAATCTTTCAGATATAAGAATGCGACATGCTAAAACTGGTCAATGGTGGGAAAATGCACCTCACATGGCATTGTCTAATAATAGTGTTGCATACACAGATAAGCCAGATTCTGAAACTTTTTTAAGAGAGTGGACTTCCCTTGTAGAGTCTCGTTCTGGAGAAAGAGGAATATTCAATAGAGAAGCTGCACGTAAGCAGGCTATGAGTTATGGCCGTAGAGACCCACAACACGATTTTGGGTGTAACCCTTGCAGTGAAATCATTTTGCGCCCCTATCAGTTCTGTAACCTCACTGAGGTAGTTGTTAGGGAAGGGGATGACTATAATGCTATTTGTCAGAAGGTAAAGATAGCTACAATACTTGGAACAGCACAAGCTACCCTCACTAACTTTCCATATTTAAGAAAGATATGGAAAAAGAATACTGAAGAAGAAAGATTACTTGGTGTATCTTTAACAGGTATTATGGATAATATAATGATGAGTGGGCAAAGTAAAGAAGCTAGAAAAAAATTACCTGATATTCTAGAAAGTCTTAGAATGGCCGCAGTTGAAACTAATTTAGAATATGCTAAGAAATTTAAAATTCCTGCAAGCACTGCTATAACTTGCGTTAAGCCAAGTGGCACAGTGTCACAATTATGCAACAGTGCTTCAGGTATTCATGCTAGGCACAGTAGATTTTATATGCGCACAGTACGAGGAGACAATAAAGACCCCCTTACACAATTTATGCAGAATCAAGGGATACCTAGTGAGCCTTGTGTTATGAAACCAGAGACAACAACTGTGTTTAGTTTCCCGATGAAATCCCCTGATTCATGTATTACCAGACACCATATGTCGGCTATAGAACAATTAGAAATGTGGTTGATATATCAAAGGTATTGGTGTGAGCATAAGCCTTCTGTGACCGTATCAGTTAAATCAGATGAGTGGGTTGATGTAGGCGCATTCGTGTACAAAAACTTTGATGAGATGTCTGGGGTATCTTTCTTACCTTATGAAGACCATGTGTACCAACAAGCACCATATCAAGATACTATATCCGCAGAGCAATCTTGGCAATTAGGTGTATCTACTAGTGAAAAAGGAAAAAATATACCCTTTACAATTGAGCATTATAATGCTATGAAGAGAAAGATGCCAGATTCAATTGATTGGACAAAACTAGCAGAGTTTGAAAAAGAAGACACAACTAAATCATCTCAGACTTTTGCTTGTAGTGGGGATTCATGTGAAATCGTAGATATAGGAGCGTAATATGATAAAAAAGAATATTAAATTTTTTTACAAAGGTCGTAAAGATTTTTATAAAATAGAGGAAGCAGGAAGTAAAAAACACCACGTTTTAAATCCTTTTCCTTTAGACTCAGACAAAGGTAAAGAATGGCAACGTGGATTTAACAATAGTTATTTTATAAATTTAAAAAGGCAGAAAGCTCATGAACAAACTAGGAAAACTAGAACCCAATAAATATGATAGAAAAAAATTTGACATAGATTTACAATATGGTAAGATAAGAGAGGAGCAAGTAGCAGAGATGCTACAGAATGGTAAAATTGAAGTCAAAGCAGAACGTGATATGTGGCAGAGGACGGGTAATATAGCAGTGGAGTATGAAAGTTATGGAAAACCATCAGGAATTAAAGCTACGGAATCTGATTATTGGTTTCATAATTTATGCATCGGTGATGACACCTACGCAACTTTGGTATTTAGAACAGACATTTTACGGAATATTATTGATTCTCTTGATTATGTTCGTTCAGTAAAAGGGGGGGATAATATGGCTTCACAAATGTATTTATTAAATATACAAAAGTTATTCTCTTCTGATGTAATAAAAGCATTTAGGAACAGTAAAAAATGCCAAGCAAAATGATTGAATTACAAAGTGAGCTAGAGGTGCATTTATCTCCTACACCAAGGGGCATAGGTGTAACTCTAGCACCTGATGCGCCAGGAAAGGCGGCTTCTTACGCAGAATATAATTGGACGGAACTTATAGGGGGATTGTGTGAAGCTCATACAATTCCAGTGTTACACGATAAAGATGTACGAATTACTGAAGACAGTTACAAATATCTCCTTGAAGTAGTTTTAATGATGAAACAACAATCAGATTTATTACTTCAAAAAGCTAAATCTTTTACTATAGTTTAATTATTCAATTACTAAACCTGGTATATCAAGTCCACGAAATAATTTATCAGATTGAGATTGTAAAGATAAAAAATCAGGTGAAAGGGGATTAAAGTCTCTGTCTGACAAATTCAAATCATCTATTATTAAACCTTCTCTATCTAATTCCATATAAATGTCTCCCAAAGCTGCACCAAGATATCCGTCGCCTTGAAATAAATTTTTTAATATTTTTACATCTTGAACATTTTCATAAATATTAATTTTTCCTAGTAACAAATCAGCAAAGCTTTCTTTAGTTAACACTTTTCCCATTTGCCTTTGAGCACCTAATCTTGTTACAACACTTATAAATTTAGCTGGGTCTAGAGTATATAGATTACCTATAAGTTGAGCACCAGATAAAGCAGAACCTGCATCCGCTCCTGTTGTTCTTGTAACTTGTGCATAGTTAGTTACCCCCTCAAGTATATCTAATGTTTCTTTATCAAAAAAACTTTTTAAAGTTGTATTCTCATTTATTAATTCTAAAAATCCTGTCATTTTATCAACATCTAAAGTAAAATCTCCTCGTTCTCCATACGCACTATTTTTTGTTACTGCAGTTACTGCTCCTCCATTTGCTGATTTACTAAATATAAAATCTATTAATGATTTTTGTATATTTTCTATTGCTTTTGATTGATTCTTTATTCCAGCATTTCTAGCTACAACAAGTAAACTTTTTGCAGAGGTTTCAATATTTGAAGGGTCTTTAAAAATTTCGGATATAGCTATACCAAGCTTAGTAGTATCTGGTTTTGATACTATATTTTTTGCTAAAGTATTTTCTAAGTTTGCAAACTCTG
>Ga0098052_1001097_pt1 | contig 17036 bp, 8 predicted proteins | sample 15_taG_FD_81591 | JGI IMG/M metagenome (GOLD analysis project Ga0098052, IMG submission 81591) | Marine viral communities from the Subarctic Pacific Ocean - 15_ETSP_OMZ_AT15312 metaG | ecosystem: Environmental > Aquatic > Marine > Oceanic | place: Pacific Ocean | collected 2015-01-18
ATCTAATTCATTTGCGATTTTAATTAATTCTTTAAGCATGTTAAAAGTCTCTTACTACTTTAGCCTGCTGAATCCCCGCTGGATCCTCAATGATCGTAGGAGGATGCGTCGAACTGGCGGCGGCTGGATCTTGCAGCCTGAGTAAAACATCGGTTCCTGATGGGGTATATCCAGCCTCTGTGGTTATCATTTTACTTAATAAATCAGCTTTTGATTCGTTATCTGCCCTCCACATTGACAAGTTCAGCCTTCCATCCGCCGAACCTTCAAGCAAGTCCAATACTTTCTTTGGAGCACGCGGACCAGTATAGTCTGGATTAACATCTTCTTCTGAGGCATGATATTGCTCTTGACCCATTGTTTGTGCAGTATGCAGTAAAACTATATGAGAAAGTTCATGGGCCAAAACTGAGGCAAATTCATCTTCAGATTGCCAACAATATTTTTCATATATATCTGGTTCGCAAGTAATTCTGGCCCCAAGACTCCCCGCGCCACCGCCCAGCCCTGTTACTCCGGCGGCACAAATTGCTCCAGAGGGAGCGTTGCTTCCAATTTCCGTTACCTTGTCCAAAAACTTATATTTCCTATCTATTTTCATTGCAGCAATATCATCATCGGTTAAGTCAATTGTTGAGCCAATAACATTTGGATCCATACTATAGTATGTATCTTTAAGAGATACAAATATATCAAATGCAGCATTTGGCTCTGGAACCCATGAGCATATTTGCGAAACTTCATCAATTATTGAGGTATCAACAGGCTCTTCTGCCGCATAGGAATGGAGTATACGGTCTGCTCTATCGGCCTCTTTCGTCAAGCCCATACTGTCTAATTCATTTGCGATTTTAATTAATTCCTTAAGCATTATGTCTCCCCTCTACTCGATAGCTTCATTGCTAATCAGATCCCATACGCTCTTCCATTTTGGATTTCCATCTTTATCCACCTTTGGGACGACATCATAGATCTTAGACCCTGCCCAGATATCCTCTAATTCGTTTGCGGTTGTTATGACGACAAATGCTTCATCTGCATATGTTTCTCCGTCATCAAGAACTATCAAATACGCCCCAAGCTCTTCTCCTCTGGGGAAATTACTTCCTGTTCTTTTATTTCTTTTATTTCTTTCTTCTTCGAAATCAATCAACTCGCCATGCGATAGCTTTATAATCCTATTGACAACACCATCCAGATAGTCAGCCTCGACACTAAGCCCTCGGCCGTCTAATTCATTTGATATTTTGATTAATTCTTTAAGCATTATTAGGTCCCCTTTTTTTACACTGATGTTATTGGTCTGGCGGCAGTATCAAAGTTACGCAAAGCTAATGCGCGTTCCGAAGAACCCTCTTCCGCCTCTTGGACAGAGTCAGCGACCTCTAATAAGCTGCCCATAGGCCCTCGCAGGCTTTCTGGAAAATTTGGCAATAAGAAAATCTTATCAACTAGGTTGCTCCTAAGGGTGTTATAGATCATGATGCCATTCCGGCCCAACTCAAGTGTAGCCTTTATATCTTCGATCATTTTCTTCAGAACGAGGCCGGTAGAGGACGCTAACATCTGGTCAATAATATTCATTTGCCCCTGAGAGTCGACACTCTGAAGGTTGACTTCGTCTATATTATGAGCTATAATTCCACCGACAGAGTAGGAGCCATCGGATATGTCCATAGTCCCAATCTCATCTAGATGGCTACCACCTGAGTGAGGAGACGTGCTTGGAGCGTTTGGAGCTTTAAGCTGAAGAGCTCCTCCCTCAAAGAATAGGTGAAAATACTTCCCCTTAAAGGGGAAGTTCCCCCGCCACCCAGGGCGCTCGGCATTAGCTCCCGGCATAGACTTTGCTATATCGGCTAATACTCCGTCTCCCTGTGTGTATGTACGAGTAAATCTTTCGTCAGAAGAAATATCAGATTCAGTTGGATAGTGGCTTCTCGGCCAAGGCGTGCCATCTTTCTTTACCAAAGTGAATGCCCAAGCAGTATCATTTGCATTATCAAGGATCTTAACGAAAGGTCCATCGTATCCTTCGTATCGAGGATCCTCTCTGTTGTCAAAATCTTGCATCCAATCATTCCCAAGTCTTCTCCGCACATGATTCTTGCGCCTGACACTCTTTCCTACGGCATTACCTGCAATGCCGCCCGACATCATATTGCCCACATCTCTCGCCACCTGCTCTGTAGCTCTATCTACACGAACTTGACTAAGCAATCTTTGCCTGTATGCTGAGTGAACTCTCTTTAGTCCCTTTTTTACATCTTTAAGAGCAGCATGTGATCTAACATCCTGGTTGTACTTATCCTCGAAGGCATTCCATATATGCCGATAGACCGAAGACCACATTGTTTCGAAATCTCTTTCTGAGGTCAGAAACCACGGGCCCCCTCTGAGCAGCTCCCTTTGGCCGGCCTCATATGCAGCTAGGCCTCTAAGCATTTCTTCCGAAAGAGCCTCTCTGGCTCTGGCGTTATTTGCGTGCCGTAATCCTATCGATTTAACCTTGCCCTCGACCTCACTTCTTATTGACGAAACCACATCCCCCGGGATGCTCCGTATGTCACTCCAGCTTGGCATAGAAGGGACGCCTAAGGCCTGCTTTCTTAGCTCGAAAACAGCCTTCGCTTCCTTCGTATAGCTTGATGCTTTAAGCCAATCTTCTAATATTTTAAGTGTAATCTTCATTTTTAAACTCTTTGTAACTCATATTGCTTCGAATAACGCCTAAGAAATTCTTGCAAGAAATAACGCTGAACCCCGATCTATCTTTCCCAATACTTTTATATTGTACTTTTCTTCCCTTGCCTTATTAGGCATATTATCTTTCATTATTAATCGATATGTATCAGACAGAGCGTCAAAAGCCATGTAGCTATACCCCCCTTTCTTTACTTCAGCCAAAAGGCCAAAGATTAAATCATTAACCTTCATTCTATACGGCTTATCTATTAAGAAATTAGACACGTAAAATATCCCTCCATCTTTCGCAAGCTGTATCATCTCCTCCGCAAACGAATAAGGGTCTTGAGCACAGTCTTCATCAAAGCAATCGAAGTCTTCTCCATCTATATTTTCTCCATAAAATTCGTCCTCAAAGACTAACTCATATCCATAAAGATAACCGCCCATTTGACTTGTTTTATCATCAATATAGGCGACTCCTGCCGCGCCCGGCTGGGCCATATCATCAAGAATGTCTGCAGCATCTTGTGCATATCCTGGCGGAAAATATTGCTCCTCCAAAGCCTCCATTTGTTTTGCCTTTTCTTTATCTATTTCTTTTGACAAATCATTTATTAAAGCAGCATTTTTTATAATATTATATATATAATTCGCCTCTTGATAAAATCCGGATTTTTGCAGCCAGCCTCTTAGTGTGGCCAGCCGAGGCTCTTCTTTGGGGTCTATATCGCCTTCCTTATCCGCGTTTGAATCTAATAAGTCTTTTACTGTATCTCTCATATAAGAGTGCATTCCTCGGCCTTTGTCACTATCTCCCCGCTGGTGACCTCGCTCGCTTTTTGGGAACCTATCTTCTTCGTTTACGAACACCTCTCCTAAGCTCTCCTGCGCTTTATCTAGCATTGCAGAGTGAGTTGACGTGCCAGTTCCGGGCCTATAATCTACAAATGATATAAATCTTCTTCCTTCCGCTTTATTATTTAATATAAATCCGGCAATTACGTCTGACAGCTTGTTCAGGGCAACATCTTTTGCCTCAAGATCAAATGGCATCTCATGGGGCCTTCCGAACTGTGAGGCATCCCACTTGACTTTTGTTAGGCCAGAGCGCTGCGGAGTATCTTTAAATAACCCCGGGTTATCATAGGCTGGAAAATCATCCCACATGTCTTCCGGAACTACGCCCAAAGGTTCACTTAATGTTACAAAAAATAATGGACCAGGAATGCGCCCTTCTTCTACATCTTTTTTAACAGCATGATATGCCTTATAATAAGTACTTCTCCTGCAATGCTCTGCCCCCCAAGGCTTTGTAACTGCGCACGGAACTAGAATTACAGTTTTGTATTTTTCTGGAATTTTATATTTAAGCATTTTATCATGCCAATCTTTGACGACTGGATGATCGAGCAGGCCGACTGTCTCCCCTGGAGTATATGCTGTTAGCTCTCGGTTTAAAGAAAATTCTTCCGGGAATAACTTCTGCCTCCTATTTACAATGTCCTCTCTTAAAACTGGCCAATCTTCTTCTGAAATGTAATGCTTCGTAGGAGTCGCCTGCTGGCCTAGTTGGGCTTTTTCAAACTCGCTTAATTCAATATTTTGCTTCTTGGACATTATCTGAGCCCCTCCTCAAAGCAGCCTTTTAAATAAGCTATATCATATAAAGACGTAACGTCCTCTCTTAATCTCGCCTCCTTTTGAAGCCAAGCATCAAATGCTATTATATATTTTGTACGACCGATTGCTCTTTGTTTTCTTGCCGATGATATTACCTGCATTTGTGATGACAATTGATCTCGCGAGTCTTGTATAGACAATATTTCTTTAAACAAACCTACACACTCCTCTTGTTGAGAGGCCTTGCTGCCTCCATCGCTACAAGATACGGCAAAAATAAGAGAAAATAATATTACTAGACTAAACACAGGCGGCCTCTTTCGGGCTAAAAACCTGATTATGAAATTGGCTTATTTTCTTAACTCTATCCTTCTTTCCTTTTGGAAGTTCTGGAACATCAAACTTTGGAGACAGTAGATTTATGCTGCCCGATGCCCTCCAATCTGTATATTTTTTTCTCCATGCGAAATCACGAGGATCATATGGCAGCCTTTTGCTGTCGTATGATCCTACCTCAATTTCAGAATATCCCTTTCCAGATAAAAAGTATTCTATATTAAAGTTTTCCTCAACTCTTTTCGCCAACATAGCATAAAGAGTTTCTTTAGAATAGCCAGTAATCTCTCTAGAGCTTCCTATATATGATCTATTAGTTTCAACATTATCTAAAATATACCCATTATCTTGAGGCACATAATGAAAGTAGCTCTGTGCGGCGAGGCCCCAAGACCCATTGATGTAGAACTCCAAAAGAACAACTCCCGCCAATGGGTTTACATAGGAGTCAATTGCGGCCCCTTCGCCCAAGCCGCCGAGGCGCTGACAACACTGTGTATCTACGCCGACCTTAAAGTGAGTTGGATCGTAAGTCTTTAAGACTCTGAATCTAAAGTTTTTACTTTTTACTTCCCAGTTAAGATCAAATAATTTTTTGTCTTTGGTAACGACATGCTCATTGTATTCTTCATATGCGGAATAATCTCTAACCGCAGTAAGCTCCACATCTACAGTCTCCATCAGCTTTCTGAGCTTTAATTGCTCTTGTAAAGAATCTTCAGATAACCCTTCTAAATTGGGCCTTATCCTAAGTCCTTCTCTGCAAATTCTATAGGCCTCTCTAACTCTTTTGTAAAAGCCGCGAGAAAGCATTTTTGATACAAGCAAGGAATCAATTATGGGCTGGTATCGCCTTCTTATGTTGGCAAGCCCACCTAGTTTGGCTAATTTTGTACACATATCAAAATATTTATTAACAGTATTATTTTTGCCAAAATCCTTGAAATTAGGATCATTCATCATTCTTGCGAAATAGCCTGTGCTCAAACCATGGCCCCTATTATGAGCAAATGATGATATTCTAAATATTTTTGCGAGCTTTCCCTTTAGTCCGTCCATATTTGTAAATATTAAGTTAAAAAACTGCTTAATCTCAAGATATCCGAAGTTTCTTTCGGATATTTTTGAATACTCTTCTTCTGCTATATTTAATATTTTTTCAAATTGTTGAGCATGAGAAAGCTCAAACTTATTGGCTATAAGGATTGATACAGAATAAGCAGGGTTGCTAATGTCGCTCAACCCACGGCTGGCCTGGGAATAAAATGACAAAGATTTATCGACAAATGGGCCATTCCCGGTACGACCATGATGATACCTGCCTCTTTCGAACAGGGAGGCCGTGACCAAACCTACCTCGTCAGACATTTGCTCTGTTAATTCTCTTTCCCAAATCTTTATTAATTTATTAAAAGGCATTTTTTTATTTCTCAACCTTTTGTTTAAGACAGAATAAGATTTAGCCATACCTCTGGGTCCGACCTCTTTCATAAAAGACATTCTCTGCTCAAAAATATTTTGAATTCTTCCTGCATAAACAATGCTTTGAAATTGGTCTTTTGCCTTAGGTATCTCCATTGCGATAGTAACAATATCATTTAGTTCTTCAGATAATTTTATATATTTTCTATAAAACTGTTTCACATCAATATCCCAAGCGGTCGCAGAACTGGCTTCACTCCCGGGCCGGCCGTTTCCAGGGGGATCGCGAAAGAAGGGCTGCGTATCGTTATATCTGTCTGCAAAAATACCTTCTTTTTTATATTTTTCAGCTATCTCCTTAAACATTTCTTCGGATACTATGTTGATAAATTCCATTTTATTTATTAAATTAATTAAATTTTCATCCAGAAACTTCCCCTCTTGAAGCTTTTGCGGCAATCCCCTATGATCAGTATCCATTTCTCCTTCCGGCAGAACATCTTGAAATAAATGATTAATTATAGGCCAAGTTGATGATGACTGGTAACCTTTGCTGGAGTTTATTATAAACCTCGGAATGCCCAATTCTGATAGAAAATTATCTTTATTTGCTATGAGTGTCTCTACCGACCGGGCGTCTGGTTCGTCGCCCGACTCGCCGGCTGGCCCATCGACGAGAGGGGAATGGAGCCCCCGGAAGCTAAGTCCATCATAATAGATCAGCTCATGCATCAGGCTCTTCGCAAGAAGTATATACCCTGGGAAGACAGAGATTACTGATCCTCTCAGGCCTTCTTTTAAAGACCTTAGCGTGTGTGCCTCTATAATCGAGCCATCATAACCAGGGTGGGTTGACATCCCTTCCAATGCGGACTCAACAGCCTCTCCAAACTCCTCTGCCCGCTGCCGGCCCTGCGAGGCTCTAACATCAGGTCCGAATCTACCTCCTGATGCAGTAACTCTTATAAGCTCTCCGTAAGAAGAGTAAAGGCCAGATTCTTTAGCGTAGGCGACCTCCTGGCCTTGACGGACATTTTTGGCCATGTTGCTCCTCCGGGCAAACGGAGAGGTTCTAGTCTCGGCCATGAGGCGTTTAACTTCAGCTTTTGAAATCTTCTCGGAATAAGACATTATTTTTTTATGAATATGCTCCATACCAGGGCCTTCTAGGTTTTTGAAAGAAATCTCCCCCTCATCTATCAGCCCCATCATAATTTGGACGACATGCCTCCGCCTGTCATCGGCCTTAGAGATGAAGCTGGTAAAAAGGTTTTCTGCAGCGCGGCGTTTTAATTGATCTATAACAAGAGGCTTGGTTTCCGGATTTTTTAACAAAAATTTAGGATAAACAAACATCCCTTTAAAGTTTACACCATGCCTATCTGCCTCCTCAGACCAGCCTCTGATTAAAATTTCTATTGATTCTTTATTTATTGCGAGAAATGGCTGCGTGCTTCGATCCGAATAGGATAGCTCCTCGGACAAATGAGACTCCATCGAGAACGTTGTCATTCCTCTCATCTCATCTTCGCTTATTCCAAATATATCATAAAATGTTTTCAAACAAATATCATCCGCAGCCTTTTTAAGCCCAGGGGCAATAATTGCAGCTTGGACCCTTTCTGAAGTTCTTTTTATTATCGTAAATATTAATGATGCAAAATGGTTTATGACCTCATACATTTTTATTTTATTATGAAATAATAAATTTATATCAAACAAACTTATATCTTTACTCGCGTGCTCACCGCTGGTGCCGTACTTAGTCGCGTTCCCCATCGCCCCGATTTGGTTATTATAATAATTATATCGACCAGTAGGCTCTATTTGATTTTCAAGCGTGTTTACAACATCCTGATAAACAATATCCAGTTCATCCCTAGCATATTGCTCCACGTACTGCATATGCCCGGACTTCTGCAAGCCTTCTATTCTGGACTCCAACTCTCTGTTTAAAGCCCTCTTCAGCCTCTTTATAAACCTCAGCCCCCTCCGGTAAGAGTCAATCGACGCTCTTAGGGCGGCATCATATGCTTCTAATTTCCTTGCCTTATCTTCATGCCATGACGTAATAGTGACCCGCCAATAGCTCCAGTTGTTCCGCCCCTGGTTCGCTTGGGAGGATACTAGCGAAGGTGTCTCTTCTAAAAAGTCTTTTAGACTTTCAGAGTCTATAAACCAATTGTTTTCATGATCATTAAAAAACTGTTCAATAAGAGGGGTTGGATACCTATATTTGTCCTCCCGCCCCGTTTTTGCTCCAAATATTGATTTTCCTGCAGAATTACTAAGAACTTCATACGAATAATAATAAATTCTGCTTTTTAAATCTTCTATATAATCACCGAAATCTCTAAACTCCTCTGGGTTTGGAGTCGTAGGCTCTGGGGGAAGCTGATCTTTTGCTTCGTTTATTATTTTCATAAATTCAGCCTTGGTGCCCTCAACCCTTTCGTAGAGGCTTCTGAGGTCTTGCTCCATAGATGAATATTTCTCTGGACTCAATAGATTCTTAAACTCTCCAACCCTTTTCTCTATTGCTTCAATGTCGCTCTTTTTCCCTGGGGTAAGATCCTGCGCTTGCCACGCACTAGGCTCTCTCCCATGGTCTTCGACAAACTGTTTTATCGCCTCTTCCTTTCTTTTCTCATATGCTTCGTCTTCAAGCCTAAGCTCAGCAAGGTCCTCCTCAACAATCCCTAACTCCGGCGTAAATCTTATAGCAGGTTCGACCCCACGCATTCTAACTTGTCTTGGGGGAATATACGAAGGGGCTTCGTAATTTAATTCCGGGTAAACATCTCTGTAATTTTGCGTTGCCTGCTCAAAATTGGCAGGCTCGTTTGGAAGCATCATTACTTCATCAATTATTTCCTGCTTATCTCTAGTTGGCATACCCCTAAGTAGCGCTAACATTATTGCTTTTCTTGGCCCAACTTGAGAATCGGGCATTGGCGTGCTCTCAAACTCTATTCCGCTTAAGTCATATCGATCTTCCTCTGAGTCTTCTGAATCCGATAGTGTATAGCCAGAGCTTTGATTCAAGTCTTCGTTGGAGTCAAACAAAGATAACTGTTCTTGTGCTAAAGACAATAATGCATTAGACTCAGGCTGTAAGCCTGATGCTTTTAAGTACCTTATTAACTCTGTCACCCTAAGCATTGTGTCTCCTATAAAGCTGCTGCTTTAGCGTAATCAAACCCAATGGCCATTGCATCGGCAGCAACTTTTGCCGCCTCTGTTTCTGCGGACGGAGTCATTATTGACGGCGCGATTGGAGGGCCTGGATGAAAGGTATACACTATGAGTCCATCTTCCCCAGGGCCTAACAAGATCGTTGTAAATTCGGATCTAGCAAGATCACTAGGAACATCTGCGTTATCAACCAACACTGTTACGAAAGGAGTCTCCCCTTTATGTCCCAACACCATTTTTATTGGAGTATCTGGTTCTAAATCTTCTAACTTAATAAGGCCAAAAGTTCCAGGAATATCTGCCTTATACCCCTGCGCATCACCAGCAATCTCAGGGTGAGGATAAGGGGTCCACACTGCAGCCTTTAAGCTTTCTATGTCTTGAGGCTCAAAAAAAGTTGAGCCTTCGGCCTCTCCTCCAGGGTTCCTCGTCAAAAAAGTATTTTTAAAATGTCGCATTTCGGCGCTTCTGTCTATCGCATCAGCAACTATGCTTGATGCTTCACTCTCAACAGCTTCATCTGCCTGAAGTGCTTCGAGGGCAACTCCGCTCTCGAACTCGTCGGCGTCATCCTCTGCAAATTTTAAAATAATATTATCCAACTGACCAGCAAGCCTAAGCAGCCCTCGGTCGTCTAATTCATTTGCGATTTTAATTAATTCTTTAAGCATATTTTTACTCTTTTATATTCCTTTATATATTACTAAATATAGATCTTCTTAATAAGATCATTAACCCCGCAAGCTTCCTTGGCAAAACCTAATTGCTCAAGATATCTTGTTAAATCTGCAAGCTTTTTAAGGCCCAAGTCTTTTACGAAGCCTTCTGTAATAATTTCTTCGTCCTCGTCGCCCGGGCCCTTCTTCCGTGAGGCGATCTCTCCTAACAATCTTTTTACAGCGCCCTTGAATCCTTCGAATTTTTGTTCATACATTTGAGTTTCATCAGGATCTTTGTTGCAAGAGTATCCCCATATATCATCATATTCCAAATCCTCTCCCTCAATCATAGCCATTAATTTGCTTAATGGCTCTTTCGCATGTCCCACTGGCCCCAGGTAACCTTCTCCTACCGGCGCAGCGCCAACCAAAAGTTTAGTAATAAACTCATCCAGCCCTAATCCGGGAGAGTTAGATAAAACGATTATTGCTTTAATCATTTTGTTAGAAATATCCGGGTTAGGCTCATCCCTCTTAATCCTTGCTTTGATGGCGGCAGTATTTCCCTCTATATCTTCTAAGCAATCTTCGAGTTCTTTTATAAATTTTTCCAATCCAAATATCGCAACCAAATGTGCATTAGACTTATACCCCTCAAGATGTTTCCCAAAGGAGCTTATGTCGGTGTGATACTTAAATACAGACTTGCCTCTTATGCCATTTATATATCTAAAGGTCCTATTATCCAGCCTTCTGTTACCAAGCGTTACGTAAAATTCATTATATAAATTCATCTCAGAAACTGTAAGCTGATCATCCTCCTTTTCTCTAAATGGCGTCATAAATTCCTTAATTTCATCCAAACTAATTTGGTCGCCTAAATCTTCTATTTTTCTCTTTAGCCTTGTTACATCTTCGTATTCAGCCTTTATCGCCACACTTGCATCACGCCCAATAAGAGACCTATCTTTAATTATAAAAATAGCCCGAAATGCCTCGGGACTAATAGCCTCCTTATTTTCAAATAAGGTTTTTGCCCAAGAATAAATTGCATACGCAGGAGAGTCATCTATTATAACCCCCATTACCCTTAAGATCTCATTAGATAGATCGCTGGCACTATCAAACTCTTTGTTTGATATAATATCCCATAGCTCAACGACATCTTCCTCCGTCATTCTTCTATATTCATTATTTGGCGCCTTGTGTCTAAAGGCACTAACGTATCTTGTGGGAAAACTTTGGAAAAATTTATTATATCCATTTGTAATAATTTCTATAATTTCGCTTATAGGCAAGCTTACATTAGGATCAGTAAGGCCATATCTTTTAACAGCCCTATTTAAGAGCCATCCCTCTTTGTCGATATTTATACTATCTTCTTTTAGGCTTTTTATTAAACTTTTAACTATAAATATATCATTAAAATTATCAACAGAATTATCTCCGAATAAACGTTTTTTTAATTCGTCATCAGAAAATCTTGTAAAAACATTATTATATGATGCTTCAGTAATTAGTGTAAATATTGTAGATGCAACCTTGTCCGGAATAGATTCCCAGATTGTATTCCAAAACGCCTCAACATTTGAATCATTATCATTAAAATCCGGTCTTTCACCAAACTCAGGAAAAATCCCCAAAGATATAGGGCGCTTTCTAATTCTTTTTTCTTTCTTTAATTTAACATCCAAATGTTTAATGCTTGGATCATATTCCAGGCCCATGATAGCCCTATAGCTATCTAGATCTGCCGAGGATATATCTAAAGAAAAGCCTACGGGCGTCCATGAATAAAAATTCAGAAACTGTTCTGACAAAACAGGGCTGCGAATATCTCTTTTCGCCTCCAAATATCTATCTACTTCTTCTTTTTCCCCGGCATGGTCGGGATGAGTAAGTTCAGCATAATTAATTCTCGGATAATTTGTTACAGAAATCGGCGGGGGAGGCGAATATGGCTTAAGTTTTTCGGACAAATCTTTTAATTGATCCAAAAAGGCAGAATAAATCGCAGTTATGTATTTATTGGCCAACGCATATGAGGCGCTTGTAGGCGAGAAGACCTCCTCGTTGTTGATGTCTTTTTTGGCAAAGTCTTCAACAGCTTTTTTAACAATTTCATTTAAAATCTCTACAATAACTCGGGCATGCTCTACTCCAAAGTCATATAAATCATATCCGAGATCGCTGCACATTAAAATCTCTTCTATCGCCTGCTCCAAGTCTGAGATAGGCACATATGCCTTATTGTCCTTATCTACCAACCAGTGGGGGTCTGGCAATCCTGCTTTTAATGCCTGATCGCAATTGGGGGCCATTATTGCTATAAAAGACGAAAGGGCTACTTGCTTCATTTTTGATTCAACCAATACAGTTCCCGCCTCTTGCTGAAGCTGGGTTCTCAACGAATGGTATCCTGCAGACAGCCTCTCGTCGTTAGTGCCTCGGGCACCCCTTCTGCCCCTGCCCCTTCTCTTACCGCCATCTTTAAAAGAGGGCATTATACTTATATCCCACGGAAAGAGGGCTCCTCTAGAGCCACTTATCCTTAAGTTAAGACGATTTGACATGGATATGTCTAAATCATTTAAAAGAATTTTAACAGGAGACTCTTCTCCGTTTATTTCCTGAGAATATTCTCCAGTATGTCCGTAGGAGGTTCTAAATTTAAATAACCCCATCTTTACATCACTTTCTTCCAAAAAGCTGATGTTTCCCGTGGGGTTGTCCCAGCCAGTGCCCCGACCTTCAAAAACGGCTATCTGCTCAATCCTGTCTATGTCCTTCTGAGATACCTTATCGTGAGGGCCGGCGATGCCTGTGGGATAGGTTCTTAAGTCGCCGCTCCAGCGCGGGTGGGCAAGTAAGGTTTGATAATTTTTCTTGTTAGCGCTAACTATAGAAGAAAGACCGCTGTTGGAAACAAAGCTTTTACAGGCTGTTCTTAATTTTTTAGCCTGGGTGGATCCGTCGCCTTGCCAATACGGATCTGTTCTGGAAGCTGAAAGATATTTCAAAATATAACTAAATTCCAAAAACTGCCTAAGAAACATGGCCATATTGCTCAATATACTCTTCGACGAGGCATCGGTGGCGTCGTCGGCTGGAGTAAACTCCCTCTTTGCTTTATCATTGAAGTAATGAATATGATAAAGCAAAACTGTGCCAACGTCAGTCCAGGCATCAAATATAAGGTCGCCCTTGAGATTTGTCAATCGACCCCCAGATGAGCCTCTTGTTCTTGCCTTTCGACTTACTCGCTCCGCCTCAACCCCGACATCCTGCGGGCTAAGAATCGATGATTCAACCATTTTAATTAATTTATTGTCAACAATGAGATCTGAGGGAAGTCCGGCAGTATCAGCTACAGCCTCCCTCCAGACATCCTGCCTCGCTTTAGCTTCTTCGACGGAAAGGCGCTCCCCCGTGTCCTCCTCCATCATGCCTAGCGCTATGTTTGCATAATCAGGAAAATCCCATAAATTTTTGTCCGCACCTTTTGCATATGTATAATTGCACCATTTGGCCCCCCGAACATTGTCCAGGCCGTGGATAGCTGCCATTTTTAGGAAAAGCTTTCTTTCCCTATCCAGTCTATTCATCATGTTTTCTACATGATTTTTCCCCTTATCTTCTATAATTTCAACATACTCTAACTGAATATCTTGAATTCCACCGCTTCTTTTAACATCATTATGAAAGCTTCTAATAATCATAGCTCCAGTGCTGCCATATGCGTCCTCTTTGACCGCATCCTCCAGGGACTTCTTGTAATCTATATATAATCCGCCATCTTTTTTAAATAAATATTTATGCTGCTTATATCTTCTGAATATATTTGTAGTTTCTCCCACATAATATAAATATGATTTTTCACCAATTATTTTTAAAACATAAAGTACGGACCCCAAATCTCTGCCCCAAAAAACATCTTCGTATTTTGGAAGAGATATTGTTTCTTGGGCCAAAAAAACTTCACGATCCAAGCCTTTGTCCCGATTTAAAAATCTTATAAGTTCTGATATAGTACTTGCTATAACCTCTCTATTTATATCGTCAAGATACCTCGCAAACTCCTTCTCTACAATTGCGCCTAATGTTTCATCTTCGCTGAGAGTGTACTGATACGTATCTATTTTACAATCTTGCGTATATTCTGCGAACCTATCTCTATAATTTATTTTATCCGACTTACAAAGCGGTAAAGCTACGGCATATTTAAGCAAAGTATTACAGGCGAGCCTTTCTTCGACATACCCCTGCTTATTTAAATAATTTGATAGAATAGATAGCTTGCTTGTCATTTTTAATTATACCTCTGATATTTTACGCAAAAAAGTTCTCATGATCCTCGCTCTTTTGACGCTAGACAAGTTGTCAGAAGTTAATCTTGCAAGTCTATCACCACGATAGACGAGTCCGTCCTCAGGTGTGGCCTCATATGATCCCTCAGCATAATCTTCAAGAACACCTGATCCTTCACCCTCCCCCTCATCTTCGTCCTCCCAATCTCGGTAACCCTCTTGATGCACCGTCCTCGCCCCGCCTAAACCCTCGTCTTCAACATGAATAAATCGCGGCAGCCTTCTCCTGGGCCCGACTGTTTCCTCCGGCATCTGCTCGACGGGGAGTCCATCTTCAATGCGCCGATTCTCTCTGCGCTTATCTAGCCTTGCCTGAAGCCTTTCGTGATCGATTCTGTCTAAAGTTTCATCGCTTAATTCTCCAGGGTTATTTATTCCGAAATAGTCAGAGGAAATCTGTTGAGAAACCTCCTCTTCTTCGTACGAAACTGGCCTCGAAATAAGGGGATATCTGGCCCTTTCTATCTTATCTCGAAACATGAATCCTTCTCGAAAGGCTTTATCATCTCTATATATGTCAGATCGTTTCGGCCAAACATAATTCATATGATCAAGATAATCAATCAAGTCTGGATCATCAGAATGCTCGCCCATGCTATCAAAGGTTTTTATAGACCAATACATAAATCCATATACAAAATCTTGAGAAGTATGGTCTTGGCCTCGGGCATCAGAATGCTGATTCGGCTTAAGCCTCTCTCTTTTTGTTAACTCTTCATAAAGAAGGTTTATAAATTCAGAATCTTTTTCATATAAGCCCTCTGGGTAATCCTGATCAGAGTAGTAATAATTATCTAGCGCTGCTGTTTTTGCTCCAAATATTTTCCACCAAGAAAAAATATCATTATTGGGCGTATTCACCCCCTTGTTATGATAGGCTAATCTAATTGCGGGATATAAAGTTGCGTTTGACTCTTCAATAGCAGAGGAAAGCTTTTCATCATAATCAGGAAGAACCTTGTGCATACCAGTTGCAAGATAGCCTGTTATAAGTCTCATTTGATCTGATCGAACTCTAGACAGATCGTTGCCCTCGGCAGACCAGTAGTCATGACTCTCGATTCTCCCCCCTACCAAATCTGCCAGCCGGGTATTAAACGCTGAAAATGCACCTATAAAATCAGGCAGCGCCTGGATTTCATTTTCCACACCAAGGCTTTTGACTTTTCTCAAAACACTTAGCCCAGTATACTGAATTTCCCGCATTGAGGTCATGACACGCGAGTAGTTCTCGTTGCCGGCTCGCACTGCCCGGTCGTTGGTTAACGAGAGGCTGGGATCAAGCTCCTTTCTTGCAAAGGTTCTTAAAAATTGATTCAGTATAACCTTTATTTCCTCAGGATATTCCTTGGCAGACCTTGGGTCTTGCCAAAATCTTTTAGCAGCCCGGGAGTCAGACCTTAGTGTTGATGGTACCGATATGTTTTTAGAGAAGGCTTCTTTTATTTTTGCGGTTAAATCAGGCGATATAATGCCTTCTGTATTTCTAATTATTCCTGGCAGCCTCCAGATAAAAGCATGCATCGCCCCAGGCGGAGTCAGGGTTGCTAGGTCAGCCTCGATCTGGAGCAACCCTTCAACCGCCTCCTCTGTTATATCGGCATAAGCGGGGTCCAACCTCATTTTGGAGTATTGCAGATATCTATCTGGACCTCCGACCTTTAGCTTATGCCTCATTATTCTTTTCTTTAGACTAACCGGAACAGACTTTAGCTTCAAAAGCCTATCTTCAATATCTTGAAAGTAATACCATTTATCATCATCTTTGCTCACTTCTTCCATTTTTTGAACAGCCAATTCAGCATATTCGAGAGTAAGAGCTTTATATTCTTTTGTATTATGAAGCCCTAGTTCAAAAAACGACATAGAAGTAATGTCTCCGAGGTGGTCGTGATCCGTCCTCCGTGGCGCACGCTGGCGCTTCTCCTGCAAGTCGGCAAAGGTCTGGTCAGTAATTCTTTTAAACACTGGGCTTTCCCGATAAGCCCGAGTTTTTATTAATTCTTTAACTAGGTCAAGGTTGTCTGATACAGATTTATACGTCCTTAGCCAAGTTCGTCTTGTGAGGTATCCCGGGTCAGATCGATCACCCCTTATGAGATCAGCTTTGGCGTAGGCTGCATCTAAAGCTAAAACCATTTTTTCAGCTATTTTCGGATATGTTTTTAATGCATAATTGTTTGAAAATGCAGGCAGTATATCATTCTTTCCATCGGATTTTGACGGATCTGGATCAACCAGATTTGCCGCATATGTTGGACCTTCAACATGCTCTAAGAGCTTTGTCATTGCAAGTTCTGTTTTAGCCCTCAGCATACTATTGATCTTTTCGGAGAAGCCTCGAACTGAGGTTCGACCAGAAGATGTGAAATAAAGTAATTGAGAGGGATTATTAATCGCCATACTGTTTATGGCGTCATTGTGTGCGTCATTATAAATATTGCTTGAATATGTTTTTGGTAAATTATTTCTCAAATAAATTTCGGGCATAGTTTTGGCAATATCATTTAGATAATCTGAAAACAAATTTGTATATATATGATGGGCCCCACTTGCAAGCGCATCAGATACGAGCCCGGGGAAGTCGCGGGTGACAAGCCAATAGCTCACTTCTTCACGAGCACGTTGTAGCTGAGGATTATAATCGCCATGATCTTCATTTTTTCCTCTATATGTTATTTCCAAAAGCTGCTGCATATATGGCCTAAATTCGTTTCGGTAACCTCTAAACCATCCTTTTTGCAAAAAG
>Ga0098052_1001099_pt1 | contig 17016 bp, 38 predicted proteins | sample 15_taG_FD_81591 | JGI IMG/M metagenome (GOLD analysis project Ga0098052, IMG submission 81591) | Marine viral communities from the Subarctic Pacific Ocean - 15_ETSP_OMZ_AT15312 metaG | ecosystem: Environmental > Aquatic > Marine > Oceanic | place: Pacific Ocean | collected 2015-01-18
GCCAATTTGACGTACCTATCTGTACCTCTCCTGTCCCGGCCAATTTGACAGACCACTACACGCCACGCCACTCCGGTTCGGTTCGACATGCCCGGTCACCCCAATCCTGGCCACTTTGACAGACCAGACTGTATCAATCCTGACCGTGCCTATTTGACGCGTCAGGTCTCGCCTGCCCTGGCCGTCCCCATTCGACTGACCACACCGCCCCGGGTCTGACCACGCCACTCCAATTCGACATGCCACGCCCGCCCTCTCCGCACCTGTTCGACTATCCGGCCCAGCCCCTACCCTCCTTTGTGGGGGTAGGGGTACCCTCTCATTTCCTTAAATACCTATAAAAACTAGGCATAAATATTATGTAGGAAAACATAAGACCATAAAGGAGGACCCTCATGACTACTACACTTTCCCCCGTTTCCCCCGTTTCCCCCGCTTCCACCGACGACCAGAAGCCCAGCGTGCGCGCTGGCTTCGTGGGCCTGGAAGCCCTGATCCGGCAGCTGGACCAGGCCCGCACCACAGGTGTGCGGAGTCTGATCGACTCTGTCGGTGGCCAGGTGGATGAGGCGTTCACCGCCCTTCCGCCGTCGCAGAATGATGTCGAGGAGCGAATCGCGCTCCGAGCAATCATCCTGCGATAGTCGCCCGCGTGCGCCCGGCCGGCGTACAAGCACCTCCTCCCGGGGTGCTTTCTTACCTACCTCCCATCTCTTAGCTCGTAGGTCATAGCCAGTGCGGACATCAGCCAGAGGGAGTAGAAGGGAACTAGGAATAGGTATTCAATCATTGTGCTCTCACATTGGGACGAGCACCTAACAGGTTACGTGAGAAATGTTAGGATCTTTGAGGCATAAATAGTACGAGGAAAGGAAGTTATAGGGAGCCGGTGTTGGGTCGACGCCCAACAAGACATTCCTATGGCTGCTGGATCTAGAGCTGGCAAGGGTTCCGGAATAAGTCAAACCCGAGCCTTTCCTCACTTTTTCGGGACAGAGGATAACAAAGCGTGCAGTAAAAGGTCCTATAAGGATCGAACCAAAGCGCCCAGTGATCCCCTGAGGAGGATAGCCTGGGAACTGCGTAAGCGGAGTAAGACGCGTGGGAGCCGTATATCTGAGTAGCACTCAGTAACCCGGGTAACGTGCAGATAGCTTCTGTAGGCCCCCTCTGTCCCACCCTGGAGAGCCAGGTCCCTTTCGAGGGGCCTGGCTCTCCTCTCTTTCCACAGTAGTCTAGGAGTATAGTCATGAAGAAGAAAAAGAAGACGTTGAAGCGCCGTAGCTTCGTCGCGCAGGCCATGATTCTCCGAACAGGAGGACACGCAGGCAAACACCACAACCGAACAGCCGATCTCAGAAAAGGGAGCAGTCGGAAGTTCAAGCACGCGGGGAGGCAGAATGAGCAGTGATGCCGAAGACCCGTGAGGAAGCTCTGCCCCGTGGGCATCTTCTTTAAATACATCTTCTTTCTGGTCATAAAATAGGTGCGGTGAACAACATGCTTCATAAAGGAGGAGACATGAAAATCGAAATCTTGGTCAGTGTCGACGGAAAAGACACTACCTTCACGGACGAGGTGCCGGATGCTCTTGCTCCGATGGTCGAGAAGATCCTTGAGCTGACCTTGCGGGATCGCGACGTCACTCCGGCAGAGATGGCTGCGATGGGTATCCGAGGAGCTGTCATTGACGCTCTCGCTGATGCTCTGGCAGGAGAAGAGCCCGAGGAAGAGAAGCGGAGCGGACCTGCGCCGCTGTGCGACTGTCCAGAGTGTGAGAGGGAGCTCAGAGAGTTCTTCGTGAGGAATGAGGCGAGCCTCCCCTCTGCGTAGACTCGGGAGAAACAGGTAATGCTGTCTCTTTAACATCCTTCTTTTTCCGGCATAATAGGATAGCTCCAAGCGTAGGTGCACTTCTTCTTTTTACTGACGCACCTCACCGCGTCCGACCACTCCGAACCAATTTGACAATCCTGGCCAAATCGTGCCGTGCCAGTTTGACGGACCAGCCCAATCCTCCCCGAACCACTTCGACTGACCACACCCTCTCCCCCCCTTCCTCCCCATTACGACAGACCTACTCAGACCCGTCCAAGCCAGCTCTGCCCCCGTCGTTACGACATGTCGGACCATTCCTTTCCTCGCCAGACCATGCCGTTTCGACTCGCCCCATCACGCCCCGCCGTTCCTGACCACGCCCCTTTGACGTACCGGTTCAGATCGCCCCACTCCGAGCCCTTTTGACAAGCCAGTTCCGTCCGAGTCGAACCACTTTGACGAGCTGAGCCTGCCCTGCTCACCTCTACCCTTTTCTTCTCGACACGCCCGCCCAGACCGCTCCGGCCCATGCCATTTTGACATGCCAAACTGGACCTTTCCTTTCCGGCCCATGCCACTTCGACGTACCAGTTAAGATCGGCCCGAACCTTGCCAAGCCTGTTTGACTTGCCGTTCCTCCCCATGTCCTCCCCTGCCGCGCCACTTTGACGTGCCAAGCCAACCCGCGCCAAGCCATCCCCCTTTGACGAGCCGAGCCTGCCCACCCCTGGCCTGGCCACTCCCTTCCTTTTCTGGGGTGCTGTCCTCTCTAGGACGGCACCTCTCTCCCTCTGCATAAACCGGTATTTTTTAGGCATAAATATAGTAGAAGGAGGCAACACAGCCTCTCTTCTTTCATTGGAGGTATTATGCACAGGCTCATGTCAGTGCGAATCATTGAATTTCTACTACAATGCGGCTTTGTGGATACGCTTACGACTGAAAGGGTCGTACACCTCCGCTTCCGCTGTGGCGATAGCTACTATGACTACGATACTCACCGCGAGATGAGGATCATTCGGAGGCCAGAGGGCATGTCCTGCAAGCGGGGACAACAGATCGTAAGTTCGGCAATGGCCGCCTTCCGACTTGCTGACTCGGCCCCAAACGATGAGATATTTCAAACATCTCAAGACCTACTGGAAGCAGTCCGCCGGGCTGCGTAGATGGGCTAAGTAGGACCACACCAAGTGGCTACTTCTTTAAATCCCCTTTTTTTTAGGCATAAATATACTAGTGAGGAGAGACAATTCATTCCCTTTCCTCCCTTGGAGTTCTAATGTCACTCGTTCAACTTATTGACGGACACAACCCATCTGATCGTAAGAACAGCCGGCCCGGGCCGGCCTGCTACCGCCTCTACCGCATCGAAGGCGAGGCCTCCGCCTATAGCGGGGAAATAGTTGGCGCAATTGATGGATACACTGGGAGCCAGTGCATCAACGTCGTTCACCCACCCCGCAAGGGAGTGAAGTACGGTGTACTCTCCGGCATCAGCACTATCACAGTCAACGGGGTGGTCGAAGCAGGTTCGTACCCATTCTGTAGCTCAACTGTCGTTCTGACTCCATTGTCAGACGATGAGCTCGAGAAGCTCGGTTTCTCGGTTTCTGAGTGATGGGAAAAGAAGGACAGCTATAGGCTGCTTCTTTTAGCTAAATACCCATATTTTTTTAGGCATAAATATAGTGTTGGAAGACATAACCACACGCAAAAGGAGACCAAGCATATGTCTATCATCTCTTTCGAAAAGTTTTCGGAGATCGCTATCGGAGATCTGCCCGTGGGAATCCCTATGGACAAGCTGGACGTCGCCTACTCGGTCCTCTGCGCTACTGCAGATGCCTTCGAGGAGAAGGTGCCCGGCTACATCGAGGAGTACTGCAGCGAGGAGAACTTCCTCAAGTACAAGGACCTCTCGATGGAAGAGCAGATGACCCTGTCCTTCAAGCTGCTGAAGGAGTCCGGGATGACCGTCGAAGACATCGTCCAGCTCTTCGTCCAGATCCAGGTCCTGGCTTCTCAGATCACGGGTGAGCCTACGCTGCCCTACCTGGACGACAAGGAGTTCCTGACAGAGCTGTTCGAGGGACTCGTCAATCAGGGGATCATCCCCCTGGGAAAGGAATAGAGTGAAGAATCCCAAGCCCATCATGTACGAGGTCTCGGGAGAGTAGAGGAGAGAGCTCTGCACACCTGTGTGCATCTCTTTAAAATCATGCTTTTCAGGGCATAAATATATTAGTGAGGATCTTCACCCACCTCACTTGTAGGAGTAGTTATGGAATTTGGCAGTAGCTTAGAGTGCCTGGAGTTTGATCTCGAAGGTATCGACCCTAACAACCCAGTACTCACTCCCGACTTGATCGCGGAGTTGGACGAGCTCTCAAAGGATGAGGTCGTGGAGATGATCGAAGAGCTTGAAGAGTTCGACCTCACCGAAGAGTGGGAGATCGCAACCTTGAAGGTGCTCAAGGAGTACCAGGTAAGGTAAAGAGTTCCCCCCAAGGGGGTTCCTTTTATGTGTGCATCTCTTTAAATGGCCTTTTTTCCCGGCATAAATATATTAGTAGAGAAACCTAAGCCTGGAGAATATATGCCTGCGAAACAAATAATGTCCTTCGTCCTTCGACTTGGGGGAAGCATCGATGCTGCCCCTCCGACTGTTGAGAACTACGGGGATTGGATCCTCGTACATGTGGGAAGTATGGCAGAGGGATTACGCCTCTGTCCCTTTGCTTCCTCAGTGGGAGCACCGAAGATCTCGTACCACCTAAAAGTCCCAGAGACCTCAGTGTCTCACCCTTCTTCGTGAAGGGTATTTTTACCCAGAAAAATATATATGGGGGCGGTAGGTATATATGGATTTATTGCTCTCTTTTTTAGCACTAAGTAAAAAGACTACCCCCAAATACGGACCCCTGTGACCCACCCGAGTAACGCAGGGACCCCTATTCCAAGTTCCTAAGCCTATACGCTTGAGGCTAAGAAAAGGCCTGTGTTTGCGTCATAAGAGCTTTGCAGCGAAGGTATGCCTTAGTGCGCCTGGTTGCTTCTTTGTTGTGGTCTTCCTACAAGCCTACAGGCCGTTTCGGCGGCCTGTAGGTGACTACGGCCTATACGGGTCTTTAGCTAAAAACTGCGTGTTTTGCGTAATAAGACTTTTGAGCGCGGGCGGAATGTGTACGCAGTGGGTATCAGTCGGGAGGCTGTGCCAACTTATTCATTCCTCCTTTGTGGTTATGGCGAACCATCTGCTCGCGCTCATCTTAGTATCTTCTTCTGTCTATGGGGGGCGAGGGCTGTAATGGCTCTTGTCCCCTTATAGGCTCTTACCTTTTTAGGTGGAACAATACGGGGCATAACCAAATTCACGATCTATTTAGTTTGCCACACAGTGTCTAAAACGGCTTCCTGCTGGCCCTCAGTTGTACAATAAGGCTGTATATCGCTATCTGTGCCTATTTATCATTAAAAAAGAGGCTGTTTATCGTAGGGGCTGTATAAGCCCGTAGGGTGTCACCACTCTATGTAAGTCTATTAGGGCTAAGGGGCTTATAGGGGCTACTTGAGGTATGTGCGAAAATTGGCCTGTTGGTTCTCTACTTAGGTATCCGCCCTATGTGTAGCGAGTCATTAGTTCGCGCCCGCTCAGGAGGGTATCATTTGTTTTGGGCTTGTTTGGGCTTCCGGGCGACATTACTCCGTGCTCCGCTTTATAAGCTTTCCACTCTTTTCCACTCATTTTGGGCTTAGAGAGAAAGTCTTGGTACCTCTTTGCTACCTGTCGAGCCTCTGGCCTGTCCAGCTTACTTGGGTTCCCTCGCAGAGCCTTACTTAACTCCCGGTTATCCCTCATCACGAATTTGGGCTTAGTTATCCTGTCATCGAGCTTATTCACTAGCTTCTGAGGCTTTCCAGAGAAGCGCGCATGTTGTCGAGCCCGGTGTCTCATAAGGTTTGTGGTCATGGAGTCTGCCTTGTCTGTTGCGGCCATGAGTCCTCTCAGACGATGCTGAGCCTCAGCAGCCGCCCTCCTCTTTAGTCCGGGAGAGATGGCCAGCTTCTCGAGCTCATCTCTAAAGAAGTATAGCTGTTCGGGATTCATGTGTAGATCTCCATAGTCGTGACCCTACTATAACTCACTTGGCTTGTGCGCAGAATTGGCCATGTTTCGCGGCATAAAGGATGCATGGCACGGCGAGTAGCTGCCGTGCCATAGGAGGAACAATGAGCCATCCAAATGAAAGGATTTATAACATAGAGAGATCGGTCAGTGGCCCACACATGGGCGCTACGCTCTACGAACTAACTCGAGACGGTCTCCAGGAGATCCGACTCGAAGTCTTACGGCTCCGGAGTGAAGTCCAGGAGCTAAAGGAATTGGTTGCGCACATGCGGCCAGGGGACCAGGTGAAGGAATGATAACGGAGTCATACCGAATAGGAAAGAGAGTGCGTGCTCACTTTAATGAGCGAAAGTGCAGGTGTAGACGTGCCAATGCACCCAGATTGGGGTGCTGCGGAAAGGGGATAAAGATGGGCGATAGGATCGCCAGACTAGAGATTATGGGTGAGGGCTATGAGCTGCCTATTCGCAGTGTCTGGATAAGAGAAGAGTGCGCGGAGAAGATGCTTCGATGGGCTAAGAGTCCAGAACGTATGAAGGAGTTCTTCTCCACCAGGTCGTGGCCGAAGTGGGATCCCTACGAATGCCAGAGGAAGAACCTGGTGGAGCTGGGAATAGAGACGGAGGAAGGCATCACTGTCCCTGTCCAAGTGGAGATAGATTACTCCACTTGGGCGGACGAAGATGACCTTCTGGAGGATGCAGAGTCAATACTCTGGATCTGAACTACGGAAGGGCAAGGACTGCCCTCCTTTTAACTGCGACTTTTTGCGGCATAAGTATAGTACTGCGCACTTTATAACAAGGAGGACACAATGCAGTATGACGACCAGAACAACGAGAATGAGGATTTCGAGTCTCAGTTCAAGGGTAGCCCTTTGGGGGAGGTGTTGGGCCAGCTGTACCAGCGAACGAAGGAGTTCTATCTCGAGTATGTCACGAGTGACTACGGCCACGAGATGATCTCGCAGATCCCTCAGTCCATGGCGATGGCGATGGTGGAAGGTTCTCCGTACCGACCACTGCTGACCAGCTACATGCTGGGCTGCGGACACCGGGATGGGGAGCCGGCAAGGTCTCTCATGAACAAGGGTGCCGTGCGCATCACGCCCACTGCTCACTTCCGCAACGTCCTTCGGGACGCGGCAACTCGCCAGGAAGGTAAGATGCCCTGTGGGGACGAGTGGTGGGGAGATCACGGCTGGCTGGCCAGCTGGTACGAGAGTTCCGCTGATCGGTTCGAGCTCTGGGTGTACAACCATGACGGTCGGTACTACCTGACTCGCCCCCGGAAGGAGACATAGAGGTGAGGGAAGGGGTTTGGACGCCCTTCCCTCCTTTTTAACTTCTTCTTTTTCCCGGCATAAGCCCAATGGACAGCACATAGCTGTCGATCACTAAAACAAGGGAGAAGGAGAATGCTAACTGCAGGAGAATACTACGTAGGGGACCTTTGCAAGGTCCTCGATCAGAGTGGCTACGACTGGTCCGACATCATGAGCGACACCAACGGACTGGGGATAGAGCTAGAACCAAGTTGCTACACTCGGTACCTCGAATACAAGGGCTCAAAGTTCTTTAACTCTGGAACATTCGAGGGGAATGGTGTCTTCTCAGACCAGAGCGGACGAACATACACGGTGAATAGTGCTTGTGTAGGGTGCTTCCCACTATCTGTCCTCCCCAAAGGGATAGAGACCAAAGGGGGCCATGTTGTTCAGTTCGAAGAAGACTTCGAGTGTGGCGACTGTGATCTGGAAGGGAACATTCAGATAGGCCACCTGGTCATCAACACGTTGCCCAATGACTAAAAGAGTACTCACTCTCACGGTAGAGCAGATAGACGAAATCGGTCGATGTGTTGGAATGCGCCTAGACCAGATCAAGGAAGAGAGCGGGAGCGGCGACATGAGACCGCCAAAGACCGCAAGCGGCTACGACGAGTGGATGAGGTTGGCCTCTCTATGTGAGTGCGTAGGAGACCAACTGGAAGAACAAAGAGGACGAGAAGGATGAAACACGTAGGAAACTGGAAGATCGTAGACGGAGATGCCGTCTTCTTGAAGGTCATTGACTTCCCCGTGCCCGAAGATAGTGGCCTGGGCGGAGAATCCATGTGGGTACGGCAACTTACAGGGACCGATCTTGAAGGGACGGGAGAACTAAACAATGAGCCCTACTTCTGCACGGAAGTGAGGCTAGGGGACGTAATCAAGTACGGAGGAGGCACCGACGAGACAAAGCCTCGCTACGTAAAGAAGGTGAATGATGCCCAATTGGTGTGAGAATCAACTGACAGTTCATGGGGACTGGAAGTCATTTAAGGAAAAGATCGGTGAGAGGTTCAAGCTAGAGACCTTCTTACCTACTCCAGAGCCTGAGCAGGCCCTGGAGGACTCTAAGGACTGTTGGCTCAGGAATGTCATGGTCACGGAAAAGGCTCCCCCACCAAAGGAGAGGCTTGGCGATGCTTGGTACTACTGGAGGATCCAGCATTGGGGCACCAAGTGGGATGTGACTGAGGGAAACGGGGACCCCGAAGGACCAGGTACGGCGTATATAGCCGCCATAGAAGACAACCTGCAGATCCGATTCGATACTGCCTGGAGCCCTCCCTCTCCCGCCATATTGAGCATAAGTGCTCAGTTCCCTGACCTGGAGTTCACTCTCGAGTATCTAGAGTTTGGCAATGACTTCTGCGGAATAGAGGTCTTTAAGGCCGGGGCCCTACAGCGGACCATAGAAGGCGCACCTAGCAATAAGAACTACGATATGTTTCCCCTCTTAGCAGCTCAAAGAGAGTGCATAGAAGAGTGGGAGCGCGACGATGAAGATCAAGGTGACGCAAGTCCAGGCTAACGTCTTAAAGCAGATGTCCACTGATTCGAGGCTGCTGCGTCCGCGTAGTAGCCTCGATCTGCTTCAGAAGAAGGGCCTGGTTGATGGAGACCGCCGTACCGGATGGGTACTGACACCTAAGGGCCTGAGGTGGCTGAAGGAGAACGAATGGACGAAATAGAAGAAGCGGCAGTGATGCCGTGCATACGCAGTGGGTTCTGCTGCAAACAAGTAACCTGCACCCTCGGACTGGCGCGCGGAGCGCCGCCTCGAGGGTGTACTTTTTTGGTAGGTGACAAACCTGGGAGGTATTCATGCCAACTAATAAACGGGGATCCCGGACTGGGGTCGTACGTAGCGATCGGGGGAGGGTGCGGGAGCACGCTATTCAACCCGGACAGACAGGCATTGGGAGCCCCAATGAGCCGATTCGAGAAGATAATGAGACGGATTGGGAACAAGCCTTCAAGTTCCTGAGTGCCTCTTTAGGCAAGGCATGGCTGGGCAGTGATGCTTTGGTCCTGATCGCGTATGGGCTGCAAGGACAGATAACTGACGAAGCCCTACTTACTTATATGACCCATGTGGGTCTGAACAGAGACAAGTCCACCCATGACTTCATGGGGTAAGGAAACATCGTGAGTACATACAAAAGCTACTGTGGTACCTGCGGGCATCACATGTACTACGAGGCATCGAAGTGTCCTTCGTGTTCGAGTAGTTACATCAAGAAGACGGCTGCAGCAGTATGCAAGTTCTGTAATGGCCATAGGTACATAGAGATATGTGCGGACATAGGACCTAAGATTGCGTGCCCAGAGTGCGCTCCGAGGGCGAAATGAGACCTCTCGGAGTCATAGACCCCCTGGTGCCTCTGCACCCTAGTGGGAAACTAAGAAACGGCAGCTACAACTTCAGTTGGAACACTGCACTGTACACACGGGTAATAGCCTACAGCTTGCGAGAGTTCGGACAGGTGAAGGTCATGTGCTCGACCATTCATGTGAGTGCTCAAGTCGCTAGATCGAGGATAGCCAATGCCGCTTACAGACTGGGAGTGAAGGTAACGACTAAGGTCTACAGGGCCTATCCAGAGACAGACTATGTAATTGGAACAGTAATAGGGAGTAAAAAAATGGAACCTAAGAAGTGCGATGATGGCGGGCTGACTTGTTGCGAGGACAGGGAAAACCAACGACTGGACGTAGCCACCGGCAAACTAGATTGTGTGAGCTGTGGCGCAGATCTGGGTCCGATCTCAGAGGACCTATCGAAGGCCTTAGCCGATGACGGACAAGACTAAGTACTGGAAGACAACGATAGTCTTCGAAGTCTTGACTGAAGACCCGGACTCTCCACTACCAGACGACATGACTCTATCGGACATCGTAGAGATGACTGTGCACGGCCACGCATCAGGCGATGTTAAGGAGTTTGGGAGCGAAGAAGTGAGTAAAGAGACGATGCGAGAGCTTTTAATAGCTCAGAACAGTGATCCTGACTTCCTAACGGAGGAGATGTAATGGGAGCTGACTTTATCTTCTCGATCTGTGGAGTCCCCGGACTTCCTCAAGATGAGTTTAAGGATGCCGTAACGACGGCCGTCACCTCTATGACCGACGACGAGTTCTCTGGGCTACTCCAGAGCCTGGAAGACGGTGGAGTGTGGCTCGACGAGGGCGTCACTAAGCAAGATGTCATCAAAGGGGTGATCGATGCAGAGAGAAACCTGGCATCTGGTCCCAGGGATATGGCGTCCTTCTGCTTGGCAGACAGAGACTACTATATCTCTGGGCTTCTAAGCCATGGCGACGGTACAGACAGTATGCAGGACATCGCTTGGCTGACTAGTACTGGCTTTGAGAATCTAGGACACGATCATGGATGAGTACAAATGCATTGAGCCGGACATCACCATCCGGTGCGCCTGGTGCGGATGCACCTTTAGATGTGCGGATGCTCCGCATGACATTGAGGGTCCTCTATGTCCTAGTTGCGGTCGAGGGGAAGACCTGAGAGAGATTGATAAGTGAATAATACGAATCCACTTTGGGACAATGACCTCTTACAGTTTGCACGACTACTGTGCGAACTCGTTGCAACGCAAGATAACCTCAACTTGATTGCCGTAGCCGAGGAGATGGACGTAGAGAGATCAGACGTAACTGAGCTTCTAGAGAGGGCTCATAAGGTCTGGGAGGACGCTAAGACGCAGATCTTCCGTACCTCGGACGGATATACCTTCCGCAAGGTAGGAGACGTATGGACTGACGGGGACATGGTCTTCACATCCAGGCCCGAGGAGACCATTGACTCCGAAGAAGAGACAGACCCTGGCCACCTTCAAAACCGTGAGATGGATTACGGTGGTTAGAAAACACTCTTTAAGTGCACTAGGCATGAACATTAGACTTCTAAGCAAGCTCCAGAAAGACGGCATCTACTGGGTAGAAGAACTCGTATGCGTCGGAGAAAAGAAGTTCATCGCGAGGTATGGTGAGAAGTATCTGGCGGAGGTCAAAGAGATACTCGCAGATCACGGCTTTAAACTTTATAGGAAGTAGTGTTCCACGTGGAACATTCGAGGAAACAATGAAAAAAGGAAAGATAATCTCGGTACAGCTGACTACGGCGGAGGCTCACTGCTTATTACGCACACTGGCCCTCGCTAATGACAAAGACGAGGATACGGACGACAACCCAATGAGAACCTGGGTAGCTCAGAGGATCTTAGGAAAGGTCTGCGAGGTACAGCCCGAACTAATGGAAGCGTTAACCACTGTTGCTAAGGAGAACACTGGTGTCTAAAGAGGTCAAAAGCGACAAAGGTCGCAAGAAGCACATCAAGACGATTGAGAAGAAGATCAAGAAGTTTGAGAAGAAGGGCTGGAAGCCCGACGGTCTCAAGAAGGAGCTTGCCTACGCAAAGGGAGAGCGAGAGGTTCCTTCCTTCCGTACTGGGTACAAGGCACGGTCCATCGGCGAGATGCGCCGAGCCCGTGCAGCTGCTCCACCACCGCCTCAAGAGGCCAAAGAGTCATGAGCAATCCAAAAGTATCCCTATCTGGGCCCCTCACTCTGAAGATAGAAGACGGGGACAGTAGCGTAGAGCTACTAATCGAGGGGATGGGGACGTCTGGCATGCAGGAAGGGTTTGGAGCCCCTATCTACCTCGAGCTCTACGAAGGTAAGTGGATTCTCCATGTGTGGGCAGACATCAACAAAGAGGATGCTACTCATCGAATAGACCTGTCAGGCGCACTGGAGTCTAGGAGAGTAGAATGACTACCTTCGAAGCGATTGGGATCGCTGAGGGCTTCGTAGAGAACGATGACCCAGAGCGAGAAGTGGCTGCATGGCAGTACCTGATTGATACTGGCCTGGCCTGGCAGATGCAGGGCTGGTTTGGAAGGGTAGCTAGGCAGCTGATAGAGAATGGTACCTGTAAGCCGCCCCAGCCAGCAGAAGAGCCTCCTATCTAGGAGGGAGACAGTCCATTACGGGCTGTCTTTTTAGCTTCAAAAACGCAGCTATTGGGGCATAACTCCTTTGAACACACACAAGGAGGTAGCTGTGGCTGACAAAGATACTACTAACAACGACAACAAGAACGAAGATGAGAAGAAGATAGACGTCCCCGCGATACTGGATCAGATCCAGAGGGAGATGCTCTACCTGAATCCTCATCTAGGATATACGCCCATCCTGCTCAGAGAGCTCACCCTACACGCAGTAAGGGGAGAGGAGGGCAAGGTAGCTCCGAGCCCTCTCATCTACGAGTTGGCCACCAAACTGCGCCCTGCCTGTACCAAGAATGAAGCAGACCTATACAGCGTTCTCAGAGAAGTACATGAGCGCCTAGCGAACCACCAGGACCCTGAAGTCCAGGGAGCTATCGCTTGGCTCGAAGAGGAGGCCCTATGAGAGTCTTCTTTTTGTTCGTAGCCCTCCTGTTTGGATGCACGGCGAGGGTAACGCCAACTGACGCAGTCGATAACTTTCTAAAGAGAGGGACTATCCCTCCGTGCAGCCTGTTCTCTGTGGGTCTCGACCTGGAGAACGGAGGAGTGGTGGATCAAGTCCACCCCGGACGAATAGTCGTTGTACTTCCTGTGGATAGCGCAGAGGGGCAAGACGACTTCAACATTATGTGCGACCCGAGATTGGGCCGACCACTAACTTACAGATAGGAGGAAATCATGAGATACCTAATCATAGTTCGGGGCCTTTCCGGCTCCGGCAAGACGACGGCCGCTGGCCTGCTCGACGGTCCCTGCTTCTCGGCAGACGACTACTTCATGCGAGGAGGCGAGTATCATTTTGACCCTCGCCTCCTCCCAGAGGCCCACGCGCAGTGCCAACTACTGACTAAGGAGTCACTGTCGAGCGGGCAGCCAATCACAGTAGTCGCTAACACCTTCAGTTCTCGCTGGGAGATGCAGCCCTACTTTGACCTGGCAAGACACGCCGGAGTGAGGGTTACGGTCCTCGACATCTTTGATGGAGGGATGACCAACCAGGAACTCTTCGAGCAGAATGTTCATGGAGTGCCGCTGGCCACCATCGAGAACATGAGGAGCAGATGGGAGCACGACTGGAAGGTCGGCAACCCTGTCCCGCCTTGGGAGAGGGGGGACGATGGTGCTGCCACTACAGGTAGCTAAGGCATGTCTACTCTTCTTGAAGAAAGACGATGGAGGTAAGTCCTTAGACGGGGTGCACATCGTCACTTCTGAAGGAGATGACTGGCTCATGGTGGAGGCTGCCTACGGGCACGCCATGATCCAGATATGCTATCCAGACACTGAATGGCGAGGGGTAGATGGGGATTTCTGGATCCCCTACCTCTCTGTCAAAAAGTATGTCCGGTCTAAGGGAGAGACAGAGCTAGATCTCCAAGAGAACCACAGTTATCCCGATACATCCAAAGTGATGGAGGATAACCAGATTGAGGGTCCTCCTGAAGATGTACACCTGTGGGACCGGACAGACGTAACTGCCTCAATATTTGAGCTCGCTACTAAGGCAAGTAAGCTTCTATGCGGCCCCACGGCTGCCATGAAGATGAGCCAAACTGGACTCAATCGAGCGATATGCGTCACCCCTTACAAACCAAAGGCAGAGAAAGATGAGGCGGAGATTTGCATCATTTTGATGCCTCTGCGAATTGAAGAATCTATGGAGGAAAGATGAGTAAACTAATTGATGGTCTATTGGATCTAGAGAAGCGGTGGCCAGGGCTGTTCACCTTTTTGAGGATGGCCCACGGTCACAACGGCGACATGACCTTCGAGGGGTTTTCTGCCCTAAACGAGAAGATCATTTGTGACGAGGAGGGTCTTAAGGAGTTCACACTCCTAATGACTCAAATCTGGAGCGGGAGAGTGAGTGCTGAGGAGGAAGACTGGCTAAAAGAAAACGGCTTGGTCGACCCCAAGGCTATAGAGATGAAGGAGGCCATTCTCCGCATCGGAGAGAAGCTCGGATGGGATCCAGAAGACCTAACCGAAGATGAACGACAAAAGCTCAAGAAGGAGTACATGGAGCTCAAAGCGCAAGTGGAGCACATGGAGAGAACCAGCAGGGTAAGGACGGCACAGGCCTTGGAGGGGATGAAAATCCTATCCTAAAGTGAAGAGAGGGGGGCTTAGCCTACCCCCTCTCTTCTTTAGCTTTAGATGACGCACGTATCGCCATCACAGAATCTCTCCGTAACTTCATGCTTAGATCCATCAAGATCTAGCTCCGTGACCTTGGAGACCATATCTTCATACTTTTCCTTAGTTATGGTGATGTACGGCGCTTGCTTGTAGCCGTGATCTTTCAGCGGCAGTAGAGATATCGACTTCAGCTGATCTTCGTAGATCTCTAAGCAAGCCTGAATACTCTTGGCCTCCTCCTCCGAGAAGGTCACCGTTATGCTGACCTGATTGTCTGCCCACCATCTCTGCATAGCAGCCGCATTAGCGAACTGCTCCCATATGGTGGCGTCCTCTTTACCCTTGGTGAAGTTCTTCTCCCTTACTGGGAAGGAGACTACAAAGGTATGATCTGAGTACTCATCCTCTTCCACTGGATACCCGGCGTCCCTGCACAGCTGCACAAGAGGACTAGTCTCCTGCACCCGAATGTTCCGAATGTAATACTCGCTGTGCGGGTAGTGGATACCTGGAGTAGCTCCACAGAGTAGGGACACCGTCCCAGAAGGCTTAACACTCGTCAGCTTCCTGCTTGTAGCTACGCAGAGCCACTCAGAGTAAAGCTCGTCCACTTCCTGCAGGAAGGCGTAACCTGTGTCGCACCATTGGAGATAGTTTCTCCTTCCATGCTTATTGATGGCTTGGACTATCCCAGACATAGAACATCCAATCCGCTTGTTCCGCATCATTACGGCATTGGTTCTCATGTCATGAGTTGGGACGAGAGTTACGGTCTTGGCGTAGAGAAACGCGAACTTTAGCGTCCTTTGGAAGTCTTCAAGAGTGTCGTGGTGTGCCGGGAAGGTCTCAACCAAACAGCACAACTCAAAGCTCTCTAGAGACTGCTCGGAACACGGATTAGATCCCATGACCCTTACATCCCGGTAGTCTGGTTGATCTGCCAGGCGACCATACGCTCGCATAGTATCTAGCCAGATAACCCCAGGCTCTCCATTCTCAGCGATCAGAGGGACAAGGGAACTGTAGTCCATTCCAACTGTCCCAAACACACTGTTGTTAGACGCCCATCTACGATCATATAGAGCTTCTTTATCTTGCTTCAGTTCGACGAACTCAGTGTCTGAGGGGTCCCCAAACATGATCTCTGCCGTACGCCGTACACCGCCAGCTACCACGCACTTACCTATGTAGTTAAAGATGTCTACGATCTGAGAAGACGAGATCTTGGTGACGTCATCTACAGTTAAGAGAGCGGTCAAGTTCCCTACTAGGGTCTTTAGAGGCCCCGGACCAGATGCAACACCTCCGAACCCTTTGATAGGGGCTCCGAGTGGCCTAACCTGGGAGTAGTCAATACTGCAGGGGTAATACCCCTTACCCACAAAGCTGTTCAGTACGGTGCGGATAAGATCTACCCAGCCCTCTCGAGTATCTTCTACTACAAAGGGTAGTTCGGACTCCCGTGTGGGTACCAGCTTGGCTTCTCCTGCTCCCTTCGTGTCTCCGCCAACACCTACCCCCAGCATGGACATATCCATCAAGAAGCAGAACGGAGAGGCGAAGTCAGTGTCTATATCTTTAGTGCTCACGAAGGCACAGTTGTTTAGGCAGGCCGATCCCTTTTCGTAAACCATGTCAGTGCCCATGGTCCACAGGCCTCTACCTGGAGGAAGCCACTTGAACTCCCACATACGCTGATACATCTCTTGGGCAGAGCCCTGAGCTTTGGGCTCACTCCAAGGGAGTCCTTGCTTCCTACAGTGGATCTTCTGGATGTTGTACACCCCTTCGACGACACGCCGACACGTCTCCCACCATTCCTCTGTCGTGCCATCTTCATTCTCTCTCGCGTACGTTCTCTTGTACGTAAAATAACCGACCGGACCCCATGCCGGCTTCCTGTCTGCAAACTCCGCCACAAACGCATCACGCAAGGAGAAAACTCGTACCTTGCGTCCGTCTGCGCCTGTGGGAAAGAACCCGTAATCACTCATATTTCGTCCTCAATTGTATAATTCTCCTAACACCGAATAGTCCGGTGGATCCATTGGAGCACCGCACAAATATATCAAATGCCAAACCTCTAATGGAGCTACTGTGCTTTTGACGTGATTACGTGGATTTTGCCTATCCTACTTGCTCGTCCTCCCCGAGCTTGCAAATACTCTATCCGATCAAGGCATAAAGTAATTGGAGGTGAAAATGTATACCACGTTCTACGGGCGGTCTTGCAAGGTCGTCAATGAGAGTAGCACCCGGGCCCAGATCGGGCTCCAACACCCCACAGAAGGATACTTCGAGATGTGGGTGGACAAGACAGAAATAGAAGGACTACAAGAAGCTCCGGCGGAGAGCCTCCAGTCCTTCGAGTGTGTCGCTTGTGGCGACAGTGGCTACTCCGAGCAGGAGTCACAGTGTGTCGCTTGTAGTGACCGAGGAATCAGCAGCACAGACTTTGTTCTGAGCAGTTGAAGGAGAGATCCGGGGCACCTAAAGTGCCCCTCCTTTACCTTCTGAAAGTTTGGTGCTTTTACTTCATAACCAAAGAGCTGAGAAGAAATTAGGAGGTCCA